>Ga0075121_1001640_pt1 | contig 13629 bp, 16 predicted proteins | sample AntAceMetag02UKG_FD_69793 | JGI IMG/M metagenome (GOLD analysis project Ga0075121, IMG submission 69793) | Saline lake microbial communities from Ace Lake, Antarctica - Antarctic Ace Lake Metagenome 02UKG | ecosystem: Environmental > Aquatic > Non-marine Saline and Alkaline > Saline | place... | reverse complement strand
CATAGGTCGCGATAACCTTCGGCTTTATTTTCGAGGCCGGGGCTTGAGCCAAAGTTGAAGTGGCAGGCTCTTTTATCCCCGCAAAATCTGCCAGTTCCAGAACCGCAGTTGCAAAGTCGCAATTACGCATCTTTCGGATAAACTCGATGCAATCGCCGCATTCATCGGCAACATAATCATACCAACTGTCGGCGGTAATATGAAACCCGTTTGAATCCGCCCCCGAACGCCATGGACATGGAAATCTGTCCTTATAGCCAGCCAATGGCTTGAAGCCTTTTGCGATGGAGAAATCCAGCAGATTTACACTGGCTTTAACCTCCTCTACAAATTTATCAGGCAGATATTTTTTATTGCTTGTCATTATTTTTTACTGGTTAATGGATTAGAATTTGTGGGGCAATAAATGGGACAAAAATGTTTTGCGTTCGCTTACTTGTTTTTTCTGCGCACAGTTTCTTATGCCCCAGGCATCGCCGATGATGATTGCTGTTTTTTGGGCGCGGGTGACTCCGGTGTAGAAAAGATTACGATGGTGCATGAAGGAGTGGCTCTTGTGTATGAGAATTATCGAACATGGAAATTCCGATCCTTGACATTTATGAATTGACAAAACATACGCCAATTGTATATCTCGCATTTCGGCGGAACCCTTTTCTATTTCCACTTCTTTACCGTCAAAATTGACAGTGAGATTGCCACACTCATCCAAGCCAATGATATATCCAATTGCTCCGTTCATAATTCCAGTTTCATAATTGTTTCTGGTCTGGATCACTTTGTCATGCAGAAGAAAAGGCGGGCGTTTATTTGGAATCACTGCCGGCACATGAATTCCATTGCATTTTCTTTGGATTACGCGCTGTAGCGCGATGTTGAGCTCCCGTGTTCCAAGCGGCCCTTTGTGTGTGGGAGTGAGTATCTGAACGTCTTTTATGAGGTCAAACCCGAAGTCCTGAAGTTGTTCCTCTACAAGTTTACACAGAAATGTTTTTGCGTCCTCGGCAGAAGTATATTTATTAACCAGATACCAATCTCGGCATCTATTTTTATTTGGCGCGCTGGTTTTTCTCACTTCGCCATTAAGAATGGCCATCGAATTTTCTTTTAACGCTCCAGCTTGCCGCATCACTTCATCGAGAATTGTGGAAGGGATGACTTTCGATTGAATCAGATCGCGCAGGATATTTCCGGGACCGACGGGCGGCAATTGGTTGTGGTCGCCAACTAACACTATCGAGGTTTTGGATAAATCTATAGCATTGAACAATTGCCAGGCCAATGGGATAGGAATCATAGATGTTTCGTCAAGAATCAGGATATCTGTTTCTATTTTTTCAACATTGAATTCCTTTCCGTCATAACCCAACAGACGGTGAATGGTTTTAGCCTCAGTTCCTACCACTTCCTCGAGACGTTTCGCGGCTTTGCCTGTTGGCGCGGCCAATATAACTTTTTTACTGGCTTTGTTAGCTATTTTTACTATCGCGCTTACCAGAAAAGTCTTTCCGGTTCCGGCTCCGCCTGAAATTAATGACATGTCACAGCGCATAGCGTTTTTTACTGCCTGGAACTGCTTTTGATTTAGTTCTGGAGCAACTGCTTGATCAACTTTAAAATGTGAGTTTGCTTTCTTAGCATTTTTAAATATTTCCGCCAGCTCTGATTCCATCTTGAGGATATCGGAATTAGCCACAAGAATGCGCCCGCCATGCGACTGGCACGCCAACATTTCATCATCAAGCAAAGCATTGAGATGTGTCTCTATTTGCCCTCGGCTATCCAAGTCATCCATTATTAAAAGGGCGTTTGCCCTGTCGATAAGTTCCTCAAATTCCACATAGCAATCTCCGGCATCCAACGCCTCATCCACACAAAACTTAATCCCGGCCTTTATCCGTGACGGATGCCCTTTGGTCGTTCCCATCTTTCGGGCAATTTTATCAACCTTTTTGAATGCAAATCCCTTTATCTCGCGGATCAGGATATATGGATCGGCCTTCAATATATCCAGACAATTATTGCCCAGCTTTTCGACAAGTGTTGTCACCTGGTGGTGCGTCAATTCAAATGAAGAGAGCCAGGCTCTTACCGCATTGGTACTGCGTTTAAATTGCCACTCTTTCTGAAGAAGTTTAACGGTCTCCAGCGATACCTTTCCGACTTTTGCGAATTTTTCGGGCTCGTTCATGAGGGCCGTTTCAAAATTGTCCCCAAATTCTTCGACCAGAAGCCGCGCCTTCACCGGACCGATTCCTTTAATGTCTGGATGATTGGCCAGGTAATTGACAAGCCCGTCAGCGTTAAGATCGAGGTCATGCTCGATGTGTTTCACGTAAAATTGACGCCCATATTTTTCATGCTGAATCCAATTTCCGAAAAGGTCAATTTGTTGTCCTACTTTCGCGTAAAGGTTCCCGGCAAAAACAATCAGATGTCCGCTTGGGGTGCGAAGCTTGCCGGCAGAAAAGTCAGGAGAATTATAAAACACCTTTTCAATAGCACCGTTAACTTTCGCCGGGGGGCTCATATCATTATTTTTCATTGACATATTTCCTGTAAATGTGTTTGAGATACTCTTCAGTAAAGCGACACGCAACCTGTCTATCGCCGCAGAAGAACACCGGAATATTGAAGTTTACATAAATCGCCACCGCGCTTGCCAGCAGGGAATTTGGATGCGCTCCACTCTGGTAATTGGCGCTCAGCAAATCGCGAAGGCTTCCTTCAACCACCACGCAGGCATATTCATAGTTTTGCAAAAGAAGCAACTCCTTGTAGAACCGTTTCCTGTCTCGAATAACAGTCTTTACAAAATCTGCCAATGACTTCCGTTCCACCGCCACTTTGTGTTCAAATCCCTCGATTGAATAATCCCCAGCGTTCAGCTTCTTTTTAATTGAGGGGCAGGAAAAGGAATACTCTTCCTGCTCCCTCGAATCGGTTACGATCTGCATATTAAAATGGGATGTCATCGGCAAGTTCATCATCGGCAGTGGGGATATCATCCGTTACGATCCGACGGTTGAAATAAATATTTTCATTCTCGCCTCGGGTTCGCTTGGTGATTTCCAATTTTACGTCCAACAACTTTTCAAGATTTGCCGGGAGGTCGGAAATTTTCTCAAGCTCAAGGCCGCAAGTGAATAAATCATTTTTCAGCCATTTTATATTTTCCGAAGAGCCCATCACATTATTTCGCCAGAGAAGGCGTCCTTCATGCGTTGGTCCAAGAATCTTTAAACTCCATTTCAACATTGGAGCCCCAGAACTTTTAGCAGTTGTCAATTCAATTCGATCAATTTGTGCCTGATATTTTCCGTCTGGGATAGCCTCAAAACTGCGTTCCTCGACTTCCGCTGAAGCATACTCCTCATCGAATTCAGAGAGGTCAAAATTGTTATTGTTGTTTTCCGTCATCGCTATTTTCCTTTTTTATTTCTTTTTCAGATATTACGAAGTTTTTCCTATCTTTGAATTCTTCTCGTTTTCCTCTATTCCATTGAGCCACGGGGCGAAAATATCCTACAATTCTGCTGTAAACTTCGGTTTTCCTTCCGCACTTAGCCATTATTAATTTCCTGTTTGGGCAGTTCCTTTAATTTGATTTTGGGATAGCAACACACCACACATTTCTTGTTCGTATCAAACCTCCTCAACTGCATCGCGTATTTTTTCTTTCCGCAATAATCATTGAGGCGCGCTAGGTCATGAAGAGCGTCTCTTCTCCGATGAAAAACAACGCTCACGATCTGCCGCGACTTGCGTTCATAAATAACCCATTTCCTGCGGATCATTTTTTAACTTCCGTTTTTTGAGGAGTAGCAAATGCTTTGAGAAATGCCTTAAAATCCAATGGCAAGACTTCAGGCAAACGCCCAGTTCGGTCGCCAGCATCATAATTCAAGTTGGGCTTGGTGCTAATCACCCGTTGATAGGTCTGTTTTCCTTGATCATCTTTGTTAACTTCCAAATCGCAATACAAAATCAAGTCCACCAAGCCCACCACCATCTTTCGCGCTTTGTCAGGAAGTGTTGGGACAATCCGCATTACCTTTCCCGTGCGGGTTTCAAACTCGCGTTCAACGCTATGAGAAACCAGAATCAGTCCGTAAGGCAGAAACGCCAGTTTGTTTAGAACTCGCAGGAACTCACTCATGATCAAAGAATAAGCTTTTCCATAAGGGAGGTCTGATTCGTGCTCAATTTTATTTTTTTGGCAGACATAGTCGGCGCACATCCGGTGCAAATTATCGATGGTGTCGATGACGATGGTCTTGAACTCATGCTTGCCTTCGGCCAGTTCCGCAGATGCCTTCAAAAGCTCCTCCCAATTGGTGATCGGAACCTGAAAAACTTCTAGGGAATTCAGTCCCGGCTCGGTCGCAAGAAAAATCGCTTTTTCCGCATGAGAGCACCAAGTCGACTTCCCTATTTTGCTTGGACCGTATAAAAGTGCAGTTAGATTTGAGAGCGAGACTTGCGGTTTTGTTTTTTCTTTCGGCAACATAGATGCCTCCTTGTTTAGGGTTAAAAAATTGGATTTTGTTCTTGGGCTTTACTTAATTCTTCGTGCGGAACTTTCCGCTCATACATATTCTCAATGACATTTGGATTGCCGCCGGAACAGCAAAGCGGATAATAGGCGCATGGTCTGTTGTACTGAAAGCAATAGCTTGTGTTCCTGTAGAAGGCCTTTCTGCGCCTCGCGTCAAGCATAGCCTGAGACAATTCCCACAGCTCGGCCTGAAGCTCTTCAAACTGATCGCGACTGATATACAGCATTTCCCGATGAAACATTTGGGGGTCGGAGTACTTGTCCCCAAGCCTTGCTTGAAAATCCTCATCCGATTCAGGCATCTTGCGCTTGGCCGATGATTTGCCGGTCTTGGATTTCGCGATCAACGCATCGCGGCGTTCTTCAAATTCCGCTTCAGTTTCGCCCTTGCTTTGCTTCAGTTTTGCCTTGGCAAGAATATTATAAATGATGCCGGAAATCTTATATCCAAGGCACTTCTCTATATACCAGGAATAGAGGATTATCTGGAAGTCCGTCCACAAACGATCAAGGTATCCAGAATCAATTTGCGAGGCTGTTTTGTGTTCCAGCAGATAGTATAAGTCGTCCAGTTTTACGATTCCGTCAACTTTGCCGGCAAGGATAAAAGTTCTGGATTCCGCTCCTGTTTCAGGATTGATAATCGGCCCTGAAAATTCTTTCTCAAGCGCGATAACCTCAAAATTCTCCTCTGGATAAATCCGGGCATAGCCAGTCATCATCACCCGGGCAAGATGCCAATCTGCTTTTTCCTTTTCATTAGCAATCCGGGTTACATATGTATGGTCGATATGACCCATAACATCGGAAAGGTTTTGAGTCCCATGCCATATCTCCAAACAATTATGAATTACCGAACCAAACATTAGACTTCTGGCTTTCTCAATTGGCACCAGCTCCTGAAAATATCTCCAGTCGCAAGCCTTACGGCAATCCCTGAACGACCGCCACATCGAATAAGTTGTTATCATTTTTTCAGTCATTTGGGGTAATCCTTAATCAGTGAATTTGCTGGTAAAGTTTTTCACAAGGCGTTTGATGAGCTCTCTCATCTGCTCCTTATTCAATCGCTCGTTGATGATGTCGATAATTTTTTCAACACTCGCGATTTCCTCAGTCGCAAGTTTTAAGGATTCAGGGCTTCCTTGTTTAGGAGTGACAGTCTGATTATAGGCCGAATTGATAGTCATCTGACCTGACCTAACAGCTCCTTTAACTTCATCAGAGCCTTTATCCATTACAGTTCTTATCTTTTCAACTTTTCCCCGACCAATTCCAAGTACTTTTGCCGTTTCATCTGAAGATCTGGCAATTGCCACAGGTGTGGCAATTGCCACTTTCCCGCCTGTATGCTGGTTTCCATGATCACCGCCTTTGTCTTTCCTCTTATCCAACTCCGCAATGCAGTTAACTATTTCCCTATCCTTAAGATTCCGCCGGTTTCGCTGACATTTTATTGCATACTCCAGAGCCTCTCCCTCATTGTCAAAACACTTCATCGCAACCGGAATATCGTAAAGCCCGGCTTTTCTCGCGGCGCGCAAACGGGTGTGACCATCAACAACCAGAGACTTGTCTCCCCAAAGGACTATCGGCTTGCTGTTGTCAAAGCCGCTTCTTTCAATGTCCCACATTATTTCATTGAGGATTTTTCCCTCCATCGGAAAGAGCCCCCTAAACGGCGGAGCTGTTTTTATTTTGGAAATATCCATATTAAAATTCCTTTCTTAATTTGAGATCGATGAATTCAGATTTTGACATAAAAATCCCTTTCTTTTAGATTTTAAAAAAGCGCTTGTCTCTCCACCATTGTATATACGGAAGAACATCGAAATCAGTACGCAGGAAACTGCCAAGTGAAATGTTTTTTAACGAAATTTCTTTTTGAGCGAGGCTCTTTCGAATATTCTATACAGCTTTTCTATTTTCTTGTAGAATACCGTTTTTGATCGGCCGTATTTGCCAAGAGCCTCTCTCCGATTGTAGTATTTAAGAAGGGCGCAAAGCTCCTTTAAATCATCCGGCAATTTCTCAATTACAGCCTCGATGTCAATGCAGAGGCGCTGGTCTATAATATTTTCATATTCAAGAAGCTCTATCCGCTCCATCGGCCCGGCATCCGTCATAATAATTTCATTCAGCGAAACGCAGCATTGCCGCCAGTCACGCCGCGCCGCCATCCGATGATTGATAATGTCCGCCAGCTTGCTTTCGATAATCTGGAGAATGAATGTTTTTATGCCGCTTCTGGCTGGATCGTAACGCTTGAGCTTTTTGAATATCGCCAGCATTATCTCCTGCTCAATGTCCGGTAAATCATGGCGGGTCAAACCAAAAAGACCAATCATAGGATATATTTTTTTGCGGATACTTTTTCTGGCGCAATGATAGATTTTGTCGAAATGATTTTTATTTTTGCTGTTCATTTGTTCCTTTCATGGACGGAAAGGAAGGTTATGGCGTGGGTGTCAGCCGAAAAAAAGGACGCAAAACAAAGATGTATGAATATCGCCGTTCTTTCGGCGACACCCACAACCACCTCCGCTTTGCGTCCGGTTAATTGTCTGGTGTCAGTTAAAAATTGTGTGGATTATTAAGCTATTCTATTTTACCCTCAACTTGCATAAATATCGGTAGGCTGCCTCTGATTTCAATCTTGTGGATAAAACCTTCTCTGATTTGCTTAAGCCGTTCAAAGAAGTCGGCAGCCTTTTTCTTTAGTTGAAAATTATTCCCAGCTGGAGTATGACTGTCATTGGAGTCCAGCTTTACATCCAGCTCGATGGTTGTTTCCGGTGAAATCACAGGCTCTCCTTTTATTACCGCCAAATTGTTGATACGGCCGTAATTCACTTTTTGAAACAAAACAGCGAGCTTTCGCTGCGAAACGGACAATTCTTGTTGTCTCATTTTTCTATGCCTTTCATTTGCTATTTTTCACGTTCTTCTCAATCGGCGCGCACCGGTTTCTGATTTGCGTTGGTATTATAGCTCATGGTTTGGCAAAAAATTTGATCTGCGCCCCTATCTGCGCCCCCAGCATTTCTAAAAGAAGCAAAGTCAAGCAAAGTCAACATGTTACTAAGCAAGATGTTGCGAAATCATGATTTTTTCTCAAAAAATTTGATCTGCGCCCCTATCTGCGCCTTGACAACTTCTTCAGCGAACTTTATTCCAAGCTTTTTAGAGAATCTAATTTCTACATTTAAACTCTTGCGAAGGTGGCGTAATATTTGTCGTATGCGGCCTTTTCTCTCATCTGTTCCCCAATATTCATTTTTATCCCACCCAGTCATATTCATAAATGTTTGGTGAGGAATCCAGCCATTGCCTATTTGATTATAGAGTATATTCAGGATTTTGAACTGCATGCAGTTTTTCTTTTTAGGGCCGTAAACTTTTTTAAGCTTTCCATCGACATACCACTTTTCTGATTCTTTATGGATATGTCTCCTGGCAAATGGAAAGACTTCTTGAATGGGAGTCTGTTTTTTTAGCTTCAATGTTTCCAGGGGTTTGATTTCAAGCTTATAGATGGCAGTTTCGTTTATGTTTACATAGAAAAAATCTGCATTTCGTCTCTGACAGACTGCCTTTACTTTTTCATCGGAATCATGGATTATTTGACGAGCTCTACAGTTTTCAGTGCACTTAGAAATACAAATTATTGAACTGGCGTTTTCTCCGGTAGAGGCGAGGAATTTTTCCTTAAAAAGCTTAAAGTCAACACTGTCATCAAGCATGTGACGCCAGTTGTAGAGCGGCGCAGTGATATTGAAATGTTCATCTATGTATTTGCAGAGCGATCTTAACGACATCCGCTGTCTTTCTGTTGGAAAAATGAAAACCCGTCCCGCGAAATACAGGACGGGCTTTGGTTTTTTGCTTAGACTTGTGAGCTTCTATCTATGACTTCTTCCAAATCTTTTTTAATCTCTTTTAGAAGATTAAAACGCTTTGCGAGTTTGGATGTCTGTAGAAAATTCAAAGCCTCTCCGATACCCATCTCCAGTCGGGCGACGCGTTGGATGTCAGTTTGCCCTGGTTCTCTTCCATTCGAGAAAACAATGAGTCCATTTTGAAGATTATTCAAACAGATGAAGCGATTAAACATCGGCTTATTGTCCATCTTTGCAACTACTTTTTTTATTCCTTCTTCCAGAATATCAAGGCGCAACTTTACTTCATCGTCCAGCGTCCTGTTCTTTGGCTCTATACCCCGCAAAATTTCCCTTAATTCATCTCGCGCCCCACTTAACAAGACAAGAGCTATGTCGTCTTCTATTTGCTTATACTTTAATCTTTCAATATCACAGTCCATTTGCCTGAGCATATAAATCCCAGGATGTTTCCGAGATGAAGCGTTTCTCTCATCCGGGCATGCATTTAGACGTTTATGTTTATTTTCGGGTTCAACGAAGATGCTTTTTTTCATGATCTTTCCTTTTTAAAGTTATTATTTTTTTAGAGACTGATGATTTTTATTGAATTCTATCACGCAGTTCAAGCGCGAATTCATGCGCTTGAATCAATTTGCCAGAACTGGATATTTTCATAGCCTTTTCAAGAACCCCAATTGTTTCCTGTAGCTTTGCCAGAATCCGCCCAACTTGAATATTGACGGGTTCAGAATCAGGTGGGATATTTGCTAGATCCGACAAACCTGACCGCACTTCTTTTATTTTTGTTGCAGGATGTATATCACGAGTTTTTTTCAATTTTGAGCATAGAGTTCGAATTTCCTTTTTCAATTCTTTGAGTTGTTCCTTTGCGTCTTTCGATTCTTTCATTTTTTCTTTAGGTCCTTGCGTAATATTATTTTCTGTGAAATGGCATAAAATCGAACAAAAAAAGACGCGCCGGCAAAAGGTGAATAATCACCATTCTACCGGCGCGTCTTAATTAGAACTTCTTAAAGCTCTATTTTTCGCTAGTTCACGCCAACTTACCGCGCGCCCCCAAGGCCGCGCAGTCCGTCATTCTAGTTGTATTTAAGTTCTTATAGGCATCTCCATGTTGTTAGTTTTTGATTTTTTCTGCGAGGATGGCCGCGCCTGTAGCGGCTTCCTCTTTTCTATCTTTGATCTTCAATGGCAGATTGAATTCTCGCTTTATCATTTTTTGCACAATCTTCAAGCGCCTAACGGCATTTCCGCTACCTACAACAAGCTTTTTATTCGCAAAGAGTTTTTCCGGCATCATTTGCTTCATGTTGTCTACAATTCCCCTTGCAAGGGCCGCCGAAACTTCGCCCAGAGTGAAATTTTTCAGATCAATATTTGATATTTCACCGGAAAGCTCAGGATTATATCTTTCCCCGATAAAATTCGGTTTAATATCAAGTTTTGCATCCAAATGCTCCATCCCCAAAGCGTCAAGTTTTCTGAAAAGCTTATCTTCCGGCAATTCCGGCAAGCCAAGTTCCTTTTGCCAGTGTTGAACAACATCAACCAGCCAGGCAAAGGCTTGTCCGCCACACAAGGGGGCGGCTACTGCCAGGCATTTATTGTCAATGTAAGGCCTTATGTCCATTGTCGACTCACTTTTCAGTTCCCGCACTGTTTCTTTTTCCATTACAACAGTCAATTGAGCGCCGGTTCCTATTGTAAGGTAAATCTCATCATCCGGTTCCGCGGATGTGCAGAGAATTGACGCCTGATTGTCTCCAAGCGGTACAGCAACCGGCGAATTCTCAGGCAAAGTCCATTTTTGAGCAAATTCCTTAGACAGATTTCCTGCCTTTCCATTTGCAATGGAAGGAAAGAAATGTTCGGGAATTCCTAAATTTTTAATTGCGGCAAAATTCCATTTTTTATTGACAATATCGAAGGCTCCCCAACTAGCCGCATCGCTTGGATCTGTCACTGCTTTTTCAAGTCCACATATTTTGTAAACAAGATAGTCATGAATAGTGGATGCATGAGTCCATTTACCCAGCTTGTCCTCACGAACAAGGCAAGTCAGGGTTGTCACTCCAAAGCCGTCTTTGAGCTCCTCTGCTCCTGAAATTTTGATTATCTCTTTCAGGATATTTAATTTCGAGGCGCGCTTGTCCTTCCAAGTGATAAGATTACCTGCTTCATTTTTATTCCAAAGGAGAACACCGTGCATTTGCCCTGTGACGCCTATGGCTGAGATGCGTTTCTTATTTTCTCTGTCCAGCGATAACATTAAGCTGTCTATAGCATTCAATATTTTTTCGACATTTTGTTCACTGCGCCATTTCTCTGTCGGGATATCAGCTTTTGTATTTTGAGAGGCGCAATCCAATATTGTTTCGTTATCCGTATCGTAAATAACAGCCGCGACTTTTGTCGTGCCTATATCTATTCCAAGCGTGACGGCCATTTTTATCCTCCAATCGTAGCTTTTATTTTACTGTGGGTCAACTTGTTCAAAAATATTTCCGCCAACTCATATGACGGTACTTCAATACTTTCCATCAAATACTCCAAATTCAGAGCCTCATATTTTGGCTTCCCTATATGGTGCATTCTTAAAAGTTCAACCTTTAAAGGAGTGCGTCTTTCGAACGCATTATCATGAAGGAAGTTTGCCATTTTTTCCATTTCATTTTTGGAGTCATTTAATCCTATTACGAGAGGGATTCTTATCCTTAATTCTTCTTTGTTTTTTATCGCAAAACAAAGGTTTTCAAGAATGTTGTTATTAGATATCCCTGTCATATTCTTGTGCTTGGCTTCATTAAAAGATTTAAAGTCGCAAATCAGCAAGTTCACGGCTTCTGCTATTTCCTTGAACGAGTCGCTTGAAGCATTTGTTTCAATTGTCGTATGAATTCCATTTTTTCTTAAGAGCTTCAAACTCTTGAAGAGGTCTCTGGTTTGCAGTGTCGGTTCGCCACCTCCGAATGTAACTCCACCCTGTTCCCCAAACATGCCTTTAGTCTCAAGGGCCTGTTCGATGATTTCTTCTGGTGATATATCCATTCCTGCAAGTTCAAAACAAGGGTTTTTCCATTTTTTTACGCATTCAAAAGAATCACATTCGAAGCATTTTTTTCTGTCTAAACGTCTTCCGTTTATTGCATGCAACGAGCAAACATAGTCAATGTTTTCTTTGCTTCTTTCAGGATAGAAGAGAATCTCTTGTTTATTGCTTAAGCTTTGAGGATTGGCACACCATTTGCAACGCATGTTGCATCCTTTTAAGTAATAAACTAGCCTTTGTCCCGGCCCGTCTATTTCAATGCTCCATCCTTTGGCAAATACAATCATTTCCTTAAAAGTTTCCCTTTGAAACGGATTTTTTTAGCCTTCCATTTTTCACCCGTTTTCTGTTGCCGCTCCAAAGCCTTTACTGCGGCCACTGCCATTTTTCTTATTGGTTGAAGGTATGAAATTATTCCTGCATTTACAGCTTTGGATGATCCGTCAATGCTGTAAATCTTTATCTTTTTTGGACATGTGTCGAAAATGGAAAGCGCAACAATATCGTTTAAACAGACCAATGCTGTTGTTTTTTTGCATTCATGTTTTTTAAAGAATTCACGGCATATATTGAATGGTTCTAAATTGTCTTCTGTTTGCCATGGAATTGCAAGTTTTGAATACTCAAATTCGCCTTCCTTGCATTCCTGAATAAAGCATTTTAAACGCTCATCATTGCTGTCCACATTCAAACCGGAAACGTCAGCATATATGAAATTATCAATCCCATTTTTTATAGCATCATCAAATATTACCTTCATGGCATCTTTGTTGTCAAGTCCTACAAAATCCGCAAAAGGCCCAGGTATAATTCTGTCAAAGAAAACGATATTTATCCCTAGAGCCCTAACTCTTTCAAATACTTTAAAATCAAGACTTTTATCAAAACCCCAAACTATGATGTTCCTTATTCCTTTGGCTACAAGCTTTAGCGCCATTTTGTTTTGCTCTGAAACTGTTTCCGCAATTGCCAGAGTTACAAGAGCGTCATTTTCAGAACAGGCCTCGTGAACACCTTCGATAAAATCTCTTGAGAATTGGTCGCGCAAGGTTGTTATCACTCCAACTGTCTCGATTTCCTGCTGGTTGCCCTTGAATGATTCCGCCACTCTTGTTCCAAGCTTCGGTTTGCGCTCAATAACGCCTGTGTTTTCCAGTTGTTCGTATGCCCGTCTTACAGTGATTCTGCTCGTTTTGGTTATGACGGCCATATCGCGTTCGGTGGGAAGTTTGTCACCCGGCGAATATTTGCCGTCAAGAATCTCAAGTATTACTTTTTGTCTGACTTTTTCTGTCTGATTCATGTTCTTTCCTCATTTCTCAGCGATGTTGATTTTGGGTCGAGGCGTTTAATAATATCACGCTGAATAGCTGGAGACAAATCCAGAAAGTTAACAAAAGTCCCGTGAATCCTCATTATATAAATTCCTGATGGTGCGTATTTCTCAGGTTTCTCTAAAACTTTCTGCAAATGAGATGCCTCGTCAATATTGAAATAGACATAATAAGGTGCATTTGCTACCTCTTTCGAATTGAACGAAAAAAGCGGCGCAATTACGCGTTCTCTTATTGCAAGAGCTTTTTCATCCATAGTCTCCGCATCGTTAAAATCCTCTGGTGAAAGCCCAATGTGCGAAGCGTAACCGCCATTTATTTTACCGAAAGGCAAGCGCTTATGGGAAAGAATTCGCTCCTGAAACCCTGCCTGTGACATGCCCGGCCTGGGGTCAATTCCATAGCCCAGCATTTCTCTAGACTTTCTGCCATCGGGTGTAGCACCCACCCAATAGCCATAAAGCAAATGAGTACTGGGAGTGGAGAAGTCAGGGGAAAAACTTTGCCCTGAATAATTTTTTAGAGAGGAGATTTTGTCACATATCATGCTGGCAAGCAACGAAATATTTTTATCCACTTGGGAGATATTATTTCCGTACTTTTCCTGTCCCATGAGAAAGCTTTTGATTTTATCATATCCATTATAATCAGCCTGTAGAGCTTGCCTTAATTCTTCCGATGTACCGATTTGGAATTTTAGATATTTTTCTACTGCGTGAAGGGAATCTGCCAGAACGCTGAGACCGTGAATCAAGCATCCGCTTCCGCTATATTTAGTTCCTGCCC
>Ga0075121_1001638_pt1 | contig 13636 bp, 11 predicted proteins | sample AntAceMetag02UKG_FD_69793 | JGI IMG/M metagenome (GOLD analysis project Ga0075121, IMG submission 69793) | Saline lake microbial communities from Ace Lake, Antarctica - Antarctic Ace Lake Metagenome 02UKG | ecosystem: Environmental > Aquatic > Non-marine Saline and Alkaline > Saline | place... | reverse complement strand
ATAGAAATTTGTGAAAGTGATTTACATTTAGTGCATATTATGTATAGAAAAAAGAAAAACAATGATAAACATGAAAGAATTGATTCTTTTTATGAAGCTGATAAATGGAAAGGAAATATTTCAAATCTAGAACCAGAAAAGTGTTCTGAACTAAAATGGTTTAATAAGGATAATATACCAGAAAACACAATTCCTTTTATAAAAAAAGTACTAGAACAAATTGAGAAAAAAGTATTCTTTACTGAGTTTGGTTGGCAAAAAAATGAAATATAATCAGAATAATAAAAAGAAAGAACATCCAAAAGAAAAGTCCAAATTACATCCACGAAACAGGCATCGAAAGCGTTATAATTTTGAACAACTTATTGATAGCTGTCCAAAATTAACTGAATTTGTCAGGTTAAACAAACACAATGACAAATCAATTGATTTTTCTAACTCTAAAGCTGTACAAATGCTGAACAAAGCACTATTGAGGCACTATTACGGCATTGATTATTGGGATATTCCAGAAGGTTATTTATGTCCCCCCGTTCCGGGCAGAGCAGACTACATCCATCATATAGCAGATTTATTGTGCAGCAGTAATAATGGAAAAATTCCGCTGGGTAATAAAATAAAATGCCTGGATATTGGGGTAGGAGCAAATTGCATTTATCCAATCATTGGAAACAAAGAATACGGTTGGTCATTTATAGGCGCAGATATCGATCCTATTTCTATTGAATCTGCAAAGAAAATAATTGAATTGAATCCCATTTTAAAAGGAAAGATTGAATTGAGGTTGCAAAATAATCCAAAGGACTTTTTTTGCGGTATTATTAAAGAAGATGAACTCATTGATCTGTCTATTTGTAATCCTCCTTTCCACGCTTCTTCTACAGAAGCCAAATCCGAAACACTTCGAAAATTAAATAATTTAAACCGTGAAAAAATCACTAAACCAATCCTGAATTTTGGTGGTAAAAATAATGAATTGTGGTGTAAAGGAGGCGAAGAAAAATTTGTACAGGATATGATTCACCAAAGTAAACAATTCGCCACTTCCTGTTTTTGGTTTTCAACCTTAATTTCAAAACAGTCCAATCTCAAAGGTGTTTACAGAGCACTCCTTAATGCAAAAACCGTTGAAGTAAAAACAATTCCAATGGGTCAGGGAAATAAAACAAGCCGTATTGTCGCTTGGACATTTCTTACCCAAAAACAACAAAAAAAATGGATAAAATCAAAGTGGAATAATTGAATAATCCAATGTTCGAAATATCACTATGAAGGAAAGAGCACGACGACACCGAGTAAAAAAATATAAATCTGAATTATTTTTTCCTACAGCCATTCGATAGTATCATAAATTGCTGGTTTTATTCGAGTTAAGTTTGTACTTTTTTTATTATCCCCTGTTTTTTCAAGTATCTTTATCGAGAGCCTTGAACCATAAATATTGGTAAATACGGATGGTAATATACTTAACTATGCCTTTTTATCGTACTTCAAGCTGTCTCCACCATGAATAAAAACTTGGTCAGAATTAGGACCATATACATTTGTTTTGTATGTTAAATCTACTGTGACACCGCCGCTTCTTGTAATTGTTAACGGGGTCGTTGCGTATAAAACCTTTTATTATCAATCAATTATATCTGTTTTTTATAGACAATGGCATCTTAGAGTGGTATTTTTATTTTTGGTTTGTTTGTGTTTTTTTTACCCTCAACTATTTTTATTATTTCCCCCTTCGCTCTATGAGCTATGGAGGGTAAAACGGCGGATAAAATGGAGGGTAAATTTCGAAAACTACTTCGTCTTGGGTATAAAAATAAATAAATTTATAAATATACACTTTATGCAACAAAATATTATATATGGAGAATTATTATGGATCCTTTTTTGTTTTATGTAACCTCTTTATTTTCAATGATTAATCCATTGGGTGTTGTGCCTATATACATTTCTCTTTCAAAAAATCTTGGAAAAAAACAAAAAAGAAATGTAATCATTAAAGCAACCTTAACCGCGTTTGTTACACTTACTCTGTTTGCCCTCGCCGGACGATATATTTTTGCTTTTTTCGGTGTTTCTACCGGAGCATTGCAAATGGTCGGCGGTGTCGTCTTTTTTATTATGGGCTGGGAGATGTTAAGAGGAAAAACAGTTCCCAATAAGCTTGATAGTGAAACAGAAGAAGAATTCGGTGATGATATTGCCATAACTCCGATAGGAATACCTATGATAACCGGTCCCGGAGTAATAACTATGGTTATAATGTATATGAGAAGTGCAGAAGCTTTTTCTCAAAAATCAGTTATTGTTCTAGCAATATTTTCAGCATGCGCCTTAACAGCTCTTGTACTATTTAGTGGACGTTTTATTCTAGGATTTCTTGGTCCCGCAATAAGTAAAATCATGATGCGAATAATGGGGTTAATTGTTATGGGAATTGCTTTTGAATTCCTGTTCTCAGGTTTTAAACAGTTTGCTCAAATATACTTAGCTAAATAAACCTCTTCCGAAAACAATAAAAATTAGGATATTATAAGCATAGTACCTGAGCAGAAAAATATCTATCACACAAAGCGCAAAGATCGCAAAGTAATTTGTGGACAAAAAAAAAAGCAATCAGATCATGAAATATCATCATATAGGAATCCCGACTCAAACCCCAAAAAAAGGTGAAATATACCTTAAAGATTATGACATTTACTGCACAGAACATGATAATAATCCTTATGGAATACAGTGGATGCGATATGGAGAAAAATGTAACTTACCAAAACTTGTAAAAGAAGTAACTCATATTGCATTTGAAGTTGAAGATCTTGAAGAAGCTATTCGAGGGAAAGAAGTAATAATAAAGCCCAATAGCCCTAGTAATGGCATTATAGTAGCATTCATCGTTGAAAACGGAGCACCAGTAGAATTTCTACAATATACAAAAGAAGAAAAAAAATGTGAAAAGAAGTTTAAATACAATTGAACCATAACAAATCACTTTTCCAACCCCATATTCGCGGGACTAGCAGTTTAAAAGGTTACAAAGAATGAGAAAGTATAAAATGAGAAATTTAGCTTTAACTTTTGCACTTTTACTTACGATGACAGGTTGTTCTATTATTGACAATATTGAAACAATTTCAGATCATACAGTTAAAACTACTAATCCAAACAGTACAAATTTTAATAATTATGTTAACTATGTGGAAGGCATTGATATTGATGAAGAAAATCCTAAAAACAGGATAGAAATAACGGCGTTACGAGATAAACGCAGAAAAGCCGCATACGATACATTGAATGCAGTTCGAGAATTAAGAAAATATACCGTTAATGATAGAAGCATAGAAAAACAACAACTGGAAGATGCTTATCAAAAAATTATAGAAGCTCAAAAATCAGTTAATGAATACCTGCAATCGGCAATCAAGCATAATTCCAATAAATGGAAGATAAGTGCCGATAAATCGTTAAAGGCTCTTCATAAAGCTAGACATTATCTGGATTTAAAAAAGTACAAAAATGCAGAAAGTGAATTAAAGTTAGCTCTGCTATATTTAGTAAATGACCACAATTCATTGTGGTTATGGCAGAATAAGGGCAAACATGTGTTTCCTGACTATCTAAAATGGGGAGATAGTGCAATAGGTGATAACAGTAATATTGTAAATAATCCTGACACTTTGGTTTTTTCTGGTGGAGGAGCAAGAGGGCCAGCCTATGCAGGTGTTTTAAAATATCTACAGGAAAAAGATAAGTTAAGAAATGTTAAACGTTTTATAGGTACATCTGCAGGCTCCATAATGTGCACATTCATGAGTTTAGGAACGTATTATGAAAATAATAATAGAGAACCTGGAAGCAGGCATTATTGGAAAATAGTATATGAAATAATTGAAGAAGCAAATTTTATTGACTTTATAGACAGTCCATTATTGAAAGAAATTATTAAAGCCCAAAACTTTAAACCAGTTATAGGCAATTTACTTTCTTCTGCTGCAATAATTTCTGAATCAATGGATAACCAGTATGCACTTTGTGACGGAACGGAACTATTAAAGTATTTCAAAAAATCATTTAAGAAATTAGGATTCGATCCTAACATTACTTTAGGTGAACTTTATAAGAAAACCGGCAACCATCTTGTCCTTGTTTCAGCTAGTGTCTCATATAGAAGGACAGCCTACTTTGATTATAAAACAGCACCTGATCTGCCTGTTGTAAAAGCCATGAGAGCTTCTATGGCTATTCCATACATATTTAAACCAATAAAATATAACAATGACTTCTTTGTCGATGGTGGTACAACAAATAATTATCCTATAGAATATTTCGAATATATAGCAACTGATACTGGTAAAGAGCCGAACATACTAGGTTTCATGCTTTTCCCTAAAAAGGAAATGTTAAGACCAAAGTGGATAGGAGTTGATAATCCTCTTGGATATACAAATGCTATAATTCCTTTAGTTATGATTAATACAGGTTCAACATTATACCAAAAAAATATAGATAGAACCGTTTTTATAGATTGTGGCAAGATTGACGTTATGTCCTTTAACATGACTAAAGAACAAACAAGAAAACTCATGCAGGCTGGATATGATGCTATAGAAAACTATTACAGCAAATAATAGTTTATTTATGAAATAACATTAAGGAAATAACTAAAGAAGAAAACTATATCAAATAGGTGCACTTGTTGTTTAAATTCATGTTCAACAGGATTCATTTCTTCAACCCACCCCTAACCCCTCCAAGGAGGGGAACTGAAAGAGGGCAGAAATTTTATCAGGAAAAAATAAGCTTTGTGTGCCCCACCCCTAACCCCTCCAAGGAGGGGAACTAAAAGAGGAGCAACCAATTTAACAGCATTTTAAGGGTTTTTATAACCTCCAAGGAGGCGAACTGAAAAAGGCACAACTAAAATTTACTATTTTAGTTGTGCCTTTAAATCTAAAATCTAAATTTTATGACTATCCCATAGTCGCAACCATGACCGCTTTAATTGTATGCAGTCTGTTTTCGGCTTCATCAAATGCAACAGAGTGACGACTTCTGAAAACCTCATCTGTTACTTCTCTAATGTCTAAATTCTGTTCCTCTTTGAATTTACGAGCGTTTTGAGTTTCAAAATCATGAAGTGAAGGAAGACAGTGCATAAATAATACGTTTTTATTTCCCGTTTTTTCAAGCATATCCATTGTTACACGATACGGTGTCAATAATTTTACTCTTTCAGCATAATCAACTTTTTCGCCCATGGAGACCCATACATCAGTATAAACTACATCTGCACCTTTTACAGCTTTGCTCACATCATCCGTATACTCAATAACAGCACCTGTTTTTTTAGAATACTCCTGCATTTTCGCGACAATGGCCGGGTCCGGAGCCAATTCCTTTGGCCCTAATGCTACAAAATGCATTCCCATTTTGGCTGCACCATACATCAGCGCGTATCCCATATTATTTCTTGTATCACCAGTAAAAACCAGTTTAATTTCACTAAGAATTTTATTTCCGAGATGTTCCTCAATTGTAAGCAGGTCTGCCAGCACCTGTGTCGGATGGTCATCATCGGTTAAACCATTCCATACAGGGACTCCTGAATATTCAGCTAATTCTTCTACAACTTTCTGTTCAAATCCACGATACTCAATACCGTCATAATAGCGACCGAAAACTTTAGCCGAATCTTCTAGTGACTCTTTTACCTGGAACTGTGAATTCGTCAGATAAGTAACATGTGCCCCCTCCTCTAGCGCGGCAACTTCAAACGCACATCTTGTTCTAGTAGAAGTTTTATCAAAAAGCAATAAAACATTTTTCCCTTCCAATTTTTTACCTACTATTCCCATACGTTTTTTAGCTTTCAAATCTTTAGATAAATCCAGCATATAACGTATTTCACCAGGAGTAAAATCATTTAAAGTTAAAAAACTTCTACCTTTCAAATTAACAGCCATTATAAATCTCCTTCTAATTAGATGTTTCAAAAAAGATTTTCTTTGAAACATAGTTTTATGTTTTAGGTGTTAAGTGTTAGGGAATTATCAACTTCCCCAAGGCTTTAACTATTTTTTCAATCACTCAATAGCGGAATTAATTACTTAAAATCAGAGCCAAATACGCCCTTCAAAAACATGTAAACTTTTTGGTACGAGTTCTAATTGTTGACTGCAGCTCTTACCAGTGGCATTGACATACATCTAGGTCCACCTCTCCCTCTGGAAAGCTCTGAACTAGGAATAATCTTAAGCTTTATTCCATTGTCTTCCAATACTTTATTAGTTACATAATTTCTTGAATAGACAACAACTTCACCCGGTCTGATAGCCAAAGTATTAGAACCGTCATTCCACTGCTCACGGCTGGCAGTAATTTTATCACCACTACCGCATCTAATAAGTGTAATATCTCTTTTTAAATATTTTTCAAGAATTTTCTGTAAATTTTCAGTTTCCTTGTTCACCTTAAGACCATTTGCACTCGGGGTAATAGCATATACAGTTAACGGCCCTTCTATTCCTCCATGCACTGTAAACTTACCGTGATCAACCTGCGTAAATACTGTATCAAGATGCATATACGCGCGTGTCGAGGGGATATGAAAAGCCAACACTGTTTTCAACCTATTTTCAGAATCAACTTTAGTACTAAATAGACGTCGGCAAAGCTTTTCTATAGACTTAGTTTCCGTTCTCTGCGAAATACCTATCGCTAAAATATCTTTATCCAATATCAATATATCTCCACCCTCAATGCTCGTAGTTTCCTCCCTATGGTACCACAGAGGAATCTGCTGTTCTGCAAATTCAGGATGTGAAGAAAATATATATTTAGCAAACAGAGTCTCCCTACACCTTGTTTCAGTATGCATGTGATTAAGTGAAATTCCTGAACCTATTGTGACAAAAGGATCTCTTGTAAAGTAAAGGTTAGGCAGTGGATCACAAATAAAAGGATAGTCTTCATTTACTAATTCCGTTAAACTCTTTAACTTATAGTCAATTTCATCTTTGCGGATACCGGCCATTAATTTACCTATAATGGCTTCGTTATCAAAATTTAATAAGTAATTAATAACAGAATCCCTGATTCTCTCATCATATACATTGGCCTCATCCAGGAACTCTGACAAAAACTTAAGTCGTATCCGTTCCGCACCTATCGCTTCTGCGGCCAGCTTTTCCAAATAATAAACTTCAACACCTTCTTTTCTCAGAACATTAGCAAAAAAATCATGTTCCTGCTGAGCAACCTCGAGAAAAGGAATATCATCAAACAATAGTTTTTCCAGCATATCCGGAGTCAAATTCTCTATTTCTTCCGCCGGTCTATGCAGTAAAACTTTTTTTAATTCACCTATTTCCGAATAAACATTCAACTTCATTTACGACCTCCCGTCATAACTGCAGATCAAGTCAATATCTCATTTTTTATTATGCATTCCATATAAATAATATTTTCAACAATAACACCTAAATGATACAATTTTTAGTTACTTTACCTAAAAATGTTCTCCTAATGAAATTTTTAAAATTAAACTATAGCCAATTAAATGGCGTAAAAGCTCTCTGCTATACTCCGTTTTTTATAAAACTCCCCTTGTATCCACGCGTCTCTTCAATATAATAATATATAAGTGGTGTGTTTTTTCGAAATAGTTAGTTTTTCATAATAATAAAAAACAAATACCCATACTATAAACATATATATAAATAACTGAGGGTAAAATTGAACTTAGAAATCCAATGGTTTATCTTTAATGTTACAGGGAAAAAACTCATGACGCAACATGAGTGTGATATATTGATCAAAAACTCTAATAAAAACATCGATCTAAGTAGTTTTGCACAAATAGCATTCGACAAAAAATCCGAACAGCTGGACGAAGTAAACGCGGAAATATTGTTAGACCGGATGGAAAAAATCCTTTCTGGATCAATAAAACAGGCGGCACTTGGAGCGCCCCCTCCTAAAAAATATTCAGACAATGAAGAATCTTTTGAACCAATCTTTTCGGAAATTCCCGGCATGTCTGATGAACAGCTTAAATCATTTCTAAGAAAATTACTGTTATCTCTCCGGGACAATAGTTACAGTAATGTGCATTTTTCTGCTAACTCTACTCCATTTATCAGGAATGCATTAAAAATAGAAAAGCATGGAAACTATATTTTAACTGCAAAAGATGCACTAAGAATAAACACTGCATTATTAACAAAAGAACAAGCCGATATTTTCTCCGAAAACAATGAGTTAAGTTGTGTTCTTTCTTTTAATGAAGATGAACGCTATAGAGTAGCATTAATGAATCATAAAGACGGTATTGCCGGAACTTATCACCTCCTGTCTAATTGCATCAAAAACCTTGGAGAACTCGGTTTCAAACCCCATACCGCAAAAACAATTACAACATTCCTAAATCATCCCAACGGACTCATTTTAATTACAGGTCCTACGGGAAGCGGAAAAACAACAACACTGGCCTCTCTGGTTGATATAATGAATGTAAAAAGACATGATCATATTATTATGATAGAAGATCCCATAGAGATAGTTCAGGAATCACAAAACTGCAATATAACACAACGTGAGATTACCACTCATACCGAATCTTACACCAAAGCTATAAAAGGTGCACTCAGAGAAGATCCAAATGTAATTGTTATCGGTGAACTAAATGATCTCGAAACAATAGAAATAGCCATAACTGCATCAGAAGCTGGACATTTAGTTATAGGAACACTGCCAACAGGCAATGTAGTTAATACATTAAACTGGATAATAGATATTTTCCCTCCTTCAAAACAGCCCCAAATCAGAGAAATGATATCTGGTAATCTACGCGGAATTGTCTGTCAAAAACTAATTCCTACAATTAAGGGCAAGACTACAGTTGCATGTGAGATTTTAGTCAATAATCTAGCGGTAAGTAATACCATTAGCGAAGGAAAACATCACTTATTAAAATCAATCCTTCAAACTGCATCAGAACTTGGTATGTGTACAATGGATGAATCTATATTCAATCTATACAAAGATAAGATTATTTCAACCAAAACTGCCCTTAAGAACATAAAAGATAAAATTCAATATAAAAATAAAATTACTGTATCAAACTCACCGAAATAGACCATGGAGGAGTTATATCAATGCCGCTAATAGATCAATTACTTGAAGCATTACTAGAACGTGAAGCTTCTGATTTACACCTAATAATAGGACAACCAGCTAAAATCCGTGTTCATGGTGAACTGGAAACTCTGACAGACGATATTATTTCAGAAGAATATATGCAAGAAATGCTCCATGAAATATGTTCAGAGGAACAATGGGAATATTTTTTAAAAAACAAAGATATGGATTTTGCATATGAAATAGAAGGTAAGGCTCGTTTCCGCACAAATTATCTCTATAATTATTACGGAATGGCCGCTGTTCTCCGTTATATACCTTTAAAGCCACCTACAATGCAACAATTACTCCTGCCGGATATTTTCAAAAAAATATGTGATTCCGACGGTGGTTTCTTCTGTATCACAGGCCCGACAGGCAGCGGTAAAACAACAACTTTGGCTGCAATGATTGATTATATAAATTCAAAACATTGCAAACACATCATTACATTGGAAAGCCCAATTGAATTTGTTCAAAAAGATAAGAAATCTATAATTGTTCATAGAGAAATAGGATTTCACAGTAACTCGTTTCCCGATGCATTACATAATGCTATGCACTCTGACCCCGACATTATTTTATTGGGAGAAATGCGAGATATTGAAACAATAAGATTTGCATTAACCTGTGCAGCAGCGGGGATTTTGGTTTTTACAACGCTTAATACGAGCAATACAGTCAAAGCAATAAGTCACATTATAGATGCATTTCCGACGGAAGAACAACCACAAATTAAAACTATGCTGTCAGAAGCGCTGCGCGGTGTTGTTTCACAGGTGCTTTGCAATAAAAAAAGTGGAGGCAGAATTGCTGCTCACGAAGTACTCCTTTGGACAGAGGAATTGCCAAACATTATAAGAGAAAATCAATTATCAAATATAAATGGAATTTTAAAAAGCAATAAAACTGTGGGAATGCAGTCAATGGATGACACCTTAAGAAAATTTTTACAGGATGAAATCATTTCCCCGGAAGAAGCATATGCGAAGGCTTCAAATAAAAGAGATTTTATAGAATTTCTTAAAAAATCATGATAAATTTTGTTTTTTCTATTGTATTGGTTAATATTGCTGGCAATGAACGCGCTAAAAAGCAAATTCCTGTACAATAAATTAAAATGAAACTTTTGAGGTTAAAGTTGATTAAGCTATGTAACAAAATACTATATCAAAGGAGATAATATTACAATGAAATCAGACATACAGATCGCACAGGAAGCTACATTAAAACCTATCGATGAAATCGCATCAAATGCAGGCATTTTAAAACAGGAACTTGAACCTTACGGCCATACTAAAGGTAAAATAAGCCTTGATATTCTAGAACGCCTTAAAGGTAAGCCTAACGGTAAACTGATAGTAGTTACAGCTATCACTCCTACCCCACTGGGCGAAGGTAAAACTGTTACGACTATTGGTGCTTCTCTCGGTATGGCTAAAATCAATAAAAAAGTTTTTACTTGCATTCGTCAGCCCAGCATGGGCCCTGTTTTCGGTATAAAAGGCGGTGCGGCTGGCGGTGGCTACTCTCAAGTCGTACCAATGGAAGATTTCAATTTGAATCTTACTGGTGATATTCACGCTATTTCTGCAGCACATAACCTTGGAGCAGCCGCCCTAGATACACGCCTATTTCACGAAGCACGTAAAGGCTATGATGAGTTTGAAAAACGCTCAGGTTTAAAAGCACTTAGAATAGATAAAGATAAAATTTCATGGAAACGCGTTGTTGATCAAAACGACCGCGCACTTAGAGGTATTGAAATAGGACTCCAATCTCCGGGTACAAAAAGCAACCAGAACGGTGTTCCGCGTAGAACAGCATTTGATATTACTGTAGCATCAGAATTAATGGCGATTCTAGCATTAGCAGAAAATCTACAGGATATGCGTGAACGCTTCGGTAAAGTTGTAATGGCTCTAAATGAAGATGGACAGCCAATTACCGCCGAAGATCTTAAAGTTGCCGGCGCAATGACAGTCATAATGAAAGATGCAATAAAACCGACATTAATGCAGACACTGGAAAAAACACCTTGTTTCGTACATGCCGGTCCTTTTGCTAACATAGCACATGGTAACTCTTCAATAATTGCAGACAGAATTGCCCTGAAACTTGCAGACTATGTCTTAACAGAAGCCGGGTTCGGATCAGACATGGGATTTGAAAAATTCAGTAATATTAAAACTAGATATTCCGGAAACAAACCAAGCGCAGCTGTTATTGTGTGCACAGTACGTGCCCTTAAGAGTCATTCAGGGAGATTTAACATAGTCCCAGGCAAACCTCTGGATGAAAAACTTGTTTCAAAAGATCTTGAATCTCTCGAACTTGGTATCGAAAACCTAAGAGCACATATTGAGCATGTTAACAAGTATGGTATTCCTGCTGTAGTTGCAATCAATCAATTTGCAACAGATGCCCCTGAAGAGATTGAATATCTCAAGAAAAAAGCAGCGGAATTTGGTGCATACAGAGTGGCTGTAAGCACAGTGCACCCTGATGGTGGTGAAGGTGGAAAAGAGCTGGCACAGGCAATTGTAGAAGCCTGCGACACTGAATCAGACTTCAGGATGATCTACGAAGACAAACTGCCACTGGTAGAAAAAATCAGAAAAGTTTCACAGGAAGTCTATGGTGCAGCTGATATTGAGTTATCAGATCTTGCAAAAGAACAGTTGGAATCTTTCCAGAAAAATTATGGAAACCTGCCGATATGCATGGCCAAAACACACTTATCACTTTCACATGATCCTAAAATAAAAGGTGCTCCTAAAGGATTTATAATCCCTGTCAGAGAAGCATTCCTTTCAGCAGGTGCAGGCTTTGTTTACATTCTAGCTGGTTCAATCAGCACTATGCCTGGATTGGGTTCAAACCCAAGCTATATGAAAGTAGATATAGATAAAAAAGGTAATATTGTAGGATTATTCTAATATACTGAAGGTCTTTTTAAAAGCCGTATGTGGATTGCCATATACGGCTTTTTTTATTAAGGGTATTATTATCACATTATTTATGCAACCGTTTTTGATTGCGAAACTCATTTAAAATCCTTACGAAATCCAAAGCAGTAAATAACGTCACCGGAAAGAATCATTTCATTTGCTTCTGGGTTTGGTATAACTTTCGCGCCTCTCTCAATAGTAAGAATCTGTGCGCCGGTAGTTTTTTTAAAGCCGCTTTCAACTATAGTTTTCCCTACAAATTCATCTGTCTCATTAACAGCTATCCTTATAATGCCAAAACCTTTATCACCAATAGCCATGTCTTCAAAAGTAACATTCTTAATTAAATTCGCTTTACGAATCCGCTCCCTAATTCGCATTGAGATGCTTTCCCAAAACTTGCTTTTAGAAAAAAATCTAAAAAGCAAGAAGAAAAAAAGTACTAGTACAGCCAGTTTGCCCGTTTGATATAGAAAATCAGGAATCCAGATAGCAGTGAAAGGAATATGGTAGTATTTTTGGCGCAGTTCAAAAATTGGACCTAAGAAATTAACAAATGTTGCAATAAGAGAAATAGAACCGGCATATCCTAAGATCATCATTGAAGCCGCTATTTTTTTCCTTTGAGGATGCCTTGTCACCAGCGATGCTTCACGCGTAGTAAAACCAGTCAGAGTAAAACATGATAAAGCCTGAAATTTTGCCTGCTCCCATGACATTCCTGTTAATTCAAAAGCAATAGCACCAATCCTAACAATCACGATAACTACAATGACGGTTAAGGTAAACAAGAACAACCCACCCATAGATTTACTCCTTAATTATATACTCACCCTATGTAATTTAATTCAAAATAATCAGGATGAATCTCGATTTTTAAATGATATTGGTTATTTTATTAACAGAGTTTATATAAAAACTCATTTCAGATAGCACTTTAAATTAAAACATATAATCAATCAATTCAACAAGTTAAACTTGTTTTATTATTTTCTTTTAAGGATAAACATGATATTTTTGTCTACTAACGCATTGTCCTAAGGTTATATTAATAATAACAATGAAAGCAATTAAAACTATGATAAAATTAGATTTTTCAAAGAGTGAAGATGGACTGATTCCGGCAATAGCCCAGGATTGGAAAACCGGAGAAGTATTAATGCTTGCCTACATAAATGAAGACTCATGGAAGTATTCATTGGAAACAGGAAATGCCACATACTGGTCCCGTTCACGACAAAAACTCTGGAAAAAAGGTGAGTCTTCAGGCAATGTTCAGAAAATAAAAGAAATTTTTGTAGATTGTGATGAAGATACAGTCGTCTTCAAAATAGATCAAATTGGTGACGCAGCATGCCACTTAGGTTATCGCTCTTGCTTTTTTAGAAAAGTAAATGCTGAAAAAAGTGAACTAGAAGTAGTGGGTGAACTTGTCTTTGATCCAGCAGAAGTTTATAAATAGTTCTAAATAATTGAGAGAATGAATCTTTGTCGTGATCGTAAATCTTTGT
>Ga0075121_1001636_pt1 | contig 13645 bp, 11 predicted proteins | sample AntAceMetag02UKG_FD_69793 | JGI IMG/M metagenome (GOLD analysis project Ga0075121, IMG submission 69793) | Saline lake microbial communities from Ace Lake, Antarctica - Antarctic Ace Lake Metagenome 02UKG | ecosystem: Environmental > Aquatic > Non-marine Saline and Alkaline > Saline | place... | reverse complement strand
CGGACTTCTTTCAGCTGAGTTCCTCGCGAAACCCGCCTTGTCCTTCACTACGGTTGTCGTCACGACTTCCGATCATCTCCTTTCAGATGATGAGTTCATGCCCATGCCGGGCACACTAGGTGCCGACTTCATCGGCGGCAAACTCGATCATCTCCACATTGTTGGTCGCATCAAGCTTACCCATCCCATTCGGATAGAGTGTGGTGCCCAACGGCTTCCGCACCGTCAGGTCCAGATCGTTCACCAGTTTCTTGCCTGAACCTGCGGTAGCCCAGTAATCCGAATACGCCATCGTCAGGATAAAGCGATTCGTGGACGTTGTGGTGACGGTCATCGTGAAGGTATTGCTCTGGCCCGTGCTCAGGCTGTTGGTATCCACCAGATCCAGAAACTGGTTGGTCGCAGGTTTCAAGGTCGTGAACAGGTCCACATGACCCCAGCCCTGCACATTGTCGGGTCGCGTGGCTGAAATTTCCCGATAAGATCCGGTGCCGTACTGCCCCGGCGACATGTTGCGTGCACCATTGATCAGCAACCCCTTCAGCAGGGCCGCGCTTGGATTTGTCACACCGCCAGTGGTCACCAGCCATTCCCGGGCCAGGCCGGCCGCCCCCGCCGTCAGCGGCGTCGCCATGCTGGTTCCGCCCATAATCAAATAATTGGTATTCGGTGCCACGCCCCACCCCGTATCCGACGTGTAGGTCGAGCGGGTGGAAATTATATCCGTTCCCGGGGCCATCAGGTCGGGCTTGATGCGTCCATCATCACAGGGACCACGACTCGAAAAGGCCGCCACGCCTTGATGGGTCCCGTCATCAGGTCCTGAGATTTCGTCGTCCTTGATGGGATTGGCAGGAAAATCAGATGGCCAGGAGCTGCCCCAGGTATAGGCAGAATATTCAGGGCGGTCCGTTTCGGAGGCACCGACGGTCAAACAGTTTTTGGCAGTACCCGGCGAACCGATCGAATCCAGATCGACCACTCCGTCGCTGTTCGCATCAATGCCCTGATTGCCGGCTGCGATCAGAACCAGCATCGTCTTGTTGCTCCAAGTGAACATATCCAGATAGCGCGAGTCCGCGCTGTAATAACCGTCATCATCATATCCCCAGCTGTCGGAATGAATCCGGGCACCGTTGTCAAAGGCCTGCTGAAACAGCTTATTCAGATCGCTCGGAATCCCATTCAGACTGGCGTTGCCTGACTGCATAATGAGATCGGCCTCATAGGCGACCCCCCGGTACTTGCCAGTGGACATCGTGCCATTGCCCAGCACCGATCCGCAGACATGCGACCCGTGCGCATCATAATCCGCCCAGGTATAGCTCGCGCTGTATACTCCATTCGTCCAGCCGAAGCCGGTCACCCGGTTGGTGAAATCGTGGTGCAGCGTGCCTGTGTTGCCCGTGTCCAGCCCCGTATCACAGACCGCAATGGTCTGCCCCGCGCCGGTCAGGCCGAGCGTGTCCCATGCATTGCTGACATTCATCAGTCCCGAACGGGTTGCCACGTCATTCCAGAGCTGCCGCTTCAGATAAGGCGACACCCACTCCACTTCACCCCAATCCGTCACAGTATCCACCGCTGAAGGGGTCAGCCATACGCGAATCCGCCCCCGGTCCGGCAGCGGCTCCAGCGCTGTGATCTTCGCCCCCGGCAGCGCGGCTACCGCCTGCGCGATTCGGTCGAGATCCTCCGGCTTGAACAGCGTCACATTGTATTCGAGGGTCGAGTCTGTTCCTTTGGCCAGTTGCGCCCGCACGCGCCGCGCCTTCTTATAGGCCGGCAGATATTCCCCCACCCAGTCCACCTGCGGCAGATCGCCGATTACTGCCACCTGTGCCGGCGTCGCCAGCACCAGAAAGGCATTCTCGGGAATGTAACCCATCAGTTCCGCCCCCGCATCCGTCAGACCTGTCTTCCATTCTTCCTGCACCACATCGGTAAACTGGACGAGATACGGCGCGGTCCCTCTCGCACTCAACCGCTGGACCGTCGAGGCTTTGGAGGTGCGTACCGATCGGGATTTGGCCTGCTGTTCAGCACTGGTCGTATCCACCGTTCCCCAATCCAGCAAAATCGGTGCCCCTGCTGCCAGCGCCACCGATGAAACCAGTACCCAACTCAACGCCGCGAATCCGAGCATTTTCTTCATATTATCTCCGCCATTAGTGCCACCTGAATAGTAGACAAAAGATAATCCTGCCCCTACTCGAATGCAACTTTATACAGAAAAAGAATGAAGAACCGGCAGGCACAACGGCCTGCACTCTAAGCGGAAACAGGACGATGCTGCAGGAATCTGAATCGGGTGACTGCAGCGGTTAGCTCCAGTCAATCGGTTGTCCCAAAATCGGTTATGAAGTTGAGCTCTCGTCTATCGCCGGCTCGGGCGCCCTTGAATCCACTCGCGGATGCCGATCAGCGTCTGTTTCCACTTCGCGGAATCTGTCCGGACCTCCAGAAAGGCGCCAAACAGGTCGAGGAACATCTCCCGCCACTGCTCCAGGAAGATCATCCGCTCCTGGAAGCGACTCACGGAATCCAGCTGTTTCTCGCCCTGCGGCAGTTTGAGCCCCCGGATCAGGAACTGATCGGCTTCAAAACTAAAAGCCCACACGGACTCCTCATCCAGCGCGAAGGTAATTTTGGCTTCCTTGAGCTTCTTGCCGCACAGCAGACAGGTTTTGGCTTCGATGCTGTTTTCGGGCATGCCCTTCTTCAGGACACTCACATGCGCGCCATCGCCCTCATGCATGAAAGTCAGCGGCCCTTCCAGCAGCACGCCCAGTTCCCGGCCTTCGGCCAGGGCCAGCCGCCCGTTCTGGGTTTCGGTCTTGAACCACAGCCAGGTCAGAAATTCGCGTCCGGGGGCGGCTTCCATCGCCACGCCTTCCATGTCCGGCGAAAAGCTGGTGCCATGAAAATCCCGCAGATCTTGCTTTTTCAGGGCGACGCCCAGCGCTTCCGGTGTAGCCGGCGCGCCGCTGAATCCCAGCGTGGCCACGAGGGCGCAGTTGAACACATCCCATTGGTTCACCGGCAGGGCCGAGACATAGAGATGCGTAGACCCGGGCATGTAGACAAAGGGAATGGCTCGCATTTGCGGCGGCATGTTCGGTAGCAGCCGTTCCGTCACCTGCTGACGGATTTCAGACCGCACCTTCGCCTTCAGATAGGACTTCTCCTCCGCCGCCATCACGGCGAGCTCTTCCATGCGGCACTCGGCCTTCAGTAGGGAATTCGGCACCTTGCGCTCGGCTTGACGCAAATCCAGCCGCACCCAGCCGGCATTCATGGCCGACTCTTCGGTGATGTTGGCATCCATCAAATGCCGTCCCGTCACCCAGCCGCGGGATTCCGTCGAGCCGACATCATCCAGCGACCCGGCCGCCTCGCGGGCAAACCGCTCCACAAAATCCGCCGGGAAGGCCCGCGGCATTTCCACCATCCGAAAACTGATTGATCCACTCTCAAATGGCATGGTCCGCATCTCCTGTTTGGTCGCAAAAAGTGCCGTCACAACCCCTGCGGCGGCCACCCCGTTTGTATGCCATCCCCCGCCTCTGATGCAAGGCCTTTGCCCTATCCACTTCCCCGCGACCTTTTTGCCCCAAAAGGGCCCCTGAAAGCCAAAAAATGTTAAAAAACGGACTTCGGGGATCATTTTTGACGATTTTGAGCCATTCTTATCGCCTAAACCCCTCTTTTTACTTGGCAAATCGGCCCCGTTCGCATACATCTGTCCGCCTTTTACGAGTCCGACACAAAAGGTGGTTTCCTATGGGTTATAACGCATCCGATTTACGCAAAGGCCTGAAAATTGAACTCGATGGCATCCCCTACAAGATTACGGAGTTCAATTTTGTGAAACCCGGCAAGGGCCAGGCCATGTACAAGTGCCGAATCGAAAATATGATCAACGGCAACTCGATGGAAAAAACCTTCCGCTCCGTCGATAAGATCGACATCCCTAATATTGAGGCCAAAGACCTGGCCTATTCCTATCAGGAAGGCAACCACTACGTCTTTATGGACAACAAGACCTATGAGCAGGTCGAAATTAATGAGGAAGTCCTCGGTAACCAGCGCTTTTTCCTGATGGAAGACCTCGAGTGCGAAGTGCTGTTCTTCAATGGCCGCGTCATGACCGTCACCCTCCCCGCCTTTGTCATCAAGGAAATCACGGAATCCGAACCCGGTGCCCGAGGAGACAGCTCCACCAATGTGCTCAAGCCCGCCAAGATCGACACCGGCTTTGAAGTGGGCGTCCCCATCTTCATCAACGAAGGCGATTTCATCCGCATCGATACCCGCACCGGCAAATATGTCGAGCGCGTCAAACAGGAATAAGAAGGTAATTAGGCTAAAGACTGAAGGTCGGAGGGGACGATCCCACCCCCATATTCTTAATCGCAATCCTAATCTTAATCCTACTCTAAATCTCCCCTGCCTCATTCTGACTCCTGAATCCTAACTCCTGAACCCTGAACCCGCTTTGAAACCCCGCCCCGCAGACACAGATGACCTGCGCCGCTTCCGCCGCGTCGTGGAGATGCGTGCCAAACTGACGGGCCTGATTCGCGAATTTTTCACCACGCGCGGCTTCATCGAGGTGGAGACCCCCGTTCTGCTGCCGGCCAATGCCCCCGAAGCGAACATCGATGCCATTCCCGCCGGGACCGGCTACCTGCGCACCTCCCCTGAGCTGCACATGAAGCGCCTCCTCGCCGCTGGCTTTGAAAACATCTTTCAGCTCGGCCCCTGTGGTCGCGACGGCGAACACGGACGCTGGCACCACCCCGAATTCACCCTCCTGGAATGGTATCGCGCCGATGCCGGCTATCTGGAAATCCTGGCCGACACCAAATCTCTGCTTTCCTTCATCGCTAAAAAGCTGCGCGGCACCACCGACTTCACCTGGCAGGGCAAGCCCGTTTCCTTTGCGCAGGAGCTGTGGGAAAAGCAGACCGTCACCCAGGCCTTCATCGAACACGCCGGATGGGATCCCGCGCTGACCTTTGATCCGGATCGCTTCGATCTTGATCTCGTGACCCTTGTCGAACCGGCCCTGCCCATGGACCACCCCATCCTGCTGATCGACTACCCCTCCCCCCTCGCCGCCCTCGCCCGCCGCAAGCCCGACGACGCCACCCGCGCCGAGCGCTGGGAGCTCTATCTCGGCGGCATCGAACTCGCGAACGCCTACTCCGAACTCACCGACCCCGCCGAACAGCGCGCGCGCTTCGAAGAGGCCAATGCCGCCCGCGAAAAACGCGGCGCGAAGCCCTATCCCCTCGACGAGGCCTTTCTTGCTGCCCTTGAACACATGCCCCCCTCCGGCGGCATCGCCCTCGGCGTCGACCGCCTCCTCATGATCCTCGCCGACGTCGATTCCCTCGACGAGGTCCTCCCCTTCCGCCACGGATAATGAGGACCGCCTTAAAAACGTTTAAGAAGGAACCGAGCCCATGACAGGTCATATCGTAAGAATTCTCGCTCTCACTCTAGTCATACAGGTGCTTTCAACGGGCGCTTCCGTACAGGCCGCAGACGAGTCGGCCTTCGACCGGGTATGGAACACTGCCACCCTGTACGAAAACAATGACAACCCCTACGTGGAGAAGTTCGCCATCAGCGGACGACTGCAAGCCGACGGCGCATGGTTTGATAGTGAGGAAGAGGATTATGACGACGCCAAATGGCGGCGGCTCCGCCTCGGCTTCAAGACCCGCTTCCTGCAGAATTTCTTTGCTCACGCCGAAATGGATCTCAATTTGAATAAAGCCGGTTCAAACGACTCCTATAAAGGACTGACAGACTCCTATATCGGCTGGAGCAAAGACAAGGCATTCTCAACCAAGGTCGGAAAGCAGTCCGCCGGCTTCACGCTCGACGGCGCGACATCCTCCACTAAGCTACTCACAATGGAACGAAGCCTTGTCGCGGAAAACATCTGGTTCCCAACCGAGTATTTCACCGGTGCGAGCGGATACGGCACCGTGGATAGATGGAAATACAAACTGGGTGGATTCTCCTCCAGTGGCGACCCGGAGTTCAGCCAGTTCGACAGCGGCTGGTTTGCGCTGGCCTCCCTCGGTCGCGAAGTGTCGGAGAATGTGAAGTTGCGACTCGACTATGTCTATAACGATCCGGACTACTCCGGTGATGTTGGAACCTCAGACCTGAAAAATGTGGTCAGCCTTGTTTCCCAAATAGAGATGGAAAAAGCCGGACTCTGGACGGATATCTCCTTCGCGGAAGGGATCGAAGAACAGAGCGATTTGCTGGGCTTGCAAGTGATGCCATTCTGGAGTTTCAACGACACCTGGCAGACCGTGTTCCGGTACGCCATGGTTCACAGCGGCGGCGGGGCCGGCGCACAGCTGGGACGCTACCCGGATATCATTTCCGGCGGGGCGATGTATGAAGACGTGCATGACTTCTACCTCGGCCTCAACTGCTTCCTATATGGCCATAAACTCAAATGGCAAAGCGGGCTGGAATACAACTATGGGAAGAACGAAGCTGAGTCCGGGGACAGCTACAACGGCTGGGGCTTTTCCACCGGTCTGCGCATCTCCTGGTAAAGCAGACCTGTCCGCTTCCTGATGATCCTTGACGACGTCATTCCCTTTCTGCAGGGTTGAGTCCGGAAGGACGGATATGCAGACGGCCATTCTATATTTCAGTGCCACAGGCAACACCCATTGGGTAGCCCGCCAGTTGCAGAAACAGCGCGAAACCGCCGGCGAAACGGTCACCTGCATCCCCTTCGAACAGCTCGCAAAGCAACCGGTGCCGCCGGATGCCCGCCTCTTCATCGGCTTCCCGGTCTACGGGTTTGCCGTTCCCGGGATTTTCCAGACCCGCATCCTCGAAACCATCGCGCTGAAAGGACGGCACGTCTATCTGTTCGCCACCGTCGGCCTCGTGCCCGGGGATGCGCTGGCCCGCTTCGCTGACAAGCTCCGCCAGGCCGGTGCCGTCGTCATCGGCGGGCGGGCCGTCCGGATGCCCGGCTCGGACGGCATGGGATTCATGAAACCCGACTCCCCCACCCTCCGGAAAATGCTTGAACGCGATTTTGAGAACCTGCCTGAACTCGAACAGATCCAACACGACCTGCAGCAGCCCCAACTCCCGCCGGACCGCTTTCCCAAAGATTCCCCGTTGCGCATCTCCGCACCAAAACGCCTCCTGTACCGATTGTGCCGTCCGCTCATGGCCCGGTTGGAGACCTTTGCCATCCACCGCCTGCATGCGGACGATACCTGCACCCGCTGCGGCCTCTGCGCACGTATCTGCCCCGCAGGCAACATCACCGTCACCCAACAGGAAACGGTCTTCGGCAACCGCTGCATCCTCTGCATGCGTTGCCTGCACCACTGCCCCGCTCAAGCCATCCAGATTGCTTCCTGGACCCGCAACAAATACCGCTATCCAGGCCCCGGCGATTCCCCCTTCCGGCCCGAATAAGCCCCCACAACTCGTTGGGCTACGCCATGAGGAGGAGAGAAGAATTTGATCCGCAGAGTTGAGGAAAGAAAGAGGATTTTCACAACGAAACGTGCCAAGCCGAAAGCATGGGTCGCGAATTTGACAAAACTGACGCGCCCAGCGGGCGCATCTATAAACAGAGTGCGAATCCAGCTATTTCCATTTTGGAAAGAAATACCCCTCCTGTTTCCCTGATACAACCGACATGGGGGGGGGCTTTTACAGGAAGGAATATCAAGCCGATTCATTCATTAATGAAACGGACCCCTTTTCTTTTTCTTTTTCTTTTTGCGGGAAAAATATTCAACAACCCGCTTGCACCCGGGCATTCATAAGATAGGATATACGTTCCATTGACTCTCCATTCGTTTAGGAAAGCCCGGATCGGAAAAATGACGGCGGCGTGAGGCGCACGAGTTGAAGCTCGGGTGCGACCAACCCATTTTTAAAATGGGTTGAAGAACAATTAAAAAACAAAACCAAAAAGGAAAGAATAGATGATAAAGATGAATAAAATGATGGGTATCTCGTTGGCGCTGATCTTGGTTGCAGGATCTGCAATGGCTGGTGTTACGCAGACGAAACGCAGCTCGAACACCCTGAAGGACACCCAGAATGAATTGAAAGCCGCCTACGACCAGATCACCGCGACAGTCGGTTCTCTGGGGACGCTGATGAGCGCCAAGGAAGGCGATCTGCGCCCCATGCTCAAGGATTTCAGCGCCCAGATCAAGCGCTTGGATTCGGATGCCGCCAGAGTCCGAAGCCGGGCAACCAAAATGCAGGCCCAGAACAAGGTATACTTCCAGGGGTGGGCACAGGAAATCGCCGCGATTTCGAATACCGCCATCAAGGTGCAGAGTCAGGCGCGCCTTGAGGAAACATTTGTCCGTTATGGTGCGATCGAGCAGGGTCTGATCCAGATACGCAATGCCTATGGCCCGCTGATGTCCGGCATGAAAGATTTGGAACTGGCTTTGAACCAGGACCTGTCTCCGGCGGGAGTGGCTGTGCTGCAGCCGTCCTATGCGAAACCCCGTGAGCAGGCGGTCGCTACCCAGGCGGCCATACAGACGACCCTGAAAGCCATCCAGGTCGCCCTCGGCGGCATGACCCCGAAGGCTTCTGGCTCCGTCGTCCCGTAAAACAGAATACAAGCTATTCGCATGGGCTGTCCGGCTTACCGGGCGGCCTGTTTCCGTTTCGGGTGGGGAGACCACGGCCGGACCCTCCCACCGTGTGGCCCCGCCCTGCTCCGACAAGGGATGAACCCTTGCCGAGGGTCGGCAGTCCCGGCACTTATCCGGTTGCTTTCCGGTCCAGAAGAAGGGCCCCTCAACAACAGCGCAATTTCATTGAGGGCGATAGGAGCGCCATTGAGGAAGCCGTGCCAAAAGAAATAACAGAAAAAAATCGCACACAACAATCGAGTGCACCTACAACGCGCCAGGACGCATCGCGGGTGATCCGTGACGTTCCACACCATGGAAAATCTGTATCCCGCAGCAAGATTCGCTGAAACATTCGGAAGCGGATGACTTGATTTTGAGCGTTGCGTGAGCGGTGCCCCCCTGCTACCGTTTAACTGTGGACGGCAATCAGATACACCCAGACAGGAGTACGGTATGAAGTGGAATTTTCTTGGTGGCGCAAATACGGTAACCGGCTCAAAACACCTGCTGGAAATCAATGGGAAACAACTGCTGTTTGACTGCGGACTCTTTCAGGGCCGCCGCAAAGAAGCCAACGCCATCAATCAGGAACTCGGCTTCAACCCGACCATGATCGATGCGATGGTCCTGTCTCATGGTCACATCGATCACTGCGGCAATATCCCGACGCTGGCCAAGAACGGCTACCGCAATCCGATCCACATGACCTCCGCTACCGGCGATCTGCTTCCCATCATGCTGCGCGATTCCGCCCACATCCATGAGTCGGATGCGGCCTACATGAACCAGAAGAGAAACCGGAAGGGGTTCCCGCCCATCATTCCGCTCTACACCATGGTCGATGCGGAAGCCGCGCTCAAGCTGATCCAGCCTCATCAGTACGGTGAAAAGATTGAACTGCCCGGCGGCATTACGATCACGCATGTGGATGCCGGCCATATTCTCGGAGCCGCCCTCACGCTGATCGAGATCCCCCGCGAAGGGAAACCGGCTCTCCGCGTGGGCCTGACCTTTGATCTGGGCCGCCGCAATCTGCCGCTGCTGAAGGATCCCGAACAGATCACCGATCTGGATATCCTGATCACCGAGAGTACCTATGGTGACCGTCTTCACGACAATGCGCTGAACGCCAAAGAGGATCTGAAAAACGCCATCAACACCACTCTCCAGCGCGGCGGCAAGGTCATCATCCCAACCTTTGCGCTCGAGCGCGCCCAGGAGATCATCTATCACATCGCGGCCCTGCGCGAACGCGACGAGATTCCGAAAGTGCCGGTCTACATGGACAGCCCCATGGCGCACGCCGTCACCAATGTCTTCGAAAAGAACGCGGCCTATCTGGACAAGGACTACAATGATTTGCGCAGCCGAATCGGATCTGTGGTCACGCCCAAGTGGCTCACCTTCACCGAGTCGGTGGCGGAATCCAAGGCCATCACCTCCTCCACGGAACCCTCCATCGTGCTGGCGGCCTCGGGTATGTGCGAACACGGCCGCATTCTCCATCATCTGAAGCACGGCATCGAAAACGAGAAGAACCTCGTCCTGATGGTGGGCTATCAGGCCGTCTATACCCTCGGACGGAAGCTACAGAACGGCGAAACCAGTGTGCGGATCTACGGCGACACCTTCGCTGTGAAGGCCGAAATCCAGACGCTGAACGCCTTCAGCGCGCATGCGGACCGATTGGAGCTGTTCCGCTATGTGAAGGATGCCAAACCCAAGAAGGTCTATCTCGTCCACGGCGAGCAGGACCAGCGCGAAGCCTTTGCCAAATTGCTTCGGGACCAGCTCCATCTGGATGTGGAACTGCCGGAGAACGGCGACAGCGTCTCCTGGGATGAAGACGTGACCGAGGCAGCCCCGGCCACATGAGTGACACCCCTGCCCCCACTGCACCGCCCTTCCGCGCCGGCATTGTCGCGATTGTCGGGCGCGCCAATGCCGGGAAGTCATCGCTGCTGAACGGCCTGCTCGACGAAAAGATCGCCGTCGTCTCGCCCGTGGCCCAGACCACCCGTCGGGCTGTCCGCGGTATCCTGAACGAACCCGATCTTCAGATTGTCTTCCTCGACACCCCCGGCATCCGAAAGGCCTCCCATTCGCTCAGCTCCATGCTGAACCGAACCGCCCGCGGCCTGGTCACCGGATCGGATGCAGCCCTGCTGGTCCTGGATGCCTCCATCTACCCCCAGGATGAGGATCGTGGATGGATGCAGAAACTGGCCCGGGACACCGCGCCGATTGCAGCCATTCTGAACAAAAAGGATCTCGGAATGAAGCGCGGGGCCTATGAAGAGGCCTGGACCGGAGTGCTGGAGAAACTGAAGGTCGACTTCCCCGATCTGGTTCCGCCCCCGATTCAGTGGCTGGAAACCTCGGCCAGCACCAAAGAAGGCCTTCCCGAACTGCTGGACCTCCTGCGCAAGAAAATGCCGGAATCCCCGGCGCTGTTCCCGCCGGATATGCTCACCGATGATCCCCGGCCCTTTTTCATCGCGGATGTCATCCGCGGAGAGATCAATACCCGCCTCCGGAAGGAGCTACCTCACGCCATCGCGGTCTCCGTCGACGAAATTGTGGATAAGGAAAACTCCGTCAAAGTGAATGCCACCATTGTCGTAGAGAAAGATTCACAACGCCCGATTGTGATCGGGCAGAAGGCCAAGATGATCCGCGAGATCCGCCTGGCGTCCGAAAAGGCCCTCCATGGAATCTACGGCAAGCGCCATAAGCTGGAACTCTGGGTCAAAGTCGAAAAAAACTGGTCGAGTAATTACTGGTTGCTGAAAAAGTTTGGCTACGTCGGCAACTAGCGCACCTGATTTTGCTTTAGGATTGATTCTGCCCCTCCGAGCAGAGTAGTTCTTCTCTATGAATCCACTCCATCTACTCTTTGCGCTTTTCGTCGGTCTGGGCATCGGCTCTGTCGCCGGATTTCTCATCGCCAAAGCGCGCGCCGCGGCCCGCCTGGCCCAGGCGCAATCCGCTCAGATCCGCCTGCAAACCCAACTGGAAACGCTGACCGAGGCCCGGAAAGCGCTGACGGATGAGTTTCAAGTCCTAGCTGCGAACGCCCTGGACTCCCAATCGCAGAAACTCTCCACCCAAAACCGCGAAGCCCTGTCGGCCCTGCTGGATCCGTTCGGCAAGCGCATCGTGGAATTCCGGCAGAAGGTCGAACAGATCCAGAACAGCGATACGGAGCAGCGCAGCGCGCTGAAGGCGCAGGTCGAAGAGCTCTCCAAACAAAGCCGGGACATCGGGGTCAAGGCGGACCATCTCGCCGATGCCCTCAAGGGGGACAACAAAGCCCTCGGCAACTGGGGGGAACTCGCCCTCGAACGTCTGCTGGAATCCGCCGGGCTTCAGTCCGGGCGCGATTATGAACTGCAGGTCCATGCCGCCGGTGAAGACGGAAAACGCTATCTGCCGGACGCTGTTCTGCGTCTGCCCGGGGATCGCTGCATCATTATTGATTCCAAGATGTCTCTCAAAGACTACATGGATCACTTCAATGCCACCTCGGAGGCCGCACGCACGCAATCCCTCAAAGCGCATGTGTCTTCCATGGAGGCCCACATCAAGGGGCTGGCCGCCAAACGCTATCAGGATCTGGAGGCCTTCAAGGATCGCTCCCCTGACTTTGTTGTGATGTTTGTCCCCAGCGAACCGGCCCTGGCTCTCGCCCTTGCCGATAATCCGGTCCTGTTCGAGCGCGCCGCCCGGGCGAACATCATTCTGGCCGGACCCGGAAGTCTGCTGGCCACCCTCCGCCTCGTCGATCAGCTCTGGCGGCAGGAAAACCAGCGCCAGTCCATTTCCGAGATCTTTGAGGCGGTTGGCAAAATCTACGACAAGTATGTGAACTTCAGCGAAAGCATGGAGGAAGTCGACAAAAGCCTCGAAAAGGCCCGCTCTGCCTATCAGCAGGCCTACAAGCAGCTGGCCACCGGCAAAGGAAATTTGGTCGGACAAATGGAAAAATTTCGAAAAGAGAATATAATTAAACCTAAGAAGCTACCGCCGAAAGCCTTTCAAGAGGTTGAAGCGGAGGATTCCGAGACCGAACCATGAAAAAACTGATCTTGATTCTATTGCCCCTGGGCCTGCTGCTTACCGCTTGCGGCCGCAAGGCGGACGCCCCGGATGCGCTGCCGCTTTTCGTCCCGGCCATCCATGACCTGGTGTTGAAAAACCTGGCCTCCGAGTTTCCCGGTGAAATCCGGACCGCCGAATACGCGGGACAGGTCCAGTTGATCGTCTTCTTCCGGTCCGATGATGAAGGCTGTCAAAGCGTTCTTCCGGAATGGAACGCCTTGCAAACAGATTTCCAGCCACGCGGATTCACGCTGATCGGCATCCTGACAGACAACCGGACGCCCGAGGCGATTTCGGCCGAACTGGCTTCGCTCGACCTCTCCTGGCCCGTCGGCCTCGCCGAGGCCCCCGTCATTGCCGCTTTTGGCGGGGACGAAGCCATCCATGCCATCCCTACCGCTTTCCTACTTTCTCGCGATGGCACCCTCCTGCGCACCTATGAAGGCTTCGAGCCCATTTCCAATATCCGGGAAGATATCGATCTTCTGCTGAACGATCAGGAACTGCCTGACCGGAATCCCAAGGTCATCGCCCCCGAGGACAACACCGCATGAACAAACGATTCATTCCCCTTGCCGTCGCCTTTCTTCTTTTCACCACGCTGGCGATGGCCCAGTCGCCCTTCACCGCTCAGGCGGTCCAGGACACCTATGAGGGGAATCCGGCCGTCCGCGTTTCGTTTGATTTTCCCGATGAGCATCACCTCTACTCCAGCTTTGCCGTCACCGACAGTCAGGGAAATCCCCTCCCGGCTCTGCTCGTTCCCGAGCCGGACACGAACAAGCCGGATGATCTGGAACCGAGTTATTCCGCCGGCTTTGATGCCTTCTATGCCCCGCCCGCCGAAGACACGTCCGTCAGGGTCTCTTTTC
>Ga0075121_1001633_pt1 | contig 13651 bp, 15 predicted proteins | sample AntAceMetag02UKG_FD_69793 | JGI IMG/M metagenome (GOLD analysis project Ga0075121, IMG submission 69793) | Saline lake microbial communities from Ace Lake, Antarctica - Antarctic Ace Lake Metagenome 02UKG | ecosystem: Environmental > Aquatic > Non-marine Saline and Alkaline > Saline | place... | reverse complement strand
TAGCATCTAACAATCAAACTGCTAAGATAATAAAGAGAAGATAAGAGTTTTTTAGCCGCGAACAAACGCGAACTAGCGCGAACAAGAATGTAAGATGAAGTTATATTGCATTGTCGTTTGCATCGTGATTTTTAGTTTATTAACCCGGCAGTTTAGCATCTAACAATCAAACTGCTACGATAATAAAGAGAATATAAGAGTTTTTTTTAGCCGCGAACAAACGCGAACTAGCGCGAACAAGAATATTAAATAATGTTATTATGGATTGTGGTCTGCAAGGTATTTTTTTATTATTTATAAACCAGGTAGTATAGCACCTAAAAAAAGCATTAGGTAAATGTAATTATAGAGAAAAATTGTTCGCGTTTGTTTGCGATTGTTCGCGGCTAAATATCTTACATTACATTAGCTTTATCGTGAATAGAGATGACTGGTATTTCATTAAAATTATTAGCACTTGTTCGTGGCTAAAATTAGGAGAAGTTATGAATTGGATTTATGCTGACGAGTTTTACAAGATCAAGCAAGCTTGCATAGAGGTACGAAAAGTTCTGGGTAATGGCTTAATGGAGAAAGTTTATGAGAATGCTTTAGCCTATGAATTATTGCAAACAGGTTTTCAGGTTGAAACACAGAAGGGGCTAACTGTTATATATAAGGGACAAATTGTTGGAGATTATATTGCTGATATAGTTGTTGACGAAAAGATAATAATTGAACTTAAAACGGTAGAGGCAATTTTAGATATTCATAAGGCTCAGTTAATAAATTACTTGTTGATTACTGGCTACCAACTGGGAGTGCTTGTAAATTATCCGAATAATAAACATGGTGTTGAAGTTGAAAGGTATGCAAACTCAAAGTAGAAAATTAAGCTCCGAACAATCAAACTACTGAGATGAAGAAAATATAAGAGTTTAGCCGCGAACAATCGCAAACAAGCGCGAACAAGAATGTAAGATAAAGTTATTATGGATTGTGGCCTGCCTGCAATTTTTAGTTTACTAGCTAGGAAGTATTGCATTTAACAATCAAACTGCTGAGATGAAGAAAATATAAGAGTTTTATTTAGCAGCGAACAAACGCGAACTAGCGCGAACAAGAATGTAAGATAAAGTTATATTGCATTGTCGTTTGCATCGTAATTTTTAGTTTATTAATCAGGTAGTATAGCATCTAACAATCAAACTGCTAAGATAATAAAGAGAAGATAAGAGTTTTTTAGCCGCGAACAAACGCGAACTAGCGCGAACAAGAATGTAAGATAATGTTATAATTATAGTTATAGTTCATTGTCGTTTTCAAGGTATTTTAATTTTGAACCAGGTGGCATAGCACTTTTAATAAGGCATTATTAGATAAAGGCTATAAAGCATAAAAAAATTGTTCGCGCTAGTTCGCGGCTCAAAATCTTAGAAGTTTTTTAATTTCATTCTTTAGAGTTGCAGTTTATTAGATAAATTATAAATCGCAAATAAATATTTTTATCCATAGGGATTAATTAAAATCTTGTTATTTGCTTATTATACTTGAATTTGCAAAGATATTCTCTGACGCTATGGATAAAACAAGTTTTTTTTGGATAATTAGTTTTTTGCCTGATGGCATTCCATATTATATTTTATATAAATCGCTTAAGCGAAATAAAATATAGGAGTGTTATCATGAAAGTTTACCTTTCGTCTTGGATCAAGAGAGTTAACGGCTATCTTGATGGTCTGGTTATTTATGCGTATCCCGAAATGCATGGTGTTTACTATGCCAGGAATTACGTTAAATCTCCTCTTACAGCACATAATCACTATTATGGTGATTGCTTTCGAGCAATTATTAATAATCTCTGGAAAGCAGCATCACCAGGTTTTAAGCAGGACTTGAAAGATTATACCAAAGCCTGGAATAAAACCCAATGCTCACAAGATTTGAATAAGCATCATTATAATTCCTTAAATATCCTCATCAAAGCATGTTTCTCGATTGCCAGGCAGAATGATTTTGATCTGCGGACTTTGAACAAATCAAATTTCTCAGGTTCACCGACATCTTTACTTGGTAATCAAGAACCTACAGTTGGGAATCTTGTTAAGGCGGCGATGTTACCCGATTGTGGGAGTTTCTGTTCGAAGATGTGAAGGCACGAAAGCACGAAAGCGGGAAAGCTGTGAAGGCAGGAAGGCAGGAAGGCGGGAAGGTGGGAAGGCATGAAAGCACGAAAGCTGCGAAGACACGCTCTTTTTCGATCCTTCGTGCTCTCGTGCTTTCATGCTCTTATTCACCAGTCACCAGTCACTAAATCATTGACATTTTTCTCTTAAAATAATACTGAGGAACTGAATAAGTATTTCGGAGGTTAACATGCATAAAACATTAGAAGCCGTTTATGAAGATATTTCTTTGGGAGAAGACAGCCAGCGTGAATTCAAGGAGAACATTCATAATATTAAAGCTTCACCTGTGAGTCGTGAGTCGTGAGTCGTGAGTAGGAGGTAATATGAATCATAAAGAGCTTGATGTTTGGAAAAAAAGTATGGATTTTGTTACCGAAATATACAATGTAACTAAACAATTTCCTAATGAAGAGAAATTTGGACTTACTAATCAAATTCGTAGAGCTGGAGTATCGATTCCATCCAATATTGCCTGCCCCGTGTAATATAATGTATTTTGTATATGTTCTGAAAAGTCTTAAAGACGGTAATATGTATATTGGTTTTACAAAAGATTTAGAGGAGAGAATTAATCGGCATAATAAAGGACTGGTTAATTCTACAAAGAATAGAGTACCTTTCGAATTGATCTACTACGAAGCTAGTAGGAATAAATATGATGCAATCCATAGGGAAAAGTATTTGAAAACTTCTTATGGTCATCGTTACTTAAAGAATAGGTTAAAAAATGATGCTTAGCAATAAAACATATTACACAGGGCAAGAAGGTGCAGCCAGAGGTACTAATAAGGATTTTATACGTTTCCTTCATATCGCTTTGGGATCTGCAACTGAAGTAGAAACGCAGATAATTATCACGATGAGATTAGGCTATGTTGATTCGGTAAAGCAAGATGATCTTTTATACGAGCTTAATGATATAAAAAAAATGCTCGTAGGTTTAATAAAGTATTTAAAGGGAAAATCAGTATGAGTTCAACTCACGAAGAAAATTCCGACTCACGACTCACTATTCACGACTCACTATTTAAACCCAATAGTCAACTATTTGCAGATGAGTTACCTGTTAATGCCGGTATTGAGAAAATTGATAAACTTATCTTCAGAGATTTCTTACGGCAGGAATATGGAACGGATTTACCAGACAATTCATTTGAATTATTGAATCTTCTGAAAAACATGAATTTAGCAACCGATAATGGGAAATTGAATTTAGCTGGACTATTTCTTTTTGGAGATAATCCGCAGGTGATTAAACCACAATTTATGATCAAAGCAATTTGTTACCCAGGTTTAGATATTCACCCCACAAGTTTTTTAGATAGTGAAGATTTCTCAGGAATACTTACTCAACAATTCTCAGGAGCAATGGGTTTTATCAGCAGAAATCTTCACAAAATACAGGGAAATAACGGTGTTAATTCACTTGGTAAAATGGAGATTCCGGCTTCAGTATTTGAAGAACTGATAGTCAATGCTTTGATTCACAGAGATTATCTTATTAGCGCTTCTATTCGCCTGTTCATATTTGATGATAGAATTGAAATAATCAGTCCTGGTTGTTTACCAAATACACTTACAGTAGCAAAAATATTGGCAGGAAATAGTATAATTCGTAATCCGATAATAGTATCCTTTGTGACAAAAAATCTTTTGCCATATAGAGGTATTGGTTCTGGCATTAAGCGAGCTGTAAAAGAATGGTCTGGCATACGATTTAATAACGATATAGAGGGAAATTTGTTTAAAGTCACTGTTTTTAGGAAAGGTTGAAAGATCGAAAGCGGGAAAGCGGGAGGGCTTGAAGGCACGAAAGCGGGAAGGCTTGAAGGCACGAAAGCGGGAAGGCATGAAAGCACGAAAGCGGGAAGGCTTGAAAGCTTGAGGGCATGTGCTTTCCATTTTTCGAGCTTGCGTATAAAAAGGGGGTGTTATGCGAATTTCCAATTATAAAGATCTTGAAGTTTACAAATTATCATTTAACTGTGCCATGGAAATTTTCAATTTATCTAAATGTTTTCCCAAGTCAGAGCGGTATTCTTTAACAGATCAGATAATTAGAGCTTCTCGATCTGTTAGTGCTAATATTGCCTGCCCCGTGTAATATAATGTATTTCTATATGTGATGAAAAGTATTTGAAAACTTCTTATCTTTGCTGTTTTTTGAAGAATAGATTAATAATTGATGTTCAGCAATAAAACAAATTACACAGGGCAAGAAGCTTTTCAAGCAAGAATTTACGAGAAAAGCTTCGTGTCAAAAATGGTCATTGCTCAATGCGAAGCTGCTGAAGTGCTAACATGGCTGGACTTTGCAATAAAATGCGAATATATGAACACTGAAAAACACGTAGATTTATCTGATGAGTATGGTCATATTATTGCAATGATAAAGAATATGATTAACAATGCTGAGAAATGGATTCTGCCGGGGAAGGGTTAGGAGGAAAGCGGGAAGGCGGGAAGGCACGATAGCTTGAAAGCACGATAGCACGAAAGCGGGAAGGCGGGAAAGCACGATAGCACGAAAGCGGGAAAGCGGGAAAGCACGATAGCGGGAAAGCACGATAGCGGGAAAGCACGATAGCGGGAAAGCACGATAGCGGGAAAGCGGGAAAGCACGATAGCTTGAAAGCTCGCTCCCTCGTGCCTTCATGCCTTCATGCCTTCATGCTCTCATGCTCTCATGCTCTCATGTCCTCATGCCCTCATGCCTTCATGCTCTCGTGCTCTCGTGCTCTCGTGCAGTACGATTTCATTGACATTTTTCTCTTAAATAATATTGATGAACCAAATTAGAAGGAATAATGATGAAAAGAATGAGGTTTTTAATGAATACAGCAGTAAAAGGTTTTGATATTTGTCTTTTTTCCCTTTTCACCCTTTCACTCTTTTCCACTTTTCCCCTTCAGCTCTTCTATTCTCTCTTTTTTTTAATAAAAAAATTACAGGAAGTTTAAAAATGTCTATTCACGATTCACAACTCACTTCTCACGATACAGATTCCGTCTCACGTCTCACGTCTCACGTCTCACGGATTTTAATCACCGGCTCTGCCGGTTTCATTGGCTATCATCTCGTTAAACGCTTAGTTGAAGATCACCAGTACGAAGTCATTGGGCTTGATAATATTAATGATTATTATGACCTCCGGGTTAAATACGGTCGGCTGGATGATTGCGGGATTCGGATGCAAAATATCAAACATAATGTTTTGATAGAGAGTGATAAATATCCTAACTACCGGTTCATTAAGCTGGATTTATATGATCAGAAAAACCTGGATAAGTTATTTGAAAACCAGCAGATTGATGTAGTGGTCAATCTGGCTGCTCAGGCAGGGGTACGCTATAGTATCACCAATCCTGATGCTTATCTTAAAAGTAATATCATCGGGTTTTATAATATTCTGGAAGCTTGCCGGCAGCACCAGATCAAGCATTTGGTGTTTGCTTCTTCATCAAGTGTGTATGGCTGGAATGAGAAATTGCCATTTAGTACTTCTGATAATGTGGATCATCCCATTAGTCTCTATGCAGCTTCTAAGAAAAGTAATGAATTGCTGGCACATTCCTACAGCGCTTTGTATAATATTCCCACAACAGGGTTAAGGTTTTTTACTGTTTATGGTCCCTGGGGTCGTCCTGATATGGCATTATTTCTTTTTACCAAAAAGATATTAGCTGATGTGCCAATAGACGTATATAATAAAGGTGAGATGATTCGCGATTTTACCTATATAGATGATATTATCGAAGGTGTTGTGCGAGTTATTCAAAAACCGGCCCAAAGTGATAAAGAGTGGTCAGGTAAAAATCCTGATCCCGGTTCTTCTCGTGCACCGTATAAAATTTATAATATTGGGAATAACTCACCAGTGAAGTTGATGGATTTTATCAAGGCTATTGAGCAGGAACTGGGTAAAAATGCAAAGATGAATCTAATGCCTATGCAGGCGGGTGATGTACCAGCATCGCAGGCGGATGTGAGTGATCTGGTGAGAGATTTTGGATATCAGCCGGGAACAAGTGTGGAGGTTGGCATAAGGCAATTTGTCAAATGGTACTTAGATTTTTATGGAAGCAACTCACAAGGCTAACGAAGAGATTATTAGCCGCGAACAAACGCGAACAAAAGAGAATGTCTTTTATGGTGTAAATAGTAATACAAATTGGTACATTGATTTTTTAGGGAAGCAACTAATAATGCTAACGAAGAGATTATTAGCCGCGAACAAACCGAACAAACGCGAACAAAAAGAAACTGTTATTTGAGTTTATTTACTTATGATAATGTGTCAATATATCAGTGGTGGTTATTATCAAGTGTCATCATTATTAGATACAAGTATTGGAAAACATTAATTGTTCGCAGCTAATAAAGGAGGAGCCATGAATTGGATTTATGCTGAGGAGTTTTATAAGATCAAGCAGGCTTGCATTGAAGTAAGGAAGATACTTGGTAATGGCTTAATGGAAAAAGTTTATGAAAATGCTTTGGCTTATGAATTAATGCAGGCAGGTTATCAGATTGAAACACAGAAGAAATTAACTGTTTTATATAAAGGGCAAATAGTAGGTGATTATTTTGCAGATATTGTCTTTGAGAACAAAATCATTATCGAAATGAAAGCCGTTGAGGAAATTTTAGATATTCATAAGGCGCAGCTATTAAATTATTTGGTGATTACGGGCTACAAACTGGGAGTGCTTGTTAATTTTCCGAATAATAAACACGGTGTAGAAGTTGAAAGATTTGCTAATACAAAGTAGAAACTTAAGCACCGAACAATCAAACTACTCCAATAAAGAAAATACAAGAGTTTTTTAGCCGCGAACAAACCGAACAAACCGAACAAACCGAACAAACGCGAACAAACGCGAACAAAGTTTCATTAGTGATAAGTGAAGAGTGATTGGTGAACAAAAAAGTCGTCTCACGACTCACAGCTCCAATTGCAAGTCACCATTAACCATTCACGTGAGTATTTGCACCGAACAAAACTAACAAAACTAATTAAAGAGATTAGTTGCCGCGAACAAACCGAACTAACGCGAACAAAAGAGAATATTATTTATCCATAATTGCTTGAGATGTTATCAGTTTATCAATTGCAGTGATTACCGAAGTTTCATAATAAGTACAGGATAATATTATTGTTCGCTGCTTTGATATTTTTTCTAGAGATAAAAGAAGCTTAATGTAAGATATTTTAGCCGCGAACAAACCGAACTGACGCGAACAAAAGAGAATATTATTTATCCATAATTGCTTGATCTGAACTATTGATATTTAACTGAATCAGCAAAATAATTTATCGGTTCAATAATAGGAATATTCAGGTCTTAATGCATTAATTGTTCGCGCTTGTTCAGTTTGTTCGCGGCAAAATAATTTTCAATATTTTATTTAAAAATCCAGGCGGAAGTCTGGATTTTTTCATTATATACCCTTAAATCAATAATAATTCTTGACATCATAACACTTAATTGTCCTCATAACAATACAATGGAGGCTCAATATGAAAAAAATTATTGTTATAAATATTATCATAATTTATATTTTCATATTGTCAGCTAATAATGCTCTCTATTTTGATGGGATTGATGATAAAATTGTTGTAGCGGAGAATACCAATGAATTTCCTACCTTGTTTACTGATCTGGATAATAATTCATTCACAATAGAATTTTGGATAAAAGTCTTGAATGAGACTCCAAGTGGAACAAGGATAGTAGATATAAAATATAGTTCAACATGTTATTTTTCGATAATATATTATTATCAGAAATTATGCTCTAATTTAAAAACTAGTTCAAATTTCATTCAACTTGGCAGTGACAACACACTATCTGAAAAATGGTATTATGTAAAATTTAAATGGAATTCTGAATCAGAAGAATTGAAGTTTTGGCTGGATAATGTTTTGCAATCTGGTTCAAGTCCAAGTATAAGCCAAGGTAATGATAATCATTTTTATGTAGGAACTAAGACAAGCTCAGGGACATATTTTAAGGGCGAAATTGACGAATTCAGAATTTGGGATAGTGTTTCTGTTGATTGGATGATAAAGGATGCTTTTCCTGATCAAATCCTGGGTACAGAAACTAACTTGTATCTATATTATGACATGGAGGAATTCTACCAAACAAGTCAGATGGAAGATAAATCTAATAGTGATTTTCATGCTGATTGTTCGACTTTTGATAGTTCCAGTTTTAATGAAATGAATAACTGGCTTAATGGATTTCAATGTATAGAATTGGATGGAGTCAATGATTATATAAGCGTTATTAATTGTCCTGAACTTAATTCTACTGATTACACATATCTTCTCTGGTTCCAGGCGGATAGTTTTACTTCTGACCAGTATCTGTTCAGTAAAGGTGATGATGGCTATTATATAAAGATGGGCAGTGACCAGCAGTTCGATTTCAATGGTTATTCTACTTCAGATGTATCCCTTCAATCAAGCAGGTGGTATAATCTGGCAGTGAGTAAAAATCAGGATGAACACAAACTCTATTTAGATGGTCGGGAATTAGAACTGATCGGCTCCAGCAACTTTTCATCTAATTCTGATCCCCTGTACATAGGTAAACGGGAAAGTGCTTTATTTACAGGTAACATTGACGATATTCAGCTATATGATTCTGCTTTAACTAGTGAAGAGATTGCTGATATAATTTATACTAATTATCAGGTTCATCCAAATCTATTTGGCTGGTTTGATTGTAATCACCTGGATGGCAATATTATTTATGATCGAAGTGGAAACTTACTAGCTAGTCTAATGGGGTTGGATGGTGGAATAATAACTACTCCTAATGAATTTAGCTTAAAAGATGCTACTAAATTTTGGGTAATTGATCAATATAATGGACTATTCATTTCAATACTACATTCAAATTATTTTCAAGATAGATGTGTTTTAGAAAATAATAGTAGTACAACTTTGATCGTTACTGAAGCATGGTATCCTGATTTAACTGCTGGAATTCAATATTGTATCTCAGATGCAGAGCGGGTTACCATTGATCTTATATATCCCGATGTTTTACCTGATGGTTACGATAATTCTCCTTTCACTATCTGGCAAAATCATCCTGCTGCTTACTCCTCTGGGCTTAGCATTCAGTCCACAGGAATAAGCAGTGAAAACTGGCTGCAAGGATCATGCAATACTGAAAACGGGACAACTTCTGAAGATATTAATGGTGGCTTGATCGACTATCGGCTGGCACGAGTATGGTTTTTTGATACGACTGGAACTTTAACCGGAGTAAGTATAGATTTTGATATATCTGCTATTTGTGGACAAGGAATAACTTTGGGTAATGTTAGTGATTATAGATTATTATATAGAGCTGGAGAGAGAGACTTATTCACAGCATTATCTGAAAATATTTCAGCTCAGATAATAAATGACAATACTATCAGATTTAACGGTTCTGCTTTAGACTCACCAGAAGGATATTACACAATAGGTGCTGTAAATAATGCTCCACTACCGGTTACATTGTCTTCCTTTACGGGGAACTGGACTGAGTCACGATGCATATTATACTGGCAGACGCTAAGTGAGGTAAATAATTCCGGCTGGAACCTGTATAGGGGAGAAGACATTGAACAGCAATTGCAGATCAATCCTTTGATAATACCAGGTGCAGGAACATCAACTGGGACCAGTCACTACTCTTTCGAAGATCAGTATGATGTAGATCCAGGAATTTATTACTATTGGCTGGAAAGCATATCACTCTTAGGTGCAACAGATCTATATGGACCAATTACTATCGAAATCCCTGTTGATAATGAAACAGAGTCACCTCCAATACCAGCTAAATATGGAATTTACTGCTTTCCCAACCCATTTAATCCCACAACCAGAATTTTATTTAATGTCCCCAAATCAGGAAATTATGATCTAGTTATTTATAACATTAAAGGGCAGTTAGTTAGAGAATTATTTACCAATAAATATCTGGAACAGAATCGGGATAATTTCTATCCTTGGGATGGCAAAAACCATAAAGGAAATAGAGCAGCAACTGGTGACTATTTAATAATATTAAAAGGAGAAGGTTTAAATTATTATAAAAAAATCACCCTGTTAAGCTAAAGCTTATTGACAAAACAAATAAACAATTAAAATTGATTTTATGAAAAATATAAATTTATCAAGTATTATCAAGATCATAGATAAATTTGATCAGCAGAAAGTCATTGTTGTCGGTGATTTGATGCTCGATCGTTATATCTTAGGCAGGGTAGAGCGTATTTCCCCCGAAGCTCCCGTACCAATAGTAAATGTCACAGGGGAGAAAAGCGTCCCTGGTGGAGCAGCAAATGTGGCTCTTAACCTTGTGAAAATGAAAGCGGATAGTATCATTGGCGGTATAATTGGTCAGGATCCTGATGGTGATGAACTGATAGATCAACTGATAAAGCAAAATGTAAATACAGCGTTGATCATCCAATCAAACAACCGCTCAACAATTAAAAAAGTGAGGATTAACGGACATCATCAGAATCTTTTAAGGATTGACTATGAAGATATCTATGATGCATCACCTGATGAATCAAAACAGCTATTTGATAAACTTACGGCATTGAATAATTCATCATATCTAATTATTTCTGATTATGCCAAAGGCAGTATTACTCCAGCTTTGATTGAAGATATTATTTTATGGGCAAGTCAAAACTCAATCAAGGTGATCATCGATCCCAAGCCTGTCCATCAGAAAAGTTACAAGAATTGCTATCTTTTAACTCCTAATAAAAAAGAAGCACAGGAAATGACCGGCATAAAAATTACCGATCTGGTTTCTTTGCAAAAATGTGGTGAAAAGCTAATGGAAGATAATTGCTGTCAGGTAGTGATCACATTGGGAGAAGAAGGAATGGCCGTTTTTGATGAAGATGCCCAGGCTCACATGATTCCTACCAGGGCTCGTGAAGTTTACGATGTATCGGGTGCCGGTGATACAGTAGTGGCAGCATTAACTCTTTCTCTTTGTACTGGAGCAACTTTGAAAGAAGCTGCTGAAATAGCAAATATTGCTGCTGGGATCAAGGTTTCAAAAACAGGAACTCACCCAGTATCGAGAGATGAAATTTACAACTTTCTAAAAAATCAGTAATGAAAATTCTAACCAAAAGAAAAATATCTATATTTCTCAATTTATTAATAGTAATAATTGCTTTCTTGATTTCAATCTGGCCCAAAGCTGCTACTGTGAGAGTATATCTACCCAAATACTGGCGTCCTTTTATCGGCTTCACTATTGTCTGGCTCTCAACTGCAATTATTAGTGGAAAATATAATTTTGACCTGAAGAAAAAATTTGTTGATAATTGGTTGATCATTTTCCGCTCTGATCTTGCTGGTTTTTCAATTATATTAGCTTCATTATATCTCTTTAATTATTTCTCATATTCCCGATGGATAGTTATTGGTACAATAGGAATATCATTTACATTAGAAACATTATTCTTCACTTTCTGGTATTACACTAAGAAATTTCAAAAAGACAAAGATATTTCCACTTATATAATCGCACCCCCAAAAGTATATGATGAAAGTGCCGAAGTTTTTACCAAGAAACTGATTGAATTACCTGAAACTACTGCAGAATCAGTTCTTCAGAAGCTAAAGACGATCTATTTGGAAGATGAGTTGACTCTTTTTGAATTTACTCAGCAGAACACCCAGTTAGACCGGATTCCTGCTGATAAAGCAGAAGCTCTCTACACACATCATATTTACAATATCAAGCACAAAGCACCCAATTCTCAGTTATTATTTGTCAATCTGCATGAAGTGAATGGCTGGAACCAGATCAATGAATATCTCAGACAGGTAAATCTAAATTTGCAAACTGGTGGTTATTTTGTCTCCTGCGGTGAAGATTATCGTAAAAGACATTTTAGATACTTTCAGAAATATCCTGGATTTCTGGCGATGATCGCTACTATAAATGATTTTATTTTTCGCAGGATAATTCAGCGAATTCCATTCATTCGAGAAATATATTTTGCGCTGTTTCAGGAGATGTATAAATCATTTTCTCAAAGTGAGATTCTCGGCCGGATAGTATATAATGGTTTCGATATTGTTGATATTCTGGAAAAGGATAATCTCTTTTATTTTGTTGCTCAAAAGCATACTGATCTTCCTCCCCGTGAAGATCCTATATATGGGCCCCTGATCAAGTTGAAAAGAGTTGGTAAATCAGGAAAAACTATTTATATCTACAAACTAAGAACGATGTTCCCTTATGCTGAATATTTACAGGAATTTGTTTTTCTGAAGAATAAACTGAAAAAGGGTGGTAAGATCAAAGATGACTTCAGGATCCTGCCCTATGGCAATCTTCTGCGTCGCCTTTGGATTGATGAATTACCTCAAGTTATTAATCTTATTAGAGGAGATATTAAGCTGGTAGGGGTTCGTGCTATATCAACGCACTATTTCGGTTTATATTCTTCTGAAACCCAGAAGTTACGCAAAAAAGTTACCCCAGGATTGATCCCTCCATTTTATGTTGATATGCCTCATACTTTCAAAGAGATCATGGAATCTGAAAGCAGTTATATCAAAAAGTATCTGAAATCACCGATAATTACCGATATCGGCTACTTCTTCAAAGCATTATACAACATCATCTTCCGCCATGCAAGATCGGGATGAAGACGGGAGTCGTGATACGTGAGAAGTGAGACGTGAATCGTGAAGAGAGACGTGAGAAGTGAGAAGTGAAGAGTGAGTCGTGAGCCGTGAGACGAAAACTTGACTGGTTGATAGTTTATTGAGGCACATTATATGACAGATTATCCACCGAAATTTATAGATGGCTCGATTCACAACTCACGGCTCACGATTCACGAAATACAAAGGAGTTTTTTATGAATATTAAAGATATGGATATCTGGAAGAAAAGTATTGAGTTTGTAGTTAAAGTCTATCAGATAACCAGTGAATATCCATCAGAAGAGAAATTCGGAATTATTAATCAAATGAGAAGAGCAGCGGTTTCTGTTTCATCAAATCTTGTTGAGGGTTCAGCACGACACTCAGATAAGGATTTCCTTCGGTTTCTATATATTTCACTCGGCTCCATTGCTGAAGTAGATACACAGATTATAATTTCTCAAAAATTGAATTACATCTCCCTAAAGCAATTAGAAAATATTAGCAGAGATGTAACCAATCTTAAGAAAATGTATCTTGGTTTAATTAAATACCTTAAGGAAAAGCCTGCTAAATGAAACACAATCCACCGAAATCTAATGATGACTCGACTCACGACTCACGACTCACGACTCACGAATTCCGACTCACGATTCACGACAACCGTCTCAAGAAGCAACACCTTAAAGAATTAACTAAACTGCATAATAAAAAAAACAGATCTGAACAAGGTCTAATACTGGTAGAAGGGAAAAGACTACTCGACCAGATACATAATAATGGAATT
>Ga0075121_1001627_pt1 | contig 13684 bp, 8 predicted proteins | sample AntAceMetag02UKG_FD_69793 | JGI IMG/M metagenome (GOLD analysis project Ga0075121, IMG submission 69793) | Saline lake microbial communities from Ace Lake, Antarctica - Antarctic Ace Lake Metagenome 02UKG | ecosystem: Environmental > Aquatic > Non-marine Saline and Alkaline > Saline | place... | reverse complement strand
TATGATTTCAAAAGCAGACAGGCTCAAATTTTTTTGGGAAAGGTGGCAGAAAAAACAAAACTGATGTTGTGTCACGTATCATGCATGCCAGGAACAGGTTTCGCGGATGCAGAGGCCGTGGCGCAATTTGCATCTGAACACCCAGACACAAATTTTGTGATGGCTCACCTTGCTGGAATTTTCCAGAACAGCCTTTACCCATATTTCCCCAATCTGAGAGGACTTGAAATTGTCAACGGATTTGGTTGCAACAATATTTATGTGGATACAGCTCACTTCCTCATGTATGTCTATCCGGGAGTTATGGAGAAGATGGTGGAGCTTGTTGGTTCTGATCATATTGTTTTTGGGACAGACTGTCCGCTTCAAGGCGCGCTGCAGATGAAATTTGCAATTGAAGTCATTCAAAATCTCAACATTCCCGCATCGGAAAAAGAAAAGATGCTCTCAGGCAATGCCATACATTTGATAAATAAAGGAAAATAAAATGCAAAAAGGCGGGTCAAAAACATGGTATTTTCCCGATGGATATCTGCCGGAAAAAATGCAGGACAGTGGAATGGAAGCGCATGAATCTTTGATGCTTTTGAACACTGAAGACTCAGAGGCAAACGTTAAAATTGACATTTATTATTCTGACAGAGAGCCGATCAAGGATATTTCATTGAAGGTTCCATCGGAAAGAATCATAGCTTTGAGAACAGACAAGCCTGACGAAATAGGAGCAACAATACCGATTCTGACACAGTATGCATTGCGGATAAGTTCAGATAAGAATATCGTAGCTCAATTCGGCAGACTCGATACAACTCAAACCAACATGGCCTATTACGGGTGCATGGGATATAACGAATAAAAAAGGAAATTGAAAATGACAAAATTAAAAGACAACTTCTGGCTATGGGGACAGAATCCAGGAAGCCACCATGTGAATTTAATGGGCAACAATTCCTACAAGCTTCCAGGCAAAAACCGAATGGATTCAAAAGAAGGATGTGAATGCTTGGGAATAGATAAATGCTGCAGAGTTACAATGGCCGCTGGCCCATTTCCTCCATTTGATGAAGAGGCCGAAAAAATAAAGGATATAAAAGAGGTTGTATGGTCAGCGATTGGAGCAGGCGGAGTCAAGCAGCACAATGATGACAAAAGTGACTTGGATGAAGTTCTCAAGATGGCGGAAATTTATCCCAATGTGTCAGGAGCTGCTCTCGACGACTTTTTTTCCTCAGTAGAATTTGCCGATAAACAACTTGCCAGGCATTCTATCGAGAGCATAACAAATATGCGTGATCGCTTGCATGGCTTCGAGAAGCGCAAGCTTGATTTATGGATGGTCTGGTACACTTATCAACTCGATTACAAGGTTCAGGATTATATTGACTTGTGCGATGTGATTACTTTGTGGACATGGAAAGGCAGCGACTTGCCGAACCTTGACAAAAACATGGAGAAGTTTTTGAATCAGACTCCCCAAAAGAGGCGTTTGGCTGGATGCTATATGTGGAATTACGGCGAGCAAAAACCTTTGACTGTTGATGACATGAAGTTCCAATGCGACAAATATTACGATTGGATCAAGAAAGGTTGGATAGAGGGGATTGTGTTCTGCTCAAATTGCATTTGCGATATCGGACTGGACACTGTAGAATGGACTAAGAACTGGATTGCCGAAATCGGTGACGAAGAAATATAATAATAAAGAAAGGCAGGAGCATGGCTTTCAAAAAACGAATAGGCTTTACACTCATTGAATTGCTCGTTGTAATAGCAATAATAGCAATTCTAGCGAGTATGCTCTTGCCTGCATTAAAAAATGCAAGAGAGTCCGCAAAAAAGATTGACTGTTCCAACAGGCTAAAGAATATGGGCTCAGCATTTTTTATGTATTCAATTGATTGGGAGGGATATCTGCCCGCAACAGCGCCTGACGGTAAATCATACAACGGTTGGTGGATAGCTCTAGGTAAATACCTTGGATACAAAAACTGGGAAACCGGAACTTATCCCTGCGGTTGCTTTGATCAAACGCTGTTTTGGTGCCCTTCAGCCGATCAAGACGCCACGCCAATAAATGCAACATTATTTGCGGGCATAAGAGGCTACGGCCGGGGACGATATATCACAGCGCCTACTTCAAGGAGTTATCTTGATATTAACGATGAATATCAGAATATCACAAAAGCAAATAATCCGTCTTTGAGAATCCTCGCTGGAGATTCGCCTGGATATGATTTTGGGGGGTATTGGGATTTTGACAATAATTCTGACGGATACAAATTCATAAGACATATGAACGGAATAAACATCCTTTATCTAGATGGACATACAAATTTTATGCCCGAAAAGACACTAATACAGAAAGTAAATAGCAGAACACTTTTTGGTGAATAAATAGATTTAAAAGAAAATAATAAGGAGAATGATGAAGTTTATCAATTTGACTATGCTGGCATGCGCGGTTTGCCTTTCGTCTTGTATTTCTGAAAATAAATTAAAGTTGTCAGCGCCAGAAGCCCCTTTTAAGAAAACAATGGAAGAACAGGAAACTGAAACCTTAAAGCCCATCGCAAAAGGGAACAGCATAATTTTCGGCAACAAAAAGCTGGATATTTCATCTAATGGCCGGATGAAGCTTTATGCTGATGGGCGCTTGCTTGCTGACATTAATTATTACTTCCGCTTAACTGAAAAGGATAAAAAGACAAAGCATTGGTTTAAACCAGGATCTGAACGTTTATGGCGGAATAATAAGACTTTTTTCGACGCATCAAAATCAAACTTTACTCACAAAGGAAACACCTTTGCTTATAAAGGCATAATTCCAATGACCGGCGGCGAAGGTTGGTTTAAGCAAACTGTGACCTTAGAGGACAACGGTTTAATTGAAATCCGGCAAAAATGGGGAATAACTGGAACACCGGAAGAAGAGCTTGTCTCTAGCGCATCCTGGATATCAATGCCCCAAATATCAACTGCTGGAGGGAGCATAATTGTAAACGGCAAGAAATTCCCCATTCCCCAAAAAACAAAGTACGGATTTATTTCTTTATGGAAGCCCAAAAACTTTGTAATTACAGTGTTGCCTGAAAGCAAAGCAAAGAGCTTTAAAATAGACACTAAGGTATGCAAAGAACTCATCGCTTGGCAGCATCCAGACGGCAAAACTGTCCTTAGGATTTATGACAATAAAAAGCTGAAAGAGACAGCTTATAATCTGGACTTGAGAGAAGGCTTAAAAGCGGGAGGAGTAAGCCCTGTTTTTGCGGGAATAGATTTCAAGGCAATAGAAAATATGGAGCTTCCCGATTATGGCAGCTCAAAAAACTTGATGTTGAATCCGTCTTTTGAAAAGGGATTTTTAAACCTGTTTTGCAAAGGCTCATACATGGGGCGCATGTATGGCGAAAAGGTTTGGACTTCAAAGCCTTATGAAATAGACAATCAAGTTGCCAAGTTTGGAAATAACAGCCTCAAAATTAAGACGTTCTACAAGAAGTTTTCAGACAACAGAAGCCTCTCCTTTCCAGGAAGTCTTACAACCTGGGCTGTGCCTGTAAGCGCCGGAACTTATACCATGAGCTTTTACGCAAAAGGCAATCAGCCTGGAAAACAAAAAATCAAAATATGGCTTCCTAAAACGACCTGGGTCGGCAACATTCATACCTATCTAAAGAATGGCTTGACAAATATAATTCCAACTAATGATTGGAAGCGTTACTCTCTCACATTTAAAGCTCCTAAAAACATGCTCATTTGCGCAAACATAAGCGCTGTTTCGTCATCAGGAAAAGGATATGTTTGGCTGGACGGATTCCAGCTGGAGCCTGGGAGCAAAGCGACAGCTTTTGAATCACGCCCGGCGGAGGGGCAGCTTCTGACTTCAGATGAAAACAATTTTCTTCAAGTTGGCGATAAAATTAATGGACACTTGAAAATCACTGCGACTCCCAATGCTTTTGGCGCTGCAAAAGTCACGGTGAAAGATTTCTTTGAGCAAGAACTTTATTCAGGAAATTTCAAATTTAAATGCAATGACAAAGGCGTCGCAGATATTATGCTTCCTTTTGAGGGCAAATTCCCAAAGGGAGTTTTTGTGGCCAAAGTCGATTACAATTTTTCAGATGGCAAAAAGTGCCATGAATTCTTCAGATTTTCCATTATGGATTTTCTGGAGAACAAGCATCGCCTTAAAGATCTATTCTCAGACTCTTATGGAACTCCTGAAAAAAGATCTGATTTTCTTCAAGTACTGGATCGCTGGAAGAAAATAGGCATTGGATCAAAAGGCCATGTTAAGTACAGAGAAAAAGAAGTATGGGATACTTATCGCAAATTTGGCGTTGCTCCGCTTGACACATTTATGGTGTCCGATATAAGGCCCTACAAAAATGGAACAAGCAAACTTCTGGGCTTCGCATTGCTTCAGGATGGGATAGCAAATCGCGGAATGAAACCTGACGATCCTAGGATTCTGCTGCGTGATTATCATTTTGACGCCAATGGAGAACCCACGCCCGAATATTTGAACAAATTGAAGAATGCTGTTGCCGAAATAGCCAGAAAAAATCCCTGGGTTCCTATGTGGGCTTTCGGGGGAGAGTTCATTGCTCGCTTTCCGTATTCCTGGTGGTCAAAAGAAGGCACAGAAGAGCAGGCCATGGTCAATTACTCAAAGATTCTTAAAGCTTTTTGCGAAGGAATAAAAGAGGGAAACCCCAAAGCTAAAACATTTCAGGACGACCCTTGCAATATGCGCCCCGAAGGGGGCATTGCCGAGACAGGACAACTTTTGGCCGCCACAAATAAAATCAATTGTCCTAAATTTGATATGATAGGAATCCATCCCTACAGAAAAACCCCGGAGAGTCCGGATTTGGACGCAGACATAAAGCTTCTGCTTGATGTAATTGGGGAAAAAGGCTATGACAATACCCCCGTTTTCTTTCCTGAAGGAATGCATTACGGCCCTTATAATATCCCTCAGTGGGGCATTGAATCCGCTCGCTGGCTTCCTCCCGCATGCTGGTATGCCGGCCCATTGTCATACGATATGGGCTGGACGGAAAAAATTTCCGCCGCATGGCGCGCCCGCAGTTGGCTTGTCGCGTTGAAATATCAGGACAGAGTCAAGGCTTTTACTTCATCGTCAGATGTCAATAATTTTGATATGGATATGTATTTAACTCCATTTGCCTCTCAAAAAATACCCAATACACTCGGGCATATTCTTGGCGACGCATATTTCAAAAAAGACATCAGGTTCGCGCCATATATACGGTGCTATATTTTTGAAGATGCGCAAAAACGTCCAGTAGCCGCAGTCTGGTGCCACCATCCGCAATTAGACGCAGGAGTGATGGAAGCTCCAAGCGCTTCGGTTAATCTTTCGGGAGAAATGCCCAAAATATTTGACTTGATGGGCAACGAAAAAGTGCCGGAAACAGATGCCAATGGAAACATTTTATTTCCTGTTTCCTCTTTCCCAATATTTTTCCGAGGCAGCCCCAATACACTGCCGACATTTGTCAGAGCCTTTGATAATGCGGCTTTAGTGTCAGGAGTCGGAATGTCCCCAATGATAATTACAGGAAAACCCGTTAGCGTTGACAAGCTGGCAGTTAGCGTGAAAAACTTTCTTTCAAAGCCATTTAACGGGACAATTAAAACGGGCGACAAAGCCAGTTCACCTTTGCATGTGCCTGCCTCAGAAAAAACAGAAGTAATAGCTGAAATGCCAGAAAAATTGCGGGCGGACAAAATCGTAGGAGAATACCTTCCTGTTTTTATTCAGTCAGGAAAAAGCAAATTCAACAATGACATATCTTTCAGAGGTTTTGCGTGCAAAAAAGCAAAAGCGCCAATATCGATAGACGGAAAGATCGAGGATTGGAAGAACATTCCTGCAATTAATATTAATAATCGCCTGATGCGGAAAGACCTGAAAAAAATTTCAAATTCAGATTTCAGCGGCTGGTTTAAAAGCGCTTGGAATCAAAAAGGAATTTATCTTTGTGTAAAAATTACTGATGATAAATTTGTCCACGAGGAATTTGAGCAAACGGGCCGCCGATGGAATAACGACAGCCTGCAAATCTATTTCGACACTGTTTGCGACGCACGATCAAAGCAACAGCGCGGTTATGACCGGAACGACTATGACTATGCTGTATTCCCTAATGCAGACGCTCAAAGCTCAATTGTCTACCGCTTCCTAAGCCCTGACCCTCAGATAACGCTTGGCACACAAACGCCTCCAGACAAAACCATTGCCGAAGATATTCCATCAGCCTTTAAGCGCACAAAAGATGGATATGTCTACGAAGTGTTTTTCCCTGCTAAATACTTGCTGCCTGTAAAGCTAAAAAAAGGCTACTCCATTGGTTTTGGGATGTTTGTGAACGACCGGGACAATGGATCTAGAACGAAATCGGCTTTGACATTGGCGCCAGCAGGAAAAGGTTGCTATGCCAAGCCCCACCTCTGGCCAATAATGCTCCTTGCTGACTAGTTGTTTAGTTGCACTTAAAATTTAATAATAGCTCGGCATAGTATTTCAAAAAACTTTACTTGGAGAAATGCTATGCCGATAATAAAATATGTAGGGTCTGTCCGTAAAAGTGGATTTTGGGCTTGAGAGTTTTCAAGGCTCTTTGTTCGAGATGATACGGGGCAAATTCAAATTCAAGGCCGCTTTTGCTCAATATTTAGTCAACTGCGTCGAGGCTATCTGTCAAATCGCGATATTCTTTGTGATTTGTTCCGCGGCTAATTTGGAAAAGACTCGTTTGATAGGCTATATTTTTCATTGAGAGAGATGCTGTGTGACATTCTATTTATAGATTTTGAAAAATATCGTAGATGGTGGGGGAAATAAAAAAAGATAAAATGGTAGAATATTTGAGGTTTATATGTCAGGTTTCCGACGAGCACTTATCAAAGGATATAATTAATAACTCAAATGTGATCTATACAAATAATGAAGTAAGCAAGCTCATTAGAAGGCTTAAAAAAACAAAAAAGAACAGACCGCTTATTCAGGCATTGCATAAAAGCAAAATCAATATTGCAGAAGACAAGAAAATATTTTTATACTCAATTGTCTTTTTTATTTTATTTGGATGGTTATGGGGGCTTTTTTTAACTCAAGAAAAAGCTAGACAAAAATCAGAAAAATTAAAAGAGGAAATAAAAGAATTTAAAGCAAAAATTATTAAAATTGTCTTGAAAATTGAATAATAATAACTTCATACCTGTTCTGCACCAAACTCCTCACCAACCAACATGGCGAAATGGCATACGCGCTAGCCGAGAAATCCACATAGACATTATTAAAACAGTATAGGGAAAGAAAATATGCTGATTTATTTAGGCTCTTATTTTGAACTTGGAATTGACAAAGCATGAAATAACCCTTATTATATTGCTTATAAGGGTTAACATCAAAGAGAGTCTTTGGGTTATGAATACACAAAAAGTAAAAAAGTGGCTGGCTTTCACACTCATCGAATTGCTCGTTGTAATCGCTATTATAGCAATTCTCGCAAGCATGCTCTTGCCTGCGCTAAGACAAGCCAAAGAAACCGCAAAGGGAATATCCTGCGGAAACAACTTAAAACAAATAAACTTAGCCTTACTAAATTACAGCGGCGACTATGAAGGATACATTCCATACGCCTACGATAAAGTTAACACTAATTTTGGTGGGTTATGCACTTCGAAGTCTCCAGGATGGTATATCAGGGTAGCTCCATATATGAATATTTCAGTCTTCGATTTCTGGAGGCTTGGCGACACTGCGTCAGGGCTTAGCTCTGCTTGTGTAATAACTTGCCCTTCAAAGACTGATGTAGTTTATCCCAATACTCGCCCTGTTACATACTCCCCAACATCTCACTCATCTAAGTACGCTCCGGAAAGCGGAAGCGACATACTGCAGGGAAAACTGTTTCAAATAAGAAAGCCTTCCGAAAAAATATGGCTCCTTGACACAAAAACGGATCATTCTCCCAATGAATATGTAATTGCCTTAATCGATGACCCAGGTAATGATTTTGGAGGTTTTTCCGCTTGCCATCTAAATAAAGCCAACATGCTCTATTTCGATGGTCACTTAGGGAAAATGACTCACAACGAAGCTATGAATGAAGAACCTAGGGCGGGTTACTGGACCGGTCCTTTCTGGAAGCCTTTTGATAACTAATAATTAGAACATTAAAAATAAGGAAAACTCTTATGAATCTGAATTATATCTTGGCCGCGAGCCTTTTTTTATCCATAGGATGCGCCTCCCAATTGACGGTTCCCTCTCAAAAAAACGCTGAAGCTCTCATATTTCAGGCCAAGCCAGCAATAGAAAAATGGAAGGTGATCAGTCCACGAAAAACAACCATGGTAAAGCAAGCCGGAGAAGTCCTTGAAATATACAAAACAGGCAAAGATATAAACTGGAACGGCATACAGTCTCCAGCTATTAATATTGCAATTTACCGAGGAATGCCCGTTGTTGCATCTTTTGACGCAAAACTAAAAGATATAAAAAGTTATGGCTCCAAAAGCTTTCATTGTTTTGTCGCGGCAATTGAGTTCTTCAACAATAAAGAAACAAAGGCAATCTCACGAAAAAGTTTGCTCTTCAAAGCGCCTGCAAATAATTGGGAGAACAGCGCCCTAAAAGCAGATGTGCCCCAAAATGCCGACACGATGAAGTTGAAATTCACTTTCGGCAAGTCAACCGGGATGGCCCAAATTAAAGACATAAAAGTGATTCATCCTGTGTTCTCGGTAAAAAGCGAATATTCAAAAATATTTAAAAACAGCCTGATTGTCCAAAAAACAAATTCTTCAGAGGCAAAGAACAGCATTCTCACAATAAGTAAAAAAGGAAAGATTCAGGCGACAAACCAAGTCACATTTGACGAAAAAGGAATGGATTTCAACATATCCGTACATGATGATAAGTTTTTCCAAATATACGAAAAGTTTCACATCTGGAAAGGCGACAGTATCCAAATGGCCTTTGATCCTGAATATGACAGAACAGAAGCGCCCAATGACGACGACTATGAACTTGGCTTCGCTCTCGTAAAAAACAAACCTTTTATTTATCCCTACAGGACTTACCAGGAAAAGACTTTCAGCGGTTATAGAATATCTTCTGATTTTCTAAAACGACCCAACTCTTATATCTATAAGATAAATATTCCCTGGGGAGTGATTCAGCCGCTGAATTATAACAATGTCAAAGCAATTGGCTACGCATTTGCCGTAAATGACAATGACGGAAAAGGGAGAAAAGCTTATGAATGGAGTTCTGGTGTAACTAGTGAAAAAGCGCCCCATAAATATGGAGTTCTAATTTTTGACAAGGAAGAGCGGAAAATAGGAGCTGAATTGTTTACGGAAAAAACACAGCTTGATTTTTTTGACGGAGAAGCAGTAAACTTTTCAATTATGGCTCCATGTCTTTCTGATAAATATCGTAAGCTTCTCTGCTCTGTAACCCTTGAAGGAAAAAGAAAAATTGAATATCAGAATAGCTTCAATCTTAGCAAGGGAGAAAACAGATTTAATTTCTCCTTCAATTCCAACGAAATGAATCTGGGAGAAAACACGCTGATTGTTTCTGTTTTTGCCTATCCTGGAGGAATAAAATTACTTGACAGGACTATCCGGCTAAAACGCGCGTCTCTTGATAAAGTCCTCTCGCAAATCGAATCATTCAAAAAGAACATAAATAAAAACATGGCGCAGCTTGAATCAATATTGGAACAATACAAAAATAAAAATAAAAAGCCCAGAGAGATTCTTGCGAGTCTGGGCGTTGCAAAAGTATTCCTACCCTGCATTAAAACAGATTTGAAGAATAAGCGGTATGGCTTTGCATTTCAGGAGGCAAAAGAAACAAACGCCATCATCAAACAGGCATTGCAAAGAATAAATGATGGAGAGTTTGTCTTAAGCGCAGCAAAAACCGTTGTCCCAATTCAAATAAAAGACGGCTCATTTTTCAATAGTAAGAACGAAGCTGTATTCCTTTATGGCGCGTACGGCTCTCAACCCATAACAATTCTAAAAGACTTGAGCTTTAACACTAAGCGGTTAGGTTGGCCGGCGTTGAACGTTATGTTTAAAGACAAATCCCTCAAACTCGAGCTGGGTGGAAAAAACTGGATTGACTATGTCATATCTTCAGCCACGGAAGCGAGAAAAAACAATTTAATATGCTCCGCCGATCCTATCAGTCCGGTTGAAAAACGCATTCCGAAGTATTTCAAAAAACTGCACCCTGAAGCTTTTGTGTCAGGCAATCATTTTCTAGCTCTTGATCCTGATCATCCTGAATTTATAAGAGTTTGGAATAAATATGCTGAAGTTCTTTTCGATGAATTGAGAAAGGCCGGAGTTCGAAAAGATTTCTTTTGCATAGACATGCATCGCGAGCCGGGATTTTCCAGTATTACTGATTATACCATGAAAAAATTTCGCCCCTTTTTAAAAAAACGATATGCCAGCATAGATATGCTGAATAAATACTGGAAATCTGATTTCAAATCCTTTGAGGAAATAAAAGAGCCTAAGAAATACTTTGCGGACAGCAAAGTGGCCTATTATGACTGGTGCGTTTTCAACAACAAACGTTTTACAAATCACTTCAGACGCATGGATACATTCATCAACCCACCTAATGAAAAAGAGAAATTTCCTGTATGCGCCACATTCATGAATGGAATACACTGGCGCGACAAAAACCATTACAACACTGGATATGACAGAGAGCGGCTAATGGAAGTTACAACGGTTAATGGTTGCGACACTAGAATATATCCGGAAGCCGATAAAGACTTCGCCTTGTACTGGCAAAACCAATCCATGTGTTTTGACTTTCAGAAATCTCTGGCACCGAAACAGCCTATATTCGATGCTGAATGGCACTCAGTGCAGACAATAGGACACAATCACCAAAATATTCCTCAGAAATATATGCGTTGTGTTCTTAGGTTGGCGACATGGCACGGTATGAATGCTTGCCATATATGGTGTTTTATTTACAAGAGAAACCAGGGAAATACTGGTAAATATTTAAAGGGTAATCTACATACACAGCCACTTCAATTAGAAGCATATTCACAGGAGAGCATAAAAATCGAACAGGAAATGGAGAGAATACTGCCTTTCTATAATGAAGAAAGACCTATTGGCATTTATTATTCGCTGTCATCAGCAATTTTTGACAGTGTTGAATATCTTAACGTATTGAAGAACATTTATAAGGCATTTTATTTTCATGATGTCAACCTATCTTTTGTAACGGAAAAGATGTTAAAAACCGGAGATATAAAAACAAAAGGCTTGAAGCTTTTGATTTTCCCCAATGCCAGATACTGTGATCTGGAAACGCTTGACGCCCTTCAAAAACTAGAAAAGCAGGGAGTCAATATTCTTTTTATAGGAGAAGAAAATCTTTCGAGAAACACGCTTGATGAAAAAAACAGAAAAGGTATATTGGAGAATAAAAGCGTATGGCCCATAGCATCCGACTGGAAAAAATACATGGAAAAATCTTCCAGAATAATAGAAGAAGCCGGAATAAAAAGAGAATACAAAATCCAAATGAAAAGCAAGGATAAATTAAAAACAGTCGAAGCGCGATTTGCGGAACACAAAGGAAAAAGCATTGGCTATGCTATTAACTTGGGAAATACCGCAAGAACATTTTCTATCATTTCTCTTGTTGACAACCAAAGACGCTTAGTCAAAAACATCTCCACAAACGAAACTCACAAAGACATAAAACTCAACCCCATGGAATATATAAGTTTCGATATTATTGAAAGCAACAGCCAGCCATGATAAAAAACCGAAAAACAACCAAAAGATTATTTTCCGCGGTCGCGGACGAAATAAGAAAAGACATATCAGCCAACAATTTTGAAGAGGAAATCATATCTGAAAAAATTATTATGGAGAGGTACGGCGTATCCAGAAACACCGCCCTTAAGAGCCTGGTAGTCCTTGAAGGCATGGGATGGGTGATGCGCTATCCCGGTAAAGGAACTGTCATTGTTAAGAAGAAAAACGCCCTGAAAAATACAGTGAACGTTCTGATGAGGACAGAGACAATTGGTGATGACCTTTTTCATCAGAAATCATGGACCGCCGCAAAAATCCTCAACACAATGAGTCGGGAAGCAAAAAGCAACAATGTGAATATGAGAATCATCTTTTTGAATTCGGATGACTCAACGAAAGAAAAGCTTGACTCAATGCTTTCTCTGGGGGCGAACAATGCTTTTGTAGGTCTTTTTGCCCCGCACCTGAAAGAACTAATTCCAGGCCTGCTTGAAAACAAGATACCATATATAGCGAGAACTTATCCCCACGGAGATTTTAATCAAATAAGCGCTGAAACAAAAAACAGCACTAAAAAAGCCATAAAATATCTTATAAACACCTACAACGCAAAGAAGATTTTATTCATACATCCAGGTCAAGGTTTTGACACGCATATTAAAGGGCGCTATGAAGGCTATATCGAAGCATTGAAAGAATTCAATATTCCATATGATGAAAAAATGATTTTCACCCTTAAGCCGTATGATTCTAAAGAAATAATGAACGCAAAAATTAAAATAAAAAAACTTTTGCCAGACATAGATGCCATTTTCTCTTGCAATGGGTCATCTGGACTTGAAGCATATAAAACCCTGCTGGAACTTGGTCTGAGAATGCCGGACGATATCCCTCTGCTTGTATATGACGATTTTGATGAATTCGATAAATTGACTCCGGCTATTTCTGCGATAAGAAGCAACTATGACGAAATTGGCAGAAAAATAATTGAACAATGTTGCGACATGATAAATAACGGCTTTCGAAACGACATTAGTTTAACTGTAAACGGCAGACTAATGCTAAGAGACACAGCTTAAAATGGACTTCTGCCGCGAGAATTCCCTCATCAATCCAAACAAAGTGGCGAAATTGGCTGGCGCGCTAGCCGAGAAATCCACATAGACATTATTTAGACAGTATCGGGGAAGAAAATATTTATTGCGGACGCCCGGCAGCGTTGGTACCGAAAATGGGAATTAAACCCACACTCCTATTTGCCTGACACTTGGAGAAATCAATAATGATTAGGATGCAGGGAGGGAGGCCCGAAAGCCTCCCGCAATCCCCTTTTGCATCTTTGTTGCAGGTGTTTGGCGATGAAGCTAGATTATTGTTGAATCCGAAAATTATCAACTGTTTTTATCGAAATAAGTAGAGTTTTTATATTCTGCAACAGTCTAAGCATAAAAGATATAAGTAACAATAGACAACAGTCAACCACAGAGGCGCCTTAAAGCGAATATGACCGCTATTTTGATAAAATACGGCTGATGGTGTGGGATTGATTAAAGATACCTTTATTTTCGCTTTAAATAAAAAATCTTGAAAAATTATGAATATCATGGTAAATTGCGTAACAATGGGTTGGGCAAATGAACTAGACCTTCAGTGTTGAAAAATATATCATTTTTAGAATGACGACGGAGGGGGTATGAGAAAAATATCATTAGTGTTATATGTCATTATTATAGCAGGTGTATGCCAAGGAGAGGAACGAACTTGGACAAATAACAAGAAACAAAATATAAAAGCAGAATATGTTTCTTGTGATAATGGGATTGTAAAGTTA
>Ga0075121_1001625_pt1 | contig 13695 bp, 7 predicted proteins | sample AntAceMetag02UKG_FD_69793 | JGI IMG/M metagenome (GOLD analysis project Ga0075121, IMG submission 69793) | Saline lake microbial communities from Ace Lake, Antarctica - Antarctic Ace Lake Metagenome 02UKG | ecosystem: Environmental > Aquatic > Non-marine Saline and Alkaline > Saline | place... | reverse complement strand
AACCACATGCCTCGTAAATGTCTCGATTTCCAATCTCCTCACCATGTTTTCTTTGACCTTCCTTCTTCTTTTTCTTATTCTTCTTCTACCAAGTGTTGCGTTTAACCCTAAAATGTAGGATACTTAAATTAATTCCTGTTTAGATGTTTCGAGGTTTTTTGTCAAGTTTGACTTTCCCCTTATTTTCAAGAGAATTAATCATGACAGTCTTGTTATTGTGAGGATCTCGCCAAGCGGGGGACGTGGCAATCTAAAAGCACCTGCAAAAAGATTGTCACGCTTTACTCTGTTCCGCTCGCAATGACAAAAAGAATTCCTCATTAATCATTCTAAAAATGTTACGAACACACACCAACGGCGAACTTCGATCTTCTCATATTGGAGAGGATGTGAATCTCTGCGGTTGGGTGAATAATCGTCGCGATCACGGAGGGATTATTTTTATCGACCTAAGAGACCGATACGGACTTACACAAGTGGTCTTTGATCCGAAGATCTCAGCAGAGGCTCACAAGCTCGCAGAATCTATCCGCAGCGAATGGGTGCTTTCTTGTAAAGGAAAAGTGCGAGATCGAGGTGAAGGACTGCATAACGATAACCTTAAAACGGGTGCGATTGAGATAGCTGTGGACGAACTCACAGTGCTGAACAAAGCAAAAACACCACCGTTTGAAATTGATAAAGAAATTAAAAACGAAGACCTTCGTTTGGAATACCGATACTTGGATCTCCGTCGAGAACAAATGCAGAAGAACCTGAAACTCAGACACGAGATGTGTCTTGTGATTCGGAATTACTTCGATGCTCATAAATTCTGGGATGTCGAAACACCAATCCTGGTGAAGGGAACGCCAGAAGGCTCGAGAGAATACCTCGTGCCATCACGACTACACCCTGGGAAGTTTTATGTACTCCCACAGTCTCCACAGCAGTTGAAACAACTCTTGATGTTGGGAGGAATAGATCGTTATTTCCAAATTGCGCGATGTTTCCGAGATGAGGATTTGCGAGGAGATCGGCAACCAGAGTTCACCCAGTTCGAACTGGAAATGAGTTTTGCTGATCAAGACGATGTGATGGATGTAGTCGAGGAATGCTTCGTGGAACTGAATGAAAAATGTGCACCAGACAAAGACTGGAAGAAGAATTTGGAAAAGGGAAAGTTCCCACGATTTACGTGGAAAGAATGTATGGAGCGATGGGGAAGTGACAAACCAGATGTTAGGTTTGGGCTTGAATTCGACTCTATCACTGAAGAATGTAAAGATTGCGGGTTCGGAGTCTTTGAAAAATCTGCCTATGTGACGACATTGAAACTCCCAAAAAAGACTGGAGAATTGTCACGAAAAGACATTGATGATTTGACCGACTTGGCGAAACAAAACGGAGCTCTTGGTTTGGCTTGGTACAGAGTGGGAGAGGAATCTGGACCGGTGGCGAAGAACGGAAAGCCCGCATTTTTATCAGCGCTTAAAAAGAAGACGAAAGCGGAAGACGGAGATTTGATTTTCTTCGGAGCTGGGGAAGACTTTGTTGCCGCAAGTGAACCACTGGGAGCGGTGCGTTTTGCACTGGGAGACAAATTTAATCTCAAAGATCCGAACGAGTTTGCGTACTTGTGGGTGTATGACTTTCCGCTTTTTGAAAAGAAAGACGATGGCTCAATGCAATCAGCGCATCATCCGTTCACCAGTCCTCATCACGATGATTTGCAGTACCTAGATTCTGCACCAATGAAAGTGCGTTCCTACGCGTACGATATCGTGCTCAACGGAGTGGAACTGGGAGGAGGATCAATCCGAATTCACGATCCTGTGTTGCAAAAGAAAATGTTCGACGTGCTTGGACTTACGGAAGAAGAAACCCAGATGAAGTTTGGGCATATCTTGAAAGCCTTTGAATACGGATGTCCGCCACATGGTGGATGTGCGATGGGGCTTGATCGAGTGGTGATGATGTTCGCTGACGAACCAAATATCCGGGAAGTTATGGCGTTCCCAAAGAATCAATCCGCTCAGGATCTCATGCTTGGAGCCCCGTCAATAATGCCTGAGAAGGAGGTTATGGAGCAGCATATTAAGGTTATGAATAATGACTAATGAGGAATGATTAATATTCCCTTGGAAGCGACTTTTCAGTATGCTTTTTTATTTATCATTTTTTCGGTGTTTGGTATTTTGGGGGAAACTTTGTTTTGTTATTGTTGGAAGATCGTTTATGGAGAGCGATTTTGGGATTATAAAATTGGGAAACTTTTTAAAGGGTATTCGAGCTGGTTCAACTTTATCCCTTGGGGAATTGGTGGGTATCTTTATATTTTTCTGTATGAATTTATTGTGCATTTTCAACACCCGAACTATGAATATGAATTCGGTCTTATGGGAGGAGTAATCCTTTTCATGCTTTTCCTACCGTTTATCATTGCTTTCTTTCGAAAGATGAAGCCGATAAAAAATGTTGCGAAAGCCACGACCATTCTTTTTCTCCCGCTTCTTTTTGTTTTCTTAATACATCCAGTGTTGGCGTTATTTCTTGTTGCCGGAAGTATTATTTTGAGCTTTCTAGAATATTTATATGGAAAAATACTGTACTGGCTATTTGGGAAAAAGTTTTGGGTATACAACATTCTTCCAAGAGACAATGGGCATATTTCACTTATAGCGCCCTTTGGATTTGCTGTAGCAGGGCTTTGGTTTCTGACGATTTATCAGATCTTTTTAGTGTTGGTGTAAAAACTCCTTCAAGAAATATCAGAGAAGGAAGTGATGGAGCAGAATATCAAAGTTGTTGAGGATTAAAGGAATCTTTTTAAAATTCATATCCCCACTTCAGTAAGAAAAGTGAATTGGCTTGAATTTGTAACGATTATTACGACTATTAAAAAGAAAAATTGTCAAAACTGTTTCAAACACTGATAATGCCAAGGATGTTGGAATTCCAAAATGTTTCCCTTTCGCTCCAGAAAAAAGAAGTTTTAAAAAACATAAACTTCACGGTTACACCAGGAGAGATGGTGGCGCTTCTTGGTGCATCAGGAACAGGGAAGACCTCTATTTTTAGACTCTTGCTTGGAGAACTGAAACCAACTCTTGGATCAATTCAGCTTGATGATTTTGCTTTAGAAAAACTCTCTTATTCCAATCTTCAAAAATATCGTCGACAGATAGGAGTTGTGTTTCAAGACTTTCAACTTTTGCCTCAAAAAACAGTGTTTGAAAACGTAGCCTTCGCTTTGGAAGTTTGTGGGGAAGAAGAAAAAATTGCTCGCAAAGTTCCAGAACTTCTCAAACTTGTCGATCTCTGGGAGAAGCGAGATCAGTTTCCAGATACATTGTCAGGAGGTGAGAAACAACGAACGGCGGTTGCTCGTGCACTCATCCACAATCCAAAAATTCTCATCGCTGATGAGGCGACAGGAAATCTTGATCCACAAAACTCGAAAGACATTGCGACCCTCTTTCACGTTCTCCATAGAGAAAGAAAAATTACGACACTCTTTGCAACACACGATCCAATATTAGTAGAAGCCTTGAAACCTCGTATTATTCGGCTAGAGGATGGGGAAATATTGTTCGATAAAAAAGGAGTAACATTAGCTGAAGCTTTTGCGGGAATGATTTAGAACGTGCTTTTAATCTTTTCCTCAAGCATTGTTTGGAGATCAGGAGGAAAAAGAAGGGCGACTCGTTCTAAGAAATTCTGAGCCAATTCGTTGTATGGCAGTTTCTCCATTTCTTCATTAAGGAGAAGAACCTGATCAATTCGAAGTTCGTTGTTTTGGATTCTTTGTAAGAATGAAATAGCGTATTTTTGTTTCAGTATTTCACCAAAATAAGGTTCTTTGTTTGTTCCCAAAGAAAAGAGTTTGTCGAGAAGGACGAATCGATCAAATGATTGAACGCCTGTGCGTTCAAGTCCAAAGCCAAGGCTGGATCGATTCTTTTCTACCAGTTCGAGCAACACCTCGACAGCTCGTGCTTCTTGAAGAAGGGCTAAATCATCCGTTTTTTCTGCTACTCGTTGTACCACTTCTGTGAGCGGAATTTCATCAACATATTTTCGTTTCACGATTTGTAAGTTTCGAGAAGCTTCTAACACCTGAACGATAGATTGAAAACTTTTTTTTGCGGATAAGAAGTCTTTATCTGCACTATTCCGTTTCCCCTTGAGTGCCTCTTCAACTCCCGTAAGAACCTTTGTTCTCGTGATAATCAATTTCGCTCGAATAGATTGAACCTGAGAAAGTGAGAGCTTTAGGTCATCAGGAATCTCATGATCCACAAGGGTAGTATCTGTTCGCATTCGAAGCTCTTCTCCGGCAAGGAGTTTCATTTCTCCATCTTTCCAATCAAAAATTGTCAGATGATTCTTTTCAGATAAATTAATCACGTGCGTTTCTCCACTTTCAGAAACCAATACACGAAACATCGATTCGGAAGGACTTGAAATAAGTCCTCGTTGTGTGGTAATTTTTCCATCGCTCGTACTCATTCCTTCGATCGTTCCTTTCTCAAGAAAGAGGGAATCGTTTTTTACAATTTTTAACTGTGTACTCGATTTTATCGTTGAAGTGAAGCTGTTTGGGAAAATGATTTCTGCTTCAGAATTGTTTCCTACACGTACAACATCGCCTTTCTTTAAAGAGAAAGCCTGATCAACAAGAATGATGTCATTTCCTCGCAGGACTTCTACGGGACCAAATTTTGGATGAATCTCTCCCGCAGAAAGAAAGTTTCCAGGGGCAATATTAAAAAGCACCAAGAAGGTGACTGCGGCAAAGGCGACGGTTGAGATCTTTGGAGAAAAGAAGCGGTGCCACATGGGAACAACAGAACCTTCGTGTTGTTGTAAAAACGCTTCGAGAGCACTCATGCGAATGCGCTCTTTTTGTTCAATCTCTTGCGGAACGCGAACATTCCGGAAGAGCTGTCTAATAATTTTTTCTAAATCCTCAAATCCCATACGTTATTGGTTTTTATACCAACTCATAAAACGGAGATACAGAAGGTTTGTTACAAGATTTTTTTCCCTTCACCACCAATTTTTGTAGCGGTGTAATCGATAATCACTCCCCAGAAAAATCCTTCAAGGGCAGCAAGCAAGAGAATATTCCCTTCAATAAAGGATCCCCAGCTCATATAGAGTGCCATTTCAGTGATTGAATCGTAGAGCAATATTGCGAGCATGAATTCAAGCCAGGCTCCTACAAATCCTCCTCGGAGAATTGGACGAAGCGTTGACCATCGGTACAAGATACAGTGTTTCCAGAATGGGCATTCGGTAATAAGTCCCATGAGTCCGATAACCGACCCAAAAGTAAGTCCCCAAAGAAGAACCCCCCATTGGAGGTATGGAGAAATATAATCTCCAGCATAAACGGGGGCTAAGAGGTAAGCAGTAATCCCAAGGACGAGTCCAAAGGTTTTTGCTACGAACATTCGGCGTGTTATTGTGTGTGTTTTTTTGTGAAAAAGACGCATGGTCTATAAAAATTAAGAAGTAGTGTTATTCAACGACAACATCGAAAATAGTAATACGTTCAATGGGCATGTCATTTGGTCCGGTTTTAACTGCCGCGATTCTGTCGATCGTTTCCATTCCTTCAATTACTTGTCCGAAGATAGAATGACGACCATCGAGAAATGGAGCATCTTGTTGAACAATGAAAAATTGAGAACCATTTGTATTCGGACCTCGGTTTGCCATGGAAACAACGCCTCTGACATGAGAAAGGTTTTGTGAAAATTCATCTTCCATGTCTTCTCCTACATACGAAGATCCACCCGTTCCATTTGCATTCTCGTAGTCTCCTCCTTGAATCATGAAGCCTTCGATAACACGGTGGAAAATAGTTCCGTCGTACTTATTGTCTTTTGCAAGCTCCACAAAGTTGCGAGTAATATTGGGAGCTTCTTCTGGTAAAAGTTTAATTTGAATATCTCCTAAATTTGTCTGCAACGTTACCGTTTCTGGCATTTGAATGAGGCTTGTTTGAAGATACGTTCCTGCTTTTGAGAAATACAAAAGAGCACCGAGAATAATGATACCGAGACCAATAAGAAGTTTCTTTTTCATGTTTTATAAAGGATAAGACATATTTCATTCTTCTGTTCTTTGGAGTGAAAGTCAAATTTTTTCAAGCAGGATTTTTTTTGCGTTTTCTGTCAGAGAGCCATACAATTCAAGATGCGTTTTTGTATCCCAAATAAGGGAAAAATTATGATTTTTACACTCCAAAAAAGACCCCCATCGTTTCGACGAAAGACAGCGGTTTTTATGGGTTTTGTTTTTTTGGCTTGTCTATGCGTTTTTCCGACTTTTGCAGTCGATAGTGATGGCGATGGATTATCAAGTGAAATCGATAATACAGATTCAATTATGCTTGCCACGCCGTACATAATTACTCCAAAACAAAGGCAGGCAGTTTTTGATCTCGATCTCAATGCAGTATTTTCTGGAAAGGGAGAAGCAGGGACGACGACACGTGTATTTGAGTTGAGTACACAACTGTGTACGGATGAAATTACTGGGAATGGGGTTTCAACGGGAAGCGTTAGCTATGGAAAAATAGATGCAGTAGAGCTTCTTGCAAGTAATATATCTGCACAATGGTTTTACGATACTCGTCTGGATTCTTCAGATGGATCTTGGCGATCAAATCGTGGAAGCGGAGTTACGTGGTTCTCTGAAACAAAAGATGACGGAGGGGATAGTATTTGTGATTACCGAACGGGTGACGATGACAACAAAGACGAAATTATTGATGAAAATGATGATCCTCGAGATGGAACTGATGATCGATGTGGAACTCCTGCGTTTCCCACACAAGTGCTTTTGATAGCAACAGCCGACACACTTTCTATTTTTGACGCAGAGAAACAAAGCTTTTGGAAAAGTTTTTCTGTGGAAGGGATAACCTCCTTCAGTGCAAAAAATGGAGTCATTTTTGCGGGAACACCAACTGGGTTGTATATTTATGATTTTGTAACAGATTCTTTTACAGAAATACTGACAACAGTTTCGATACCAGCAATCGCAGGAGATAGCGTGACCGATGTGTATTCAAAAACCATTAATACAAAAGATTATGTTGTTGTGGGAACAGCGACGGGAATGTCGGTTTACAATGCTACAGACGGAACCGTGGTTTCTAAAACGACAGCATCTGTTGATGGAACATCGATTACAGATGACAACAAACTTCTTTATGGAATCGATGAGGAGACTTTTATTTCAACAATTTCCGTGACGAGCCTAGGGGATGGGTGGACAGAAGAGGAAGATATTTCTACGAGTGTAAATTTTGACTTTGGATTGGTAAACGTTGTTTATGAAGATTTTGTAGGACACTCGAAAGGACTGACACAAATATCAAGAGGGTATTCACAGATTGAATCGGGAATGATGTATAAAGAAACATTTGGGAGCTTGTCGGGCATTGCTTCAAATGTATACGTACCCGGAACGGTGAGCGGAAGTCCAACCGTTGCGAGTAACGAAATAACACTCGATGGGACTGCTGATTTCATAACACTCGACGAGGTAGAACAATCAATAAAAACAGTGAGTTTCTGGATAGAGTCCACCACCACAACGGAAGATATTATTGATCTTGATGGAGGAACGCACACCATCAAGACAACATCAGGAACACTAAGTGCACCAGGATTCGACACTCCTTCAATTTACGTTGACGGAGAAACGAGCACAACAGTCGATACAAATTGGCGGCACATCGTCATTACAACAGATACAGCAATAGATTCGAGTAATGTGTTGATAGGAAAAATTACCAACTTTTTCGATGGAAAGATGAAAGATGTTCGACTCTATAATCGAGCCCTTTCAGCAACAGAGGTGGCGACTTTGTTTACAAATGAGGGAATATATTATAGGTCATATCGATATATCACGCCGACATATTCCACATTTGACTTACTGGGAACCGAAAAACTTTTCCTTTTCAATTCAGTCTCAGATTGGAGTATGGCAAGAAATGATCTCACGAACAATGAAAGCGTAGCTATCAGTGCTGCCAACACGGGAACGGAAATGCAAAAATTCACCTTTGATGGAAGTTCAAATTACTTAAGTTCGAGCGATACGGATTTCAACGTTACAGGAGATCAGTTAACGGTTGGAATGTGGATTAAACGACCCACAACAGGAGGAACGGGACCATATCAAAAACTTCTTTCACATGGGGAATCGATCGAAAGTAGAAGTTATTTTCTTTCTGCGGGAGACAATTTCTTTAATTATCCACTCTCCTATGATCCGTATTTCTTTGGAATTCAAACGGATCAAGGATTTCAGGCGGCCTCGGTTCAAACCATGCCTGTAGCCGACACGTGGGAATTTATCGTTGGAACATATGATGGAACGAATATTCGCGTATACAGAAATGGAGTACTGGAAGATGTTATTTCCCATACAGGGAATTTAGTGAGTGTGGCAGAGGATCTGCGCATTGGGTATGGATATGATGATGAATATTTCACAGGATCGGTAGCACTTCCGTTTGTAGCGGATGCTGTTTATACAAGTGATCAAGTCTTAAATTTTTACAATACGACAAATGGATGGTTTACCGAAAACGCAACAACAATGTTGCAAACATCTTCGGCAGAAGTGATTGATATTGTTCAGGATCGACTCAGAAATAAAGCACACATTCTTACGATTACAGGAATTACAGAATTAAATACCTCTACAGATACATCCTCTCTGGTATCAACACAGGAAGGACTTACGAGTATTGCACCAACCTATATCAGTGCATGGGAATGTAATGCAACCATGACAGAGGGGGCACATACTATTTTTGCGAGAACGTACATGGGAGCGAACGCTTCAACGATAACATCGAGTGATCGAACGTTTTATATTTATGAATCGGGAACAGAAGACATTGATGGGGACGGATTGAAAAATTTATATAAAGACTTAGAAGGAAATATATTAGGAGTGGATCAAGATAATGATGATAGCGTTCCAATTGATCAGCCTGTTATTACATCAATTCTCCGTGACGCAGAAGATGAATATACATACACACTTTCAGGAACAGGAGACCCTTTGTGGAAAGGGACAACCCCGAGTCGGGTAGCAATCTTTGTTCTCGGAGAAGATACGCCTCGTGGATTTGCAGAAGTAACAGAAGGTGTGGGAACATGGCAGACGGTATCACTTACCTTTGAAGAAGGATTTTATACGCTCTATACTCGGGCATATATCGGAGCCAATGCTTCAAATGTCGATTCAGAACAATCGTTCCTAGTGGTAGGAACCATTGTTGTAGGACCTCCAACGGTAAACATCCTTCCGGCCTTTACAGCAGCCAATGAAATTACAGCAACATGGGCAACAAATATGTTAAATGCACAATTTTATGCAGAAATTTCAACAGGAGAAAATTTTGAAACCATTGCTCAGAATTCGGGATGGATTCCTGAAACATCCTATACATTTCAAAATCTAACAGACGGGCAAACGTATTATATTCGTGTAAAACTACGGGATATAGATAGTACAGAGACAGCTTTTTCTGAAAGTGTTTCTACGATTGTCGATACGAGTGCCCCGACGGTTGGAACAGTGGGGAACGATGGAGATTATGTATCAGAAACAGGATTAATGTTTTCTTGGGGTGGCTTTTCAGACAACGGAGGATCGGGAATTGACCATTATGAAGTACAAATTGCCGAAGATTATGAATTTTCGACCATTGTCTATGAAAACAATCACTATCTTTTATCAAGTAAACAATATATTGGAACGCACAATAAACGATACTTTGCGAGAGTGAAGGCCGTAGATACCGTCGCACGAAAATCAGATTTTGTGTATAGCGCGGGAACATTTATTGATACGACAGCACCAGCAGATTTTACACTCTCCCAAAATCAAAACCCATCACCATCAGGAGATCAAATTATTATGTGGTCCGCTTCATCTGATGAGGAATCTGGCTTAAATATCTATGAAATTTATAGAGAAGATGCAGTGTATGCTGCCACTGGTTACATGATCCCAGAGCTATTTGTAGATTTTCGCTCTATTGGAACAACCACAGATACAGTCTTTGTCGACAGCACCACAGAAGACAATAAGTTTTATGTTTATAAAATTATCGCACAAAATAAATCCAGTCTTGAAACAGAAACGAGTACAATGCAATTTTCTGTGAATTCATCTGAAACATATCCTCCACCACTCGCGAATATGATTTCTTATGCTAATACAGACACAGTGACGATTGACTGGTTGCTGGCAACTGATGTAACAAATATTAATGCCTATGAAATATTCAGGGGTGGAACATTGATTCACACGACAGCTGATGGGGATACAACGATGTATTCCGATACAGAAGTAAAAACTGACGGAGAGACGTACACCTATCAAGTACGAGCACGAAATGCACTCGAAACACTTGGGGCTTATTCCAGTGCAATGTCAGTTCTCATTGATAAAACAGCGCCTGTTACGGCAAGTGTGATATCTGGAACAGCAAATGGAGCGGGTTGGTATGACGTTCCCGTAACGGTGATACTCAGCGGTACAGATAGCACATCAGGTGTGGCAGACATTTTCTACAATAAAAATACGGCTGGAATGACACCCTATGCAGCCCCGATTCCTTTTAGTACAAATGGAACCAACACACTGAGCTTTTATGCGACCGATGAAGCAGGAAAAGCAGAAACAACACAAGATATTAATATCAAAGTAGATACGTTGGCTCCAGCGGCTCAGTTTACTTCCGATCTCAATCTTACAACGAATAATGGATTTGTAACCAGTGATTCACATGAATTTACTTCATCAGGAACAGATGTTCATTCTGGAGTAGCATCGATTACAACCTATGCTCGTTTTGATCAAAATGGAGATGGTGCATTATCGGGAACAAATGATTTTGATTTCACTCAGATTTCTACGAAAGCAACATCACCAGACACGGGTACCTATTATTTCACCAGCAATGGAGCTGTTGATGGAATAGCCCGTGATGGACAGTATAGTTTCAAAGTGATAACAACAGACAACGCTGGAAATCAGATAGAAAGTACAATTCTAACAGTAAAAGTAGACCGAACGGTTCCTGTTACCGTGGATGATGCGCCGACGACCGTTCCTGCAAGTACACCATTCACGATTACTCTTACTCCAAGCGATGCCCCAGTGAGCTCTGGAATTTCCAATACCTACTATACGACAGACGGAACGACCCCGACAGTGCTTAGTGCTGAAGGAACATCAATTCTTTCAGATGATATCACTTTCATTGGAGACTACTTTACAGTGAAATATTTCTCAGTGGATAACCTTGGAAACGAGGAAAGTGTAAAGGTGGCGACGAATCAACCAGCAGATACGGATACTGACGGAATGCCAGATTGGTGGGAGGATCTTTATGGTTTGGACAAAAATAGCGATGCAGATGCGAGCACAGACGTTGATTCAGATGATAGAACGAATCTTCAGGAATATCAGAGTGACACGAATCCAACCAATGCGGATTCTGATGGAGACAGTATTGCCGATGGGGTGGAATATGATGATGGAACAGATGGAAATGATTCTGGAGATCACAGAACAATCCTTCTTTTCCCACAGACAACTACTCTCAAAACAACAAACTCTCCATTTACATTTATTGCAAAAGCTCCAGTAGGACAAAGTGTGGCCGTGAAAAATTCAATAGGAACAGTAATTGGAACAGGAAAAGCAGATGCATCTGGACGAGTATCTATTGAGTTGGATTTGGCTCTTGAAGTGAACCACGCTCTTTCGGCAGAATTTATCCATGGACAGGGACAATTAGTGGAGACTTCAAACATCATTATTCATGTATCAGCAATTGGTGAGAATCCTATCTTTGGAAATCTTATCAATAATCAGTTATTTATTCAGGGATTCATAGATCTTACAATGACGGGGAAATTAAATGCAAAAATAGAAGTTTTTGAAATTCAAAATGGAAACCTTAACCCCTTGGTACAGAATACGATGGACGGAAGTGGGGCAGCGACACTTACATTTCCAAATACATTTATCGAAACACAGATTCTTGCAATCGACCAAACGAATGCTCTTACGTCACAAATTATCGATGTAGAACGAGGAGTATATGTAAGTGGACAGGTGATGAATGAGGACAGCGTTCCAATTCATAGCATTATCGTGAAATTTATTGATGGAGAAGATGAATACATGACCACGACAGATTCAAATGGAGAATATCTCCTTAATATTCCAGGAATGAAAGAATATTTGGTTAAAATTTACAACAGAGCATACTTGAAAGACGAGCGAACAATTCAGTTAGAACGAGTAGATTTGAGAATCTCGCCGTTCCTTGTTCAAATTACAGATTCAACACAAATACAGGGAGAAGATGGAATAATAGATATTCCAGCGAGTGGAGAAACAGGAATTCATTGGATTGGAATGACACAAGGAGAATTACTAAAAGTAGCAGAAAAAGGATACGCATTTGCCCTCAAACAAGCGAAGGAGCTCAACAAGGGAATAAAGAGTAAAATCATTACCCAAAAAGATAAATTTGGACGAGAGGTTTTTGTCGGCTATAAAGCTGGACGACTCAGTACAGAAGAATTCAAAGTTCAGCCATCCGTGGCTCAACGAGTAACAGGGCTTCTGGGTGCGGAACGAAGGGAGCGAAAAGCGGGGGGAAATTATCTTTCTTCTGCGATAGAAAGGGAAATATGTCTTGACGAAGTGGCTACAACAGCTCAATTTAAAGATGTTTCTCCTCGACACTCCTACGCTTCTGATATTATGAAAATGCACTCATATGGGATAATGGGAGCGAATGACGAAAACGAATTCCGTGTAAATGACAAAACAACCTGGAGTCAGGTATTACAATTATTATTTGCAGCAAACTGTATCCAGTCTGAAAGTTATGAATCGCTACAAAATACAAATCTTCCGAGAATAGAGAACCTTCCACTTGAAAATAAAACAGAAAGCAAACTCTTTTACACAGCACTCAAGAGGGGGATTATTGATACAAAAATTAAGTATGAAAAAGCACCAACACGACAAGAAGTACTCTTGGCAATGACAGAAGTCTTTCCACTAGAAGTGAACCAGAAAGCAACAAATGTTTCCTATGTAGACGTTGTAAAAACAGACCCACTTGCACCGATCATTGTCGCAGTGAAGCAAGCAGGATGGTTTGATAATTTTCTATCAGGGCGGTTCTTTTATCACAACAAAGCCCTTACTCGTGGGGAGTTTTCTACATGGTTTGTCCAAGCCGTGGAATATAAAAAAGAAACACTGAAACCAGGGAATGCTTTTCAACGATTATTAAAGAAATTCAGAGGAGAGGACGATTCAAGGAACGCGAGACTCGGAACTCGTGAAATAAAACGATCAGATGTACAAACACATCTTCGGGCACGAAAGTATTATAAAGAAGAAAAGAAAGAGAGACTGTATCTTCCAACACGAAATTCATGGAATCCTGCTGATCCAAATACGGATCGTTCTCCGATGCAGATTCATAATCCTAACTCAAATATAAAGCGACTTCAAAAGCCGGGAACACTGAGAGAGAGTCGGTAGAAAATAATACCAAAGGTTAAGGAAACACTGATTTAGTCGAAAAGTTTAAAAGCTAAAAAGTCAAAAAGTCTCTCAGGAAATCTGCTAAAGACT
>Ga0075121_1001611_pt1 | contig 13765 bp, 11 predicted proteins | sample AntAceMetag02UKG_FD_69793 | JGI IMG/M metagenome (GOLD analysis project Ga0075121, IMG submission 69793) | Saline lake microbial communities from Ace Lake, Antarctica - Antarctic Ace Lake Metagenome 02UKG | ecosystem: Environmental > Aquatic > Non-marine Saline and Alkaline > Saline | place... | reverse complement strand
GGGGTAAAGCAAAGTGACTTTAGAGTTTTACTAAGAAGCGGGATTCCTGCAACACTTGTGGAAGTTGGGTTTGTAACTAATAAAAAAGAGGCCACAAGGCTTTCAAACCCTGGTTATAGACAGATATTAGCAGAAGGAATTAGTGTTGGGATTAAAGACTTTGTGAGAAATAACTTTTAATCAAAGGAGTTTATGATGTTTGGATTTTTATATTTTATTCCGATTCCAATTATCTTTGGTGGCGGTGGTGGCGCTATAAAAAAGATGGCAGAAGGTGCTTTTACTCAGCTTAGCTATTTAACGGGTGTTGTAAATGCTGTTTTTATTATAGTTGTTGCCAGCGTTATAGCCCTTTTTATACTCAAGGTTTACAATTATTTTTTTGTTAGAACCAGATTTAAAAAAGCAAAAATCTTGCTTCATCAATTTCATACAGAGCTTGTGCTCCTAAACTCTTTAAGCAAATTTGATGATAATAAGAAGTTAGATATTAAGCTTACAAAAGAGGAAACCGTTAAAAAATTAATTATATTTTTTAAACGTCCAGTTATCATTAAAAAAATTGGTTTGCATTATTCACAAAGAGTTTTAGATGGTTTAGACTTAGTTGATAATAAAAATTTAAAATTGGAAGACCAACTTTGTTTGGTTAATAACTGGATTAAATTACTTACAATATATTTATGAAAATAGGCATTTTAGGTTTTGGAATCGTTGGAAAATCGGCTTTAAAGTTTTTATCACAAAATGGTTTTGAACCTGGAGTGTTGGATAAAATAGAATTATCTGAAAAAGCCAGTCTTACTGGCTTTTTCGATTTGTATGATAAAGTTCTTGTAAGTCCTGGTATAGATCTTAAAAAGTTTTTTGATACAAAAGATCTTGAAAAATACCAAAAAAAAACAACCTGCGAGCTAGATTTTTTTTCTGACTTTTTCAAAAAAAAAACAATAGCAATAACAGGAACGTTAGGTAAAACTTCAATAACTTCTTTGTTGAGCTCCGTTTTGCCAAACTCTTGCGCTGCTGGTAATATTGGCGTTGGCATGTTAGATATGGTGGCTCTTCAAGAGGAGTTAGATTCTGTTGTGTTAGAGCTCTCTAGTTTTCAGTTAGAGCTAAGTAAAAAGTTTGCTCCTGATGTTGCTATCTTTAATAACTTTTATCCCAATCATTTAGACAGGCATACAGATTTGCAAGAATATTTTGATGCTAAATGTAAAATCTTTGAGTATCAAAAAGCGGGACAAAGCCTTTTAATATCTGCTGATATTTTACAAACTAATTTACGGGATAATCTTCTTGATAAGTTGAAACGGGTTAAATCTAATATTTATTTTATAAGTTCTAAAGAAAAAATAAACAAAATCGATCTTGAAAAGTATTCTGTTTTTTATGAGCAGGATAATTTTTTATTTTTAAACGAAAAGAAAATCTTTGACCTTAGCTTTTTACCTGATGTTAGCTTTAAACAGAATTGGGTTTTTATTTTGGCTGGGTATTATCTTATGGGTTTAGATTTTACAAAAAACATTTTATTAAAAAATAAATTTAATAATAAAAATAACACACAAGAACACAGGCTAGAACTATTTCATACAAACAATAATATAAATTTTTATAATGATTCAAAAGCGACAGTAATACAGTCTACGCAAGCTGCAATAAAAAAAATAGAACAAAACAATAAACCAATAATCTTGATATTGGGAGGTACAAGCAAGGGCGTTGATAGATCTGGGTTTTTAGAAGATTTATATAAAATAAAGAATTTAAAGAGTATTATTTGTTTTGGAGATATTGTTCAAGAGCTTGAGCCTCAAAATACAATTGTATGTTTTGATCTAGAATCTGTAGTAAAAAAAATTAAAAAGCTTGCACAACCAGGAGACCAAGTTCTATTTTCTCCAAGTGGTGCAAGCTTTGATTTATTCAAAAATTATCAAGAACGTGGGCAAAAATTTAAGAAACTTATTCTTTGCAGATTTATAGATAAAAAGAGGTAGTATAAATGGATAAAAGTTTAAAGAGAGATTTTAGGGTTTTATTTAGTATAGCTGCTGTTCTTACCTTGATAGGTCTGGTCTTTATATATTCATCGAGCTCTGTATTTGCATTAGAGAAATTCAAAGTAGCTTCATATTTTTTAAAAAAACAGCTATTTTTCTTGATTCCCGCTATCTTGGGATTTATTTTTTTTGCTATTATTCCAATAAAGTTTTTAAAGAAATATATATTATTGTTCTTTGTATTATCTTTGCTTTTAACGATTTTAACCTTTATTCCTATGTTTAGTATAAAGGTACACGGTTCAAACCGTTGGATCAGTTTATTTGGCTTTAGCCTTCAGCCAAGTGAGTTTTTAAAATTTTTTCTGCTTATTTATATGGGTTCATTTCTTGAAAGAAAAGAAAAAAGAATTAAGTCTTTCTTTAATAGTTATTTACCTTTTTTGATAATACTTGGTACAACGTTTGGAATATTACTTAAACAACCTGATTTTGGTTCAGTTGTAACAATTTTGATTACAGCGTTAATATTGTTCTTTGTTGCCGAGTTTAGGTTTTTCTATTTGATTATTACTATGCTATTTGCACTTCCTGCAGGAATCTTCTTAATTTTAACAAAATCATATCGCTTAAATAGAATTTTGATATTTTTGAATCCTTGGTCAGATCCTCGTGGGCGAGGGTTTCAGATTATTCAATCTTTAATTGCTATTGGATCAGGTCATTTTTGGGGTGTTGGGATTTCTAATTCAAAACAAAAATTCTTTTATTTACCTATGCAGCACACGGATTTCATCTTTTCTATAATTGCAGAAGAGACTGGTTTTGTGGGTTGTAGCTTATTAATATTACTATATTTTATGTTTTGTTTGTTTGGTCTAAAGATTATTTTAAAACTAAAAATGCCTTTTGAAATTTTTACAACGCTTGGTTTTATAGTACTTATCAGTTTGCAGGCTGTTATTAATTTAATGGTTGTCTCTGGGTTGCTTCCTACAAAGGGTTTAGGTTTGCCGTTTGTTAGTTATGGCGGAACAGCTCTTGTTAGCTTTTGGTGCATGATTGGTTTAATTGGTAATTTTGTGCGTCAAAGCGCTCGTAAATAGTTTGACAAAATAGCGTAAAATCTACATAATTGTCCATTAATGACTAATGGGTTTGTATATAATTTGGGGACTTTCATGAACAAGAGATTTACAGCGCTATTTCTTTTTTTAACAATATTTATTAATAATTCTTTCTGTGACGATGATATAAGAAGAGTTGATCTTGTTGATGATCAATACGTTGAGCATACAGATGAGATAGCACAAGCCTTTAACGATTTTTTACAGAAACAAGAAGAAGTTTATCCTGGGCAAGACATAATGGGTGGCTATCAAGACGCCATGCTAAAAGTTATTGAACATCAAATTAAAATGCTTGAAACTTTGCCTGAAGTTTGCAGGCAAGATGTAATTAACACATGGGAAACTTGGGTTGCTTTGGTGGACAAGTTAAAACAACCAACAGACTTTTTTGCAGAGCTTTGTTATTCGATATCCCAAAAAGTTGGACAAGATCAAAGATTAGAAAATTTCACTCAAGTTTTAGATAAAATTACAGACTTTTTAAATTCTAGAGACCTTGCTTTAGCATTACAATTTGGTTTCTTTGATGAACCAACCAAAGAGATTGTAAATTCTTTGGTTGATCAGCTTGATATGGTGTTTGATGATACTTATAAATTGTTACCAAATTTATCTGATGACTTAGATTTTTTATATGAGTGTTTATTGTCTTTAAAGAACCAAGACTTGAGAACATTTTCTTTACACAAACTAGAGATTTTAAAGCCTGAAGTTGATGAGGCTATTAATAAACTAAAAAGTGCACAAACTCAATTAGAAGAACTCAATAAAAAATTACAAGATTCAGATAAAGATTTAAAAGAAGCTGTAGATTTTTGGCAACAAAGCCTAAAGCAGTTTGATGAATTAAAAGATGGATATCAGAATGGCTCTATTTTAGGAAAAGAAGCTAGTTCGGGTAAATGGTTGTCTATTCTTACAAAATTAGCTCCGTATATTAAAAACGGTTACCATTTATATAATAACTTTTTTCAGTTATTTAAGTATGACAACAAAGGTAAAAGCCTTTATAAATTTGAATTTTCAAAATTACTCAAGTTCCAGTTTGCAGATGCTTTTAAAGTGAATTTAGATAACAATTTAAGCAAGCCTGCTGTTCTGGGAGCCTTTATGGTAGATAAAGCTTGGAGCAGCTTATTAGTTCCTATTAATTTATTGGAAACAATAAAAGGCAAAGCTAGTAGTTCTTCTTACAATAGTATGGTTGTTAAGCAACTTATGTGGCAGTTTATTGCAACCTGCCAAGTTCTTATTTATTACAACACAATGCATAAGCACTTTTTGAAAGATGGTCAAAAGATTGATGGTTTTCGTATGCCTAATGAATATAAGCCTTTTCAGAAAATGCTTTGGTATACTGGTAAGGGTACTGCAGACTTGGGCGCCTATTATATTGAAAATAGGATAAAAAATAATGTTGATTCTGATACTTTAGAAAAGATAGATGATTATAGTTTGGGTATTATAAGACCAGAGTTAATAAAGTTTTCTGTAGATACAGCTTTACCGATAATGGCTCACAGATATTTTCCAAAAGATATTGCTAATCTAAAAAAAGAGCGGGTCTTTAAGCCAGATCCTTGGGATTGGCATTATGTTGGAAGAACTGATTTTGCTAACATGAGTGATGCTGAGTTTATAGAAAATAGAGTCTTGGGATACTTGGCTGTAAGTATGGGATATCATTTTGGTAAATCTATTGCTTACCGTAACAGAGATTTACTGAAATCCGGCTTAGGCAAAGTTGGTAAGTTCTTGTTGGTTAAGATGGGTATTTTAGAAAAGGAGATTGTAGATAGACTTCCTGAGTATAAAGATCTTATTTTAGATGAAATCAAGTTTCTTATTTCAGAAAAAGAAGATGCTATGTTTGTTAGCGCAAGACAGATATTCTTTGCTTTCCTCGTACAGTTTGGTGTAGTTAAAAAAGTTGATATTGATAATCTTGAACTTGCAATAGAGAAAGACAGGCTCGATGAAGTTATGCTTTCAGAGTTTGCAGATAAAATTATATCTAACATAGCAGATAGCATCGTTAAGCAAGTTGGTGGTGGACTTGGTGCTTGGGGCAGCTGGCATGCTGCTAACTTGGCAACAAGGTCTTATGGTCCCTTCTTTGCCGGGCGTGTAGCAGCTTAAAAAACTTGTTTATTTTTTACATCATAACGCGAAAAGATTCAGAAATGTTATCAGTTTTATTTATTAATTTTATTTCAAAATTATCCCTAATATCTTCTTTTTTCAAAAATAAAACTGTACGCACCTTCTCTTGAGCTGGAACTAAAATTCCGTGTAATAGATCAAAAGATTTATTAGAAATGTTATTTTTTAAATTACTATTATTTTGATTTACATTAAATAAACTGCTAGCTGTTGTTCCGCCTGCGATTGCAGCAATAGTACTTGGAACATAAGCAAAGCCAAAGTAAAAAATAAAGCTGGTACTTATTAGGCCTGAGGCTAACATTGGAACAATAGTATCACTTACTTTTAGATTCTTTTTGATTTTTTCAGGTCTAATTAAATTTAAATCTATACCATTTTTATAAAGAATATATTCTTTGTCACCTTTGTTTTCTATATCCAACAAAAGTGCTTTGTATTTGTTTCTTGTATCTCTATTTTGAAAATAGTTTAGACCTTTAAAGTTTTGTGTAAACTCTGCATTTGTCAGAATCTTTGAGTTTAGAACTAAATTATTTTTATTTAGTTCTATTTTTTGTAGATTTTTCTGTTGCTTAAAGAACATGTAACAGACAATGCTAAATACTAAAACTAAAGAACTTATTATAATTTTTTTATTCATCTTCATAATCCAAACCTATAAATAAAGTTACTACTATCGTTTGTTAACAGCGGGCTGAACCCTAAATTCTCTTTATTACTTGTGTTTATGAGTTTTAAATCAAATTTAGGACAATATTCATCTTTTTCTATAAATACTAACTTGCAAAAAGTTGTATGTGCCTTAATCTCAGCTTCTTGTTTTGCACAAAAAGCAATTTGATCTAACTGTCGCTTTGTGCTTTTATTTTGCATTTCACCCGTGACTCCACCAAGAACAGCACTTGCAGCAGCCAATGGTAAACAAACTTGCCACCAAAAAGCAGCACCTACAAGAAGTGCCCCTGTTGGAACAAAAGAGCTCAAGATTACTTTAGGAACTTTCTTTTTTAATTGTTCTAAGGTTGCGATATTTAAGCTTATATTGTCAGCTTTTAATATATAAGAATCGTTACTCTTGTTTTTGATTTGAATTTGTAATGGTACAAAGCTTGAGAAATAGCTTTTACTATCTGAGTTATCTATATATTTGATATTAAGATCAACGTTCTCTTTGTTCTCGTTGTAAGAGATCTTAACATCATTTTCTAAAAAGATTTTTTTTGTTTGATAAGCACATGAAGGAAGTAATAAAATTATTAGCGCAAAAGATAATAATTTTTTAAAATTTAAACCATCCATTATAACCACCATTTGTTTTAACGTAAATAATAAAATATATTAATATTATACTAACAGTATAAAATGTATGATTTTTATTGTAAAAGGCCATAAATGGAGGGACAAATTATGGTTAAAAACAACAAATTTTTGATTTTATCTTTAATATTTAGCTGTTTTTCAAGTTTTGAATTACAGTCTAAATCGATATTTTCTCATTTAAACGATTTCAATAAAAGAAACCTTAATAGTGTAAAAGATGTTTTTAATAACTTTTATACAGTAGATGAGGGTAAACTTTATAGATCTAAACAGCTTACTGCTGATAGATTCAGGTATTATATTGATAAGCATAATATCAAAACTATTGTAAATTTACGTGGTGAAAACAAAGATAGAGAATGGTGGCAAAATGAGAATCGTGTTGCCAGAGAAAAGGGTGTAAAGCTCATTAATATTTCTATGAGTGCCATGTGGTTACCAAGTAGAGAGAATCTTAGAAAACTTTTAGATATTTATGCAGATAAGAGCTTATATCCAATTCTTATTCACTGCCAAGGTGGTGCTGATAGAACCGGTGAAGCTGCAGCTATATATTTATTGGATCAAAAAGGTAAAAGCACAAGCGAGGCCTTGAAGCAACTTTCTATCACTTATGGACATAGATCATATGCCGATGGTGTTAAATCCAAAGATTTATTTATACGTTTATGGCAAGGGCGCGAGTGGGCCTTATATGAATATGACCCACGTGATTATCCTAAATATTGCCGTTCAGATGAATATCATAAGCAGGATCTCAAAAAGGTTTTTGTAGCGTGACCCCGGCATACGCAGGGGTCTAACACAATATCGCAGCACCGAAAAGGTGCAGCTTATATGAAAATTTTACAAATAAGCCATATCCTTGCGGTATGGCGTAACTATGTTAGGCCCCTGCGTATGCTGGGGCTGATTAATTTCCCAAATAAGCAAGTGTAGCGCCACCGCCGGTAGACAAGAAATCGAATTTGTCTTGTAATCCAAACTTATAGATAGCAGCAACACAGTCGCCACCTCCGGCAACTGTATAGGCATCACTGGCACATATTGCTTTTAATATAGCCTTTGTTCCCTCGGCCGATTCTGGTTTCTCATAAATTCCCATAGAACCATTAACAAAAATGGTTTTTGCTGTTTTTATCACATTTTCGAAGGTTTTTATTGTTTTGGGGCCAATATCAACAGGAATCCCGTCTATTTTGATATAATCTTCAGGCAAAAAAATATTAATTTCTTCTTTTTTAGCAAATTCTAAAAAATCTTTTACAAAACTTTCATCAACTTTGCCGCCAATTAATATTGTTTGTATACGATTAGCTTTTGGTTGTTTTAAGAAATTATCCAAGATCTTTATTTTATCTTCTATCTTATTTCCGCCTAAAATTAACAAAAAGGGCTGTTTTGCTTCTTCTTTTAGTTTATTCAGTGCTTTTATCTCTTTTTCTATTAATAATCCAAACCCTTGCTTGCTTGGTTCAAATAGTTTGGGCAGGTCTGTTACTGAGCAGTCTTTGCGATGGGTTAGCCCAAATGCGTCGTTTATGTGAATATCTGCGGTATTATAGAGTAGCTGAGCTAGGCGACTTCTTTCTTTTACGTCCCCTTTTTCCCCATTAAAGAACCTTAAGTTCTCAAGCATTAGTATCTGATCAAAATCTTTATGACTTTCAGCTTCTGCATCAATTAGGTCACGTTCAAGTTTTATTTTGAAATTATTTTTTTCAAACCATGGTATTAGTATCTGTGTTGAAAGCTTTTTATCAAAGTAGTTAGTCTCTTTTGCTGCTTCTGGACGGCCTATATGGGTTGCCAGGATTACTTTGCCACCATGCTCTTGGATATACTTTATTGTTGGTAATATCCCTTTTAGCCTATAATCCTGCATAATTTCTTTATTATCAATAGGTACGTTTAGATCAGCTCTTAAAAATACTCTCTTGTTTTTTAGATCTAGATCCTTTAGATAATGTATTTTTTCCATAATTTTCTCCCTTAATATTTCATAATGATTTTAAAAGCTTACTTTTATATCATTATACTTACTAACAGTATTAATAGGTCCAGTTTTTTGACCAAAATACCCATTTTTATTTTTTATTTATTTATAGTACATTGTTTTTAGGACTTGGGAAATGTGAGGTTTTCCGACGACTGCGCTGTAATCTGGAGGGTTGGTTTTTTTCAGTTTACGCGAAATTCGATTTTTAGAATTTGAAGGTTTAAAACGCTTTATATAGAGTTTTAAAAGATTCAAAAAAGCTCATGATAACCTTCTATTATAGTCCCCGGGGTCTTCTGATTCCGGGGACTTTTTTTATAGGGGGGCCTTTTACTTTCAATACGGTCTCTAGTAAAATACATATAGAGGTTTAAAAATTATTTAATTAAATGGAGGTTTAATATGAAAGTTTTTAACAAACTTTTTATTTTCTTATTTTTAATATTTTCATCTATAGGTAGTACTTATTCTTTATCATCTTTAACTGATTCCGAACAAAATGTTTTGGGAGTTAGTGCTAAAGCTTTTGCAGATAAATCAGTGAAATTCTTAAAAGCTGATATTGCAAAAGATAACAAAGAGTTAGGTTCTTTTATAGATTCAAATTCTGATGAACTGTTTCAGACTTGTGCCGAGACATTCTTTTATCGTTTCAATAAATATCGTCTTGATGAGTTTAAAGCTGATTCTGATAAAATTGAGAGTAATGCAAAGAAATTAAAAGAATCTGTTTATAAAAATTTAATAGTTATTGCTGATACTAATAGTAAAGCTTTAAAGCCTGTTATTGAGAAACAAAAAAAAGAGATTCAAGAAGGCTTTGGAAAAGCTGCTACAAAAACTTTAGCTTATTTGTTTAATTCTACAAAATCTTGGCTTACCAAAAAATATGTTATAAAAAACGAAGAACCTATCAAGCCTGTAGAGCCTGTAGATTTAAATGTAGAACCGGTTCCAGATACAGCTGTTCTTAATGATAACACTGATGATAGTGTTAAAACTCAAGAAATAAAAAAGCCTGTGAAACCTGTGAAGACTCCTGTTTCTAATAATTTAGACAATTTAAAATCTACTATAGAAAGAACTTTGCAAGAATTAAATACAGATCTTTTAGATAGTAATGGTTCTGGAGTTAAGCTCGATGAGTTTAGATCTGTTCATAAGGCTGTGAAAAATAATTTAAAAGATTCTAATTGGAAGTTTGAAACAGATGTGTTAGACCAGATGGAATCATTAAATAAACAGATTTTAGAGCATTTAGAAAAAGATAAAGATAATAAACTTGTACCATTAAAAAAAGATAAATTAGATTCTTTAAAATCTTTGGTTGAAGCTTATAAAGAAGAACGAGATAATTTGTGGGAACAAAGATCCGTTGTTGGTAAAGTTTGGAATAAAGGTGGAGAGTTTGTTAAATGGAGACTTTGGAATGGTCCTAAGGATACTTTTACTTGGAAGAATACAGAAAAGCTTTTAGGTAAAACTGTTACTGGTACCGCTAGGTTTGGCTGGAATACTGGTAAGAGCTTATTGAGTTCTTCTTTTGCTAAAACAAAGCATTTCTTTTTGAAGACAAAAATCGGTAGATTAGCTTTAGCTTATGCTTTATTAAATATTGCTGAGATTGGTTTTAGCTATAAACATAATCATGGTTTAAGATTTAGCGATATTAATTTGGGTACACCATTCAAGCTTACAGGTAAAGCGGCATCAAGTTTGTTGAATGGTTCTTATAAGGACTATTTAGCTAGAGGTATGAGTAGGTTACGAAGTCAATTTTCTCATCCTAGTTTTGATGAGCTAGGTAAAGGGATTTCTCCTTATACTGTAAATTTATATGATAATGTTTCTAGATTGTTAAGCTTTGCTCAGGGTAAAAATCCTGATGGCGATCAGCCTGAATGTACTAAGCCATATTGTATAGAACGTAGGCGCTTAGAAAAAGAAAAGCTTACTACACAAAACAAGATGTCTGGAGATACATCGCTTTTGAATAAAATGTTGATTTTTTTGGTGGCAAAGACGTTTATATGGGGATAAATATAAACTAATATTTTAGCCTTTAATTTTTGGCCAGGAACTTATTTATAAGTTCCTGGCCTTTTCTTTTTTTATGAGATAAATTTTCTTAAAACTATCTTTTTAATTGTAATATTTGCTTATTTATATTTTATAGATAAAATCCAGTTTTTTAGTATCAATTATTTTATATAGAGGGTTTGTTTGAAATGATAAAGTCTAAAAAACTTTTAGTTATTTTTTTTCTATCTTTTTTATTTGTAAAATTTCATTCTTTATCTCCAAATTTGCTTACGTCTAAAGTAAGTTTTTCTAAAGGGTTTACTGATAAAACGTTTGAGTTTCTCTGTGGTATTTTTAAAAAAAAGTTGTATGTAATTGAAGTTGAACCGGAATTAAATGGTGCTCAATTAATTCAAAAAATGCCATATGGTTTAGCGGCTGCGCATGTGCCCACAGGATATGGAACAAATTTTCGAGATCTATGTTGTTTTTCACAGGGCTTGCTAAATGGCAAACTTTGGCAGGTCAAGCTGGCTCATGCTGCAATCTTTCGGCTCATTGAGCTTAGTACGCATAAAGAGGTACCTTTTTATGCGATTTTATGTGCTGCTACAGATTGTCTTCAAAGTAAGCGGGGCCCTTGGTTTTGGCAATCAACGGAATTTAGAAGAAACTATAAAAAAGAGTTATGCTTTGAGCGAAAAAACCATAAATGCTTGTTTTGCCACCTTTTAAAGCGTTTTCAGCAATGTCAGCCAGATTTAGCTTCTTATGAAGCAATAATTAATAAAATCTTTATTGATGCAGGTAGAAACGGTAATACTAGCCTAATTCAAATGCTTTTATTGCATGGAATGGATCCCAATGTACAGGATGAAAATGGCGATACGGCTCTACATCATGCCACTAGAGGTAAGCATCTTGAAGCTATTAAGATATTGCTACAAAATAGAGCTTTTGTTAATGTTAGAAGCCAGAATCGTGAGACTTCTTTAATATTAGCTTGCGATAGTAATAATCATGATATATGTAAGCTTTTCAATAAATTCGGGCATAATCGTTAGTTTTTTACAGATTAAGTTGATAAAAACGACTTTTTGTATTTAATTTAGGCCTTTTACAAGGGTATTATTTTATGTTATAAATAAATTAATGGAAGTTATTTAATAAATCAATATATCGGAGGTTATGATATGAAAGGTTATCTAAAAAAAAGATTAGCTATTTTTGGTGTTATTTTTTTTCTATTATTTTTTAGTTTATCAAATATTTATTCTATGGCTGTTACAGAATTATCCTGTGATGAAAAAAGGGTAGTCATTGCTGTTGCTCGAAACTTTGGCAAAGAAAGTACAATGTCTTTAGCGAAAAGCAGGGGATTGCCAATGGATAAAGGTCACAAGAATCTTTGTGTTAGTCTTTTTTATAATTATTTTGGGAATAATAGAGATGTTTTTTGGGGGCTTTCTGCCAAAGACAAAACTAGAAGAGTTACATTTATTAGTAGGGCAGCTGATGGTGTAAGAGAGATTTTTGAAACAAATGGAGATCTTGGTTTGTCTATAACTGAAAAACCCGTTATAAGTAAATTAATTTCTAAGTATGTTCATAAGCTTGAAAAACCAGGCATTGCTTCTAGATTATGGAACGGTGTTTTTAGTAAAAAAGATAAAGGTGAAGCTTTCATTGATAATTTAACCGAAAGTATTACTAATGAGTTAATTAGTAATGCCAAGGGTTATGTTGATGTAAATAATATATCGCTAGAATCTTTGTATGATTGGTTGCAACAAAAAAACAATAAAATTTTTCTTAAAAAGGCTATAAAATCTATTATAAGTGAAGATTGTTTAAAAGGTGTTCCTCTTGGACACTATCAAGATAAACCTGAGTTTGTAACTTGTACTGAGTATATGAAAAGAACATGTAATGAGACTTTAGCCGGTTCTTTTAGTAACACTCTTTATACTAAATTATTCGGGTGTGTAGATTCTGCTGATCCCGGAGTATACCATGTTGATTTAAAGGGTTTTTTAGAAACTAACCATGGACCAATAACTAGAAAAAGTAATGAAATTTATATAGAACAGCTTCAAGGGTTTCTTCATTCATTAAGCAAACGAGAAAAAATAGTTAAGTATGCTCCCCTTGCTATCTGGGCTACTTATGTTTTGTTAGTTTATTCTAGAAAATTTATTGTTGCCCCTTTAAAAGAAGGTAAATATGGCGATGCGTTGTTTTTCTTAAATGCCATGATGCCATGGGGACAGAAAAAGATGGTCTCATATACAGGTGGACTAGCAGCTTGTTGGGCCTGGGTAATGTCAAAAAAGAAATTTATTACAACAGTTAATGATGGGATAAAATCAGTATTGCCAAATCCAGTTTTAAGATGGGGTACTTTAGCTGCTGGAACAGCAGCGGCTGCTTATTCTTTCTGGCGTTGTTAGCTTTTACTCCTGGCGTAAGACTTGTGCAATGTTGATCTTTTTAGTCCGTTGCGCAGGAATCCAAGTAGCAAAAAAACCAAGTAGCATGGTAACTACGAAAACGATAACAAAGATTTCAAGTTCCATTCTAGCTGGTAAATAAGAAATATAATAAACATCTGGCAGCTGTATAAACGGATATCTCTCTAAACAGAATCCGATTGCAGCTGCCAAAAATAATCCACAAGATGTACCCCAAAAGGTGATCTTCAAACCAATTCTTAAAAATATCGATCTAATCTTTTTATTAGCAAGTCCCATTGACTGTAAAATTGCAATATCCCTACGTTTTTGTTGAATATACATAAAGAGCAAAGAGACCATTGTCATGCATGCAACGAGCGTAATTAACGCGAGAATAAAGAACATGACATATTTCTCTAGTTTTAATGATGAAACAAGAGCAGGGTATAAATCTTTCCAAGAATTGACAGTGAGTAGTGGAAGCTTAGATCTAAGTTTTTCTAGTACGAGAGCCTCGTGATCCTGTTTCATAAAAGAGAACCTAGATGTAGGGTCTTTTAGATTAATACAAATTTGGTCGATCCCTTCTTTTTCTTTAAAAAGATTCTGTAAAAGATCTATGTTACAAAAAGCAAAGTTGCTATCATATTCTTCCAAGCCTACCTT
>Ga0075121_1001610_pt1 | contig 13765 bp, 9 predicted proteins | sample AntAceMetag02UKG_FD_69793 | JGI IMG/M metagenome (GOLD analysis project Ga0075121, IMG submission 69793) | Saline lake microbial communities from Ace Lake, Antarctica - Antarctic Ace Lake Metagenome 02UKG | ecosystem: Environmental > Aquatic > Non-marine Saline and Alkaline > Saline | place... | reverse complement strand
ATATATTCACCCAGCGAATCCTGCGTGTGATGAAAAACCGTCTGGATCACCGTACAAATCAGTTTTTGCGATCCATTGTTAACCAGCCCGACCTTCAGAATCTTTTTTAAGACCCAAGCTGCAATCTACAAAAAATTTACTATTCCCATCCGCTTTCAAGCCAAATGATGGATTAACATTTCGATTTTTCTAATTTTATACGAACGCTTACTATCATGAACAATTATAAACATAAAAGAACTAAACGACTGGTAACGGTATTAATATTTTTTTTCTTAACACCCGCGGCTTATGCTGATGGACTTAAAGTTCTGGCTGAGAATTACCCCCCGTTCAGTTATGAAGAAAATGGTGTGGTTACCGGATTTGACATCGAAATTCTTGAGAACCTGATTAGAGATTCAGGTGTTAAACAAGTGGGGAAAGCACGAATTTACCCGTGGTCAAGAGCCTATAAAACCATTCAGAAAGAGCCCGATATTATAGTTGTTAATATGGCCAGAACAGAAGCCCGGGATGCACTCTTTAAGTGGATTGGCCCGACATGCCCAAGGGAGATTTGGTTGTTCAAGCTCAAAAGCCGAAAGGATATCAAAATAAATTCTTTGGAAGACGCAAAGAAATACCGAATTGGTTCCATGTTGGGCTCTACCAGTACGAAAGAGTTGATCAATAACGGGTTTGCAAAAGGAAAAAATCTCGATCTTGTTTTTGATGAAAGGCTGAATTTGTTAAAACTTATTAAAGGACGAGTAGACCTGATTACCTTCCTTAAGTTTGAAATGTCCTGGAGACTTAAAAGGCTTATGCACTCAACGGATACACGGATTCCGGCAATTGGTATTAATGATGTTGAACCTGCCTATTTGTTGTCGGATAAATATCAATATTATTTTGCATTTAGCAAACAAGTTCCCGATTCAACTATATCCAAGCTTCAAAATGCTTTAGATACCATGAAAAAAGACGGGCGTTATGAAAAAATTTGGAAAAAGTATATGGAATAATTCACACAAATATATTAATTTTTTTGAAATAGCTGAACTACTTATTCAATGATCAATGAATTTTTCAATTTTTTATGCAAGATTAAAGCGCAAGCATAGCCCTACAACGATACTTAAACTATTTTAGACTTGTTTTTATTAGCCTGGTTTGCTATACTACGACAAAATACTTTAAAGTAGGAGGTAAACCATGCTACCAAAAATTCGAAGCGATGAACACCGTTACTCGGTTCCAAAGTTCGATCTCGACAAGGGTGATATTAGGAACTTTGCTAATGAACTCAGAGGATTCCATGAGCAGTTTGCCGACTGCTTTCACCGAAGTGAGTCTCGGGAACATTTTTTTAAGTACATGGCTGGGCAATTCAGTCAACTGGAGCGCAAATCTATCGAACCCATCGCCCTCTCAATAGAAGGCGGAAATGTAAGGGCCATGCAACGATTTGTCAGCGTTACTCCATGGGACGATAGTAAAATTTCTTTCAAGTATCGTAGTTATGTTAAGGAAGACCTTGGTAGTGAAGATGGCGCTTTAATCTTTGATGAAAGTGGTTTTCTCAAAAAAGGCCAGGACTCCGTGGGTGTTGCCCGGCAGTACTGTGGCACTGCGGGCAAGGTCGACAATTGCCAGGTTGGTGTTTTTGCTGCCTACGCATCAGAACGCGGATATGCCCTGATAGACAAGCGCCTTTTCATACCTGAACATTGGTTCTCGGAAGAATACCGTGAGCGTCGGGGAAAATGTAATTTGCCTGAAGATACAGTATTTATGACCAAACCCCAACTGGCTACAGAAATGCTGAAACAGATCAGTTCAGAAAAGACACTGCCCTTTAAATATGTTCTTGCCGACTCAGTATACGGCATGAGCCCGGAGTTTATTGAGGCGGTGGATAATTTACCCGGAACAACATACCTTGTTTCTGTTCGAAAAAATATCCATTGTTGGCTCAAGAGGCCTATGATCATAAGGCAACAATATCGGTGGGGTGGCAAAATTCGAACCAAAACCGTTTTGGCCGACAATGAAAGCAAACCGATAACCATCGGTGAATTAGCCAAAGGCATTAACGATTATTTCTGGTATCGGCGACAGGTATCCGAAGGCACCAAAGGGCCTATCGTTTATGAATTCACCCGGCGACAGGTAATTTTGGCAGTCGAGGGTCTGCCCCAAAAGACCGTATGGTTGCTCATTCGGCGCACAATTGGAGATGAACCGGAATATAGCTATTTCATCAGCAATGCGTCGAGCAGTACAAGACTTAAAGCACTCGTTTGGCTGAGCGGCATGCGCTGGGCAATCGAACAATGCTTTAAGGAAACCAAAGGCGAATTGGGAATGGACCACTATGAAGTGCGTAAATTCAGGGGATGGCACCACCATATACTAACGTGCATGCTGGCACATTTTTTTCTCTGGCACCTGAAAATCAGAATGGGAAAAAAAAGCGCCGTCTATTACGCTGTCGCAGCTTAGAGTTTTGCTCAAATTGCTGCTACCAATGAAAAAGCACAGCCTTGAAACATTGTTTGAGCAGATTGCTTGGATACAGGCCAGGAATCATCGGGCCTATCTGTCACATAGGCAAAAGCGCTTGAGAGAGATCGGTAAATTTATGTAAGTATCGTTGTAGGGATAGGAAAGATCAATTAATTTTTAAAAACAGCAAAAAAGAAGCCTATAGAAGGTATGTTTAATTTCATAAGAAGTAAAACAAAGAGACGTTCACTTTCGAATGAACTGACTCTGGGGTTGATTGTCACTATTGTCGTCGTTTCAACAATCACACTTTATGTCGGCTACTTAACCTCATCACAAAGAGCAAAAGCGGAGCTGGAAAAAAAATCCAATGAGTATGTCTCTTCGTTAAAAGATGTCCTGGTAATTTCGCTCTGGAATCTTGATAAAGATGCAGTCAATAATATTGGAAAATCATTTATTCAGAGTGAATTCATTGCGAAACTCAAAATAACAGACTCCTGGGGAGAAGTTTACTTCGACATAAAAAAGGAAGATGCCGGACCCTCCGTTACGAAAACCATCGATCTGTTCCGTGAAGATTATCCCGTGGGTCAAGTTGAAATTTCGTTGACATCAAGCTATTTCAAAAAAATTAATCAGCAACTATTCCTGGCTTATGGCATTACGGTTATTATCAGCATTATGTCCCTGATAATCATGACCGGGATATTATTACGACTATTACTTAAAAAACCGCTTTTTCATTTTAGTGAGTTCGTGAGATCTTATGCCTCAGGTAATTATAATTCCTTCAACAATCGCCTGCCCTACGATGAACTCCAACCTTTTGTCAGAATACTTCGTGAGATGGGAGACAAAATTACATACCAGATGACTGAACTGCATATTGCCGAAAAAAAATTCAGAAGCATCTTTGAAAACGCAGTAGAAGGAATTTTCCAAACAACACCCGATGATAAAATCATAAGCGCCAATCCGGCTCTGGCACAGATCCTTGGATACTCCTCCCAGGAGTCGCTGATGAGCAAGGTCACCAATGTTGGTCTCCAGCTTTACTTCAACCCGGATCGACGTAAAGCATTTCGCCGCCTGATTGAACAAAAAAAACTCATATCCTTTTTTGAAGCCGAGTTGTTGCGAGCTGACGGCACTATTATCTGGGCTTCGATTAATGCCAGACCGGTATTTGACGAATCAGGAAAAATTCATCACTATGAAGGATCTTTGCAGGATATCACAAAACGCAAACGTGCTGAGCAAAAGCTCTTAAAATCTGAGCGACAGTTACGTTCTCTTGCTATGCGTTTGACGGAAGTGGAAGAAGCAAGCCGAAAAAAGCTAGCCCAGGAGCTTCACGATCTCGTGGGTCAGAACCTGACTGCCTTAAATCTTAACTTAAACATTATTCAAAGTCGACTATCCGTTGAAACGAAAGGGACCGTTGCAAAAAGGCTTACGGATTCCATGTCTCTAATTGAAGACACAACTGAACATATTCGAGATGTAATGGCCGATTTACGCCCACCGGTATTGGATGATTACGGTTTGATAGCAGCATTGCGCTGGTACAGCGAAAAGTACTCCGAAAGAACCGGAACTATCGTAGAATTATTTGGAGCAGAAATAACACCACGACCGTCACAGGAATTGGAGACGGTGTTGTACCGTATCACTCAGGAAGCCTTAACCAATGTGGCCAAGCATGCCGATGCCAACAGAGTAGTCGTGGATTTAAAAGCAATAAACGGCAGGGTTCGGCTATCCATTGCAGATGACGGAAATGGATTTGATGTCTCCAAACTTGACGATCGGCAGCGGCACGGATGGGGGCTTATAACCATTCAGGAACGCGCCCAGGCAATGGGTGGGAATGTTCGGATAGAATCTCAACCGGGAACCGGAACAAGGGTTGTTGTAAAAATTAAAAGAAAAAATAGGAAAATTTATGAGCATTAAGGTCCTTATAGTTGATGATCACGGCATAGTACGCGACGGTTTGCGTTTTCTGCTGGATGCGGAAAAAAATATCAGCGTGATTGGTGAAGCTGCCGATGGGAGGGAAGCCGTTCGCCAGGTCAATAAACTTAGACCCGACGTGGTCGTAATGGACATTGCCATGCCGGGACTGAACGGGATCGAAGCAACACAACAAATCCGCGAGACAGCCTCCGGCACCCAGGTCGTCATTCTTTCCATGTATGATAGTAAAGAACACATTTTCAGAGCCTTGCAAGCTGGCGCGCAAGGATATTTGCTAAAAGAGTCGGCTGGCCAGGAGGTAGCCAAGGCAGTACGCACTGTCCACTCAGGAGGTCGCTACCTGAGCCAGAAAATTACTGAAACGGTGATTAAAGACTATATTTTCCAAGGCCGGGCAGCAGCAGAAAGTAGTCCTCTGGATCGACTCAGTTCACGTGAACGAGAAATACTGCAACTGGTTGTTGAGGGCAAATCTAGTGCCGGAATTGCAGAAACATTATTCCTTTCTCCCAAGACTGTGGAAACTTATCGGAGCCGACTCATGCAAAAACTTGATGTGAAAAACCTGACAAGCCTGGTGAAATTTGCCATCAGGCATGGGGTGACAACTCTGGATGGATAATCGCCATCTAACCCTTCACAATTTTTATATTCTAACCAATTTTTCAAACATTCCCCACACGAAATATCAAACTCTCCCGACATACAAAGGTAAAAATACGTACTATATATTATCCGGCGAGGAACAGTGTATTTCGCAATTCTTCGTAAAAAGCATAATCACAGCCGGATACCAAAGTCACAATAAGATTTATTCGATACACCACTCACAGCGCAATTTGAAAACATTTTATTTTTCCATTATCTTCGGCTGGTCTTTTATTGAATGTCGATATGACTAATAAAATTAACGATTGCGAGCCCCCAAGAGAATAGTTTTTTGCGAAGCTATCACCCCCAAAAAGGCTGCACGATGCAAGGCTTCGATAAATCTCCAAATTGGATTCTTATCAACTTTATGGGAATCTGAGTAAGTATCTGAGAACACGCCACAATACTGATCAGGCCTTTTTATTGGTTATAGCCCAACATTTTTATTAGAAAGGAGGGATGCCATTCAGTTATAGGGAATCGAAGATAGAATATAATCAAAAAACAACTAATAAATCTATGTGGAAAGGAGATATAACAAATGTATCGAAGAATAGGATCATGGATTATTGTCTCAGCTTTCTTTTTTTTGTTGGCGATACCCATTTATCACCTGCCCGAGGCACAAGCTGCATGCCCTGCTCCAACCATCGCTAACCCCGCCGGTATTCCTGGCGGACAATACCCTCATCAGTATGAATTATCTGAATTTGAGAAGCTGACCGGCTGCAAACTTTCCTTTAGCGAAAATCCTGATATCGGCAAATTGAATAAGGAACTTAACGGAGACAGACCTCTGCCGGCGGTTGCTGAGCGTTTGCCGGCTGAGCCTCTTATATTCCCGCCGTATGAGAAAATCGGTAAATATGGTGGCCGTTTGAAAGGCATTTCCAAATCGCCGGAAAGTGGTACCTCTGATGTCTTAAGTCTGAGACACGTCAATCTGTTTCGATTTCATGAAAATCTTAAAACCATCGTCCCCTGCGTAGCCACAGGATATAAATACAACGATGATTATACGCAATTAACCGTTTACCTTCGAAAAGACCATAAGTGGTCCGACGGCGCTCCATTCACCGCAGAAGATATCGATTTTTGGTACAATGATATCAAAATGAACAAAGATTACTACAAGAACGTTGAAAGCCAATGGATTTTCGGTGGAAAACCCATGCAGGTCGAGGCCATTGACAAGACCACCGTCAAGTTCACTTTTGCTGCACCGGCACCAAACTTTTTGACCTATCTGGCCATCACATATCGTCAACCCTTCCAACCCAAGCACGTACTCAGCCGGGTCCATCCCAAATACAACTCCGATGCGAACAAAGAAGCAAATAAGCTGGGATTCAAGAGCTGGGTCGAGCGCTTCAGACTCTACTTTCACGATTGGAAAGATTCCTACCATCCCCTGTCAGGACCGGTGGCCTCAAGGCTTGCTATTCCAACACTGGAGTCCCATGTGCTTGTTGAAGAGACACCTGAATTCCGCCGCCTAGTCGCCAACCCCTATTTCTTCATGGTGGACACGGCCGGCAACCAGTTGCCTTACATCAACGAACACTACGAGAGCTACAGCGAGGATAAGGAAGTTACAGTCCTCAAAATGATGAACGGTGAAATCGACTACAAACAACAGGCGCTTGAATTGGAGAAATTCCCTGAACTCAAGCAGAAAGAAGCCCAGGGTCCTTACCGCGTGCTTCTAAAGCCCGCCATCGGCAAAGATGTAATTTACTGTTTCAATATCACCCACCAAGATCCCGAGCTGCGTAAAATTTACGGTGATGTGCGCTTTCGACAAGCCATGTCCCTTGCAATGAACCGCTCTGAAATCAGAGAAATCGTCTATCTAGGCACGGGAATAACCAACAAACAGGCCCTTCCGATAGATCCAGCCACCTTTGACTTTATCGATCCGAAATATATCACACAATTCACTGACTACGATCCTGATAGGGCCAATTCGCTGCTGGATAAAATGGGTTTGACCCAACGCGATTCCGACGGTTTCCGTTTGCGTTTCGACGGCAAGCCATTTGTGCTACGGCTGCAGTTTGCACCTCAATTTGGTCCTACCCAGACCCACCAGCTGGTAAAAAAATATTGGGAAGCTGTGGGGGTGCGAACCGACTTAAAAGAGATCACATCCGACTTGTACCGGCAGCAAACCGGTGCAAACAAACATGACATCGCCACCATGATAAGACAATACAATTCCCGTCCAAAACTATCCGGTGACATTGTACTGATGATGCCGCCTTTCGGCAGCCCGATCAATAAACTCACCGGCAACTTGTGGGATGACTGGGTCCAGAGTAACGGTGCCAAAGGTATTGAGCCCCCGGCAGATATCAAACGCCTCTATGAACTGGCCATCGAGTTCAAGAGCTATCCCTTTGATTCCGCTGAAAGCAATCGCATCGGTTCGGAGGTGATAAAAATTCATGGGGAGAACCTGATCACCATCGGCGTGGTGGGAGATACACCCACACCTGTTTATGTAAACAATCGGATTGGAAACTTTGGCGGATTCGAACAGGCCGGCTACCCATATTACTGGGCCTACCCTTTCCGCATACCCCAGTGGTTTATCAAATAGGGAAAAATTTGTGATTGGTCCCTTGTAGAGGGCTGTAACAGACAACACTACTTGTCGGTTAAATACAAATAATGTCTTGAGCGGGAAGTCTATTTTCGACTTCCCGCCCATAAACAGGGGATAAATCTATGTTGAATTTTTTCCTAAAACGTTTTGTGGCCATGTTTTTCACATTTTTTTTCGTTTCAGTGATGATTTTTATCATTATTGAGCTGCCGCCGGGTGATTATGCAGACCGCTACGCTTTCCGCAAACTGATTTCATCCGGCGCGTCGGTTACTGAAACCGACATGGAGAATTTGCGAGAACAATTCGGCCTGAATAAACCACCGGTGCAGCGCTACGTCAACTGGATCAGCGACATCGTTTTGCGAGGGGATTTCGGCAACTCATTTCTCTACAACGTGCCGGTGTCCAGTGTCATCGGAGGGCGTATCTGGCTGACGATAGCAATAGTGGCTGCCTCCATCACCATCACTTACGGCATTGCTATCCCGCTGGGTATATATTCTGCATTGTACCGTCATTCCGCCGGGGATTATCTGGCAACCTTTATCGGTTATATAGGTCTGGCCCTGCCCAATTTCATGCTGGCACTGGTGCTGCTCTATTTCAGCATAACCATGCTGGGCAGTTCGGCCGGAGGGCTCTTTTCACCGCAATATATTGAAGCCGGCTGGAGCTGGGCCAAATTTGTGGATCTGATCAAGCATTTATGGGTTCCGGCCATCGTATTAGGTACCGCTAACACCGCCTTTCACCTGCAGACCATACGGGCCACCATGCTAGACGAACTGAACCAGCTCTATGTCACGGCAGCTCGCGCTCGCGGGATTCCGGAATGGAAGGTCATTTTAAAATACCCTGTGCGTATCGCTCTAAATCCTATTGTAAGTTATCTCGGCTTTGACGTAGCCAAAGTAATGGCCGGCTCACCGGTGGTGGCTCTGGTACTCTCCCTGCCTGAGGCAGGAGATCTGCTGCTAAAAGCCCTCCTGGACCAGGACATGTACCTGGGCGGCGCTATCCTGCTGCTGATCAGCACCACAATCATAATCGGTGTCTTTGTTTCTGATCTGCTGCTGGGAGCTTTAGATCCGCGTATCAGACTGGGAGATGCATAAATGGAAAAAATAGATACAGGCAGCAAAAACCCAGCTTTTCAGCAGATGGATAATGAAGAGAAAAACAAATACTACACCGCTACTCAATGGCAACTCATCTGGTGGCGTTTCCGTCGTAATCGGTTAGCTCTGGTCGGTGCTGCCACGCTTGGTCTTTTCACGATGATTGTACTCTTTGCAGAGCTCATCGCCCCTTATGGCGGCACAACGCTGGATACCACTTATCTGCTCGGCCCTCCCCAAATGATCCGGTTTTGGGATGAAAATGGTTTCTCGCTGCGCCCTTTCGTGCATGGGGTGAAAACACACAGGGACCCGATAACTTTAAGAATGATTGCTGTTACCGACACCTCCATACGCCACCATATTCGCTTTTTTGTAAGGGGTGACAAGTATAAGTACTGTAGAGTAAACCGGCTAAAAAGCGATCTGCATTTTTTTGGGGTGGATGAAGGAAAAATTCATCTTTTCGGCACCGACCGGATGGGGCACGATCTTTTCTCCAGCACCATGCTGGCCACACGCACCTCATTGACCATCGGTGTTGTGGGGGTTATGATCTCTTTTGTTATGGGTCTTACCATGGGCGGTATGGCCGGTTACTTCGGTGGCAGCCTGGATTTTTTCATTCAACGATTGATCGAGTTTCTCCGTTCTGTTCCGGATATTCCTCTTTTTATGGGCTTTGCTGCGGCAATGCCAAGAGAGTGGCCGCCGGAGAGAATTTATTTTGCCATCACCATCATTTTTGGACTTTTCTTTTGGACCACCCTGGCCCGGCGTGTGCGTAGTAAACTGCTGTCGCTTCGAAACGAAGACTATGTTCTTGCGGCCCGATTTGCCGGTGCAACCAGCAGCAGAATTATAGCAAGGCACATGCTGCCCGCCTTCACCAGCTATATCATTGTGGATCTCGTGGTTTCATTTCCCTACATGATTTTGGCTGAAACCGCTTTGAGTTTTGTACAGCTTGGATTACGCCCCCCGGTTATCAGTTGGGGAGTGCTGCTGGAAGGTGCCCAGAATATTCAGGCCATTGAGATGGCCCCGTGGCTCTTCATCCCGGTCATCTTTGTGGCAACGGCGGTAATGGCCTTTGTCTGTTTAGGCGATGGGCTGCGTGATGCGGCGGATCCCTATTCTTAATAATGGAGGATTTTTGTGAATACGGAGAGTACAAGTGTCATGCATGAACAAAAGGAGAACATCAGCAGCGAGGATTTGTTGGAAATCAAAGATCTCACGGTCTCTTTTCATACTGATGAAGGCATTGTAAAGGCGGTTAACGAGATTAGTTATACCGTCAATCATGGAAAAATCCTTGGCATTGTCGGCGAAAGCGGCTCCGGAAAGAGCGTGGCCTGTAGCGCTATTTTACAACTTTTGCCCAAAACAGCCGAGGTGAAAGGTTCAATCCTGCTGCAAGGCGAAAATGGTAACATAAGGGATATAGCTAGGCTGAAAGCCAACAGCCGCGAAATGGGAAACATCCGTGGTGGTGAAATTGCAATGATTTTCCAGGAGCCCATGAGTTCCTTTTCGCCGGTGCATACCATCGGCAATCAACTCATGGAAGCTATTTTACAGCATAGGAACGTCACTAAACAAGAAGCCGGAGAGATCGCCATTGATATGCTCGACCGGGTAGGTATTTCCAATCCTGCTCAACGTTTTCGACAGTACGCATTTGAACTTTCAGGGGGGATGCGTCAACGGGCAATGATCGCTATTGCCCTTAGCAGCAAGCCCAATCTGCTCATCGCCGATGAGCCGACTACGGCACTGGACGTGACCATTCAGGCCCAGGTTCTAGAGTTAATGGCCCAGCTTCAGGCAGAGCGCAACATGGCCATCATCTTTGTTACCCATGATATAGGCGTGATTGCCCAAATTGCGGATGAAATTGCCGTGATGTACCTGGGCTATATCCTGGAGCGCGGCACAACCCGGGAAGTGATTAACAACCCGCAGCACCCCTATACCCGAAAACTCCTTGAAGCCATCCCGCGCCTTGATCATCTGGGAGGCCGGCTTACAGCTGTGGGAGGAGATATTCCCGGCCCCTTCGAGTTTCCAGCCGGTTGTCCATTCCATACGCGCTGCCAACAAATGATTACCGGTAGATGTGATACAACTTTCCCGCCCGTAGCCACCTTTGGCCATACTCACTCGGCAAACTGCTTCTTATACGAATAGAGGAAAACAATTGTGGCCTTAATCAAAGTCAATAATCTCAAAGTTCATTTCCCTATCCGAATCGGGCTATTCGGTCGTGTACAGGGCCATGTCAGGGCTGTAGACAATATCTCATTAAAAATTCGCCGGGGAGAAACTCTAGGTCTTGTAGGTGAAAGCGGTTCCGGCAAGACCACTGTCGGGCGCACCATTCTCCGGGGAATTGAGCCGACAGACGGACAGATCTTCTTTAAGCGAAACGGAAGTTATACTGATTTGACAAAGATCAAAGGAAAGGAGCTGAGAAAATTCAGAAAGCACATGCAGATGATCTTTCAGGATCCATATGCATCCCTCAATCCCCGCATGACCGTGCGCGACATAATTGCCGAACCCCTTGTTGTCGGTGGAGTGGATAAAGGAAAAAATCTCGATGCCCGGGTACGGGAAGGAGCTGCTCGTTGCAAACTCAATTTGGAATACCTTCGCCGTTTTCCCCACGCTTTCAGCGGCGGACAACGACAGCGTATAAGTATAGCCAGGGCTATTGTATCCAATCCGGAATTTATCGTATGTGATGAATCAGTCTCTGCCCTTGATGTGTCGGTCCAGGCGGAAATATTGAACCTGTTGATGGATTTGCAAAAAGAGCTTAATACTACTTACCTTTTCATTGGGCATGATCTTGGCGTGGTTGGGCATATCTCCCATCGGGTGGCAGTGATGTACATGGGAACCTTTATGGAACTCGCCCCTACCGAGAACCTCTTTTTCAATCCTAAGCACCCATACACCGAGGCACTCCTCTCCGCCATACCCGATGCTAATCCCGATCGCAAAATGAAACCTGTAAGCCTTAAGGGAGAAATTCCTGATGTCATCAACCCGCCTACCGGGTGCCGTTTTCACACCCGCTGTAATTACGCACGGGATAGATGCAGGATTGAAGTGCCCGAGTGGCGAGAGATCGATCAGAAGCATTTTGTTGCGTGTCATTTCGCCCATGAGCTTGCGCTGACCAGTGCAAAGACCGCATCGTGATATAGCGCATTGGAAATTCCAAATAGTTTAGGTCATTGGACTTTGAGATTTGGAATTTATTTGTCATTTGGTGCTTGAAATTTGCTTTTTTTTATAGGCTAATGTTCTCCCCCAACTTGTGGATGAGCCCTTTGGGTTAATTAACCGAAACATGAAACTGTACCGGGAGTTCTCATGAAACCGAAAAATTTGTTGTTTATCACGGCCGACCAGTGGCGCGGAGAGTGTCTGTCCGCTCTGGACCATCCGACGGTTAAGACACCGCATCTGGATGCCCTCGCATCTGAAGGCGTGCTTTTCAAAAATCATTATGCCCAGTGCAGCCCCTGCGGACCCAGCCGTGCTTCTTTATATACGGGCATGTATCTTCAGAACCACCGCTCGGTGGCAAACGGCGTTCCCCTTGATGCCCGGCATTCCAACATTGCTCTGGAGATGAGAAAACTGGGTTACGATCCGACCCTGGCAGGGCATACGGACACAACTCCTGATCCCCGTTGCCTTCATCCGGATGATCCGGCGCTCAAAACCTATGAAGGCATCCTTCCGGGGTTTGATCGGGTCCTGGCGATGCCTACGCCTTCAGAAAGCTGTCCCGAGCCCTGGGCGCTGTGGCTTGAAGAAAGGGGCTACAAGGTACCCGAGGATCCTCATGACCTCTATTACGAAACTGTGGAGGATTACCCGGAGGCTGAGGATCGCGGAAAAACCTATGCCCCTGCTCGTTATTCAGCAGAAGAAAGCGACACTGCATTTATTACGGACAAGGCGCTTCAGTTTATCAGAAGACCCGGTAGAAAACCCTGGTTTCTGCACATCAGTTATTTGAGACCGCATCCCCCCTATTTGGCGCCTGAGCCCTACAATCGCATGTACTCCCCTGATCAGGTTCCGGCTTTTACGGGTGCCCCCTCATTTGAAGAGGAGGCAAAACAGCATCCCTACCTCGCCTTTTGCCTGGAGCGGTTTATGAATCATGGTAAATATAGCGCCGACCGGTTCCCCAGAGATGAAAAATCGATGCGGCAGTTGCGCGCGACGTATTACGGGCTGATGACGGAAATCGATGACAATATCGGCAGCATTGTGACCTTTCTGAAAGAGACCGGGCAATATGAAGACACCGTTATCGTTTTCACCAGCGACCACGGCGACCAACTGGGAGACCACCATTTGCTTTGCAAAGGGTCTTATTTCGATCAAATCTTCCATATTCCGCTGATCATCCGCACCCCCGGTGCAAAAATGATAAACAGACATGCCCGGTGTGTTGAGGCATTTACCGAAAATGTTGATATTTTATCGACTGTCCTTGATTATTTTGGCGCAGATATTCCGGCACAATGCGACGGCAGATCCTTGATGCCCTTCATGAGGGGTGAAAACCCGAAAAAATGGCGCACTGAAGCCTATTCAGAGGTGGATTTCAGATATTTCACCCTATATCCCGGTGTAATTCCTGAAAAAGAATTGGGTATTGCCTTTGAGGAATGTTCTTTTAACATCATTCGAGATGAACATTATAAGTATGTCCACTTTGCAGCCCTGCCCCCGCTGTTTTTCGATCTTAAAAACGATCCGGGGGAGCTCAATAACCTGGCAGATGATCCGACCTATACCGGTCTTATCCTGAAATATGCCCAAAGAATGCTTTCCTGGCGCATGAACAACGACGAATCTACGTTGACAGGCATGGTGG
>Ga0075121_1001608_pt1 | contig 13782 bp, 7 predicted proteins | sample AntAceMetag02UKG_FD_69793 | JGI IMG/M metagenome (GOLD analysis project Ga0075121, IMG submission 69793) | Saline lake microbial communities from Ace Lake, Antarctica - Antarctic Ace Lake Metagenome 02UKG | ecosystem: Environmental > Aquatic > Non-marine Saline and Alkaline > Saline | place... | reverse complement strand
GCCGCCCTCTGGATGAAGGCCAAGGGCAAAGTGCCGAAACTCCAGCCGTCAGACCTCACTACCTTCCATGATCACCTGGTGGCGACCAACATCCACCTACCGAAGGGCAAGGATCACCTCGAAGCGTTTCTCAAGAAACATCCCGAGGACGCGCCTCTGCGCTCCGCTCTGGAAACTGTGTTCGATGGCTTGGAGAACGCCCATGAAATCGGCTCGCTCCTTCAGATCGAGGAACCGGTAGAAAAGGCGTTGCGTGATGAACGTTCAAAGACCTCCAAGGTTCTCAAAGGCGAGGAGTTGTTTCCCGTTGAACAGGTGAATTTCGAGGAATGGAAGCGAGATGTGATTTCCAGGCTCAAGGAGCATTTCCACGCCGAAGCGCAAGCCGCCGACCTCGCCACGGCGTTTTTCGGGCAAACGGCCAGTAAGGGAATGGCGATGCTCGATGTCTTGGCCCGGCGCCACGATGTCGTAGCGGCGAATCCGCCTTATATGGGTTGGCGAACTATGGGCAACGTCCTTCAGAAATATCTGAAGCAACATTTCCCCATTTCTCACTTAGATCTCTGTACTGCTTTTCTGGAACTCTCCATTCGGTTGCTAAGGAAAGGCGGAGTGAGTTCCTTCGTTTTGCAAAAGACGGTCATGTACAATTTTACATTAGCGGGTTTGCGTGCGTTCTTGCTTGATAACACAAAGATACTGGCGGCCGGGCATCTGGGAACTAGAGCGTTTTCCGAGGTAACTGGTGCGAAAGTCGATACAGTTATGTTGTGTCTTCAGTATTGTTCGACCTCCGCTGTTCCCGGAATGTCCGTGTTTCTGCGCCTCACAGGGGACTCGCCCATCGAGAAAGAGATGAGTTTGAGGCATCTGGTTCACAATGGCACAAACAACAGATTTCGAGTTGACCAGAACCTTTTCCGTCAAATCCCCGGCTTTCCGTTCGCCTACAGATTGTCAAAAAGTGAACAGCGCCTTTTGTCTAACGGCATCCCTGGAAGGAGCGTTTTTAAGGTGTATGCAGGAATATCGACAGCCGATGGCTCACGGTTTGTCAGGTATTCATGGGAGACTTTGAGGGCTGATGTTACAAGATGGTGGAAGTGCAACGAAGGCGGAGTCGCTCACCGATGGCTCACGAATGTGCCCCTACGAATCGACTGGAAGCCGGATGGAATACGTATTCGGTCTTATGAAGGATCGGCGCTACGCAACTTAGATAAAGCGGGATTGCCTGCCCTCACGTTCTCTCGTATGAGCGGGCGAGACTTGGGCGTCAGAAAATTGCCAAAAGGGTTTGTGTCGCTGGATACCGGACGGACGATTCATCTGCACCAAGGTGCAACCATTAGCTTGGATGTGTTGTTGACCTTGCTCAATTCACGATATGTTCGAAGGTTATTGCGCGTACTGAACGATGCGTTCGGCGCAACGAGTGAAGATTTGGAGCGCATTGCGTTGCCTCGTCTCTCCAAGGAACACTCCGATCATCTCTCCAAACTAGCGGCTTTGCTGGTTTCGGCAACGCAGAAGGAGCAGGAGAACGAAGTCACGAGCGATCATTTTGAAGGCTTTCCCATCAGGGATGTGGGGAATGGTGGTCTAAAGCAACTTGCTATTCGTCTCATCTCCAAGAAATTGGCAGCGCAGACTGTCAGGGTTGTGGCCAGTGATGAATCCAACAGAGTGATAGAATCGGCTTTGGATTTTGATGGAAATGACCTGAAATGCGTAGAAGAAGATGCTTGGGTAATGGGCGGACGTTGCCAGAACTTGTCTAACCTTAATTCTCAGGCCGAGGCGACTATCAAAGGAGGATATCGGGCAGACTCCAACTATGAAAGATGTCAAACGCCCGATTTAACGAATGCACAGTATATCATCTCACAATGGTCCAGCAATTCCTCACCGGAACAGGTCGTCGCCCCCAGTGATGCTGTAGATATTGATGACCCAGATGAGCCCAATGAAAAAATATCACCCAACGAACATCCCGAAGGGCGCTTAGGTAGCGTTTCGGCTAAAGGCGGTTCAAGCCCGCTAGCAATACTCAACTCCTGCGTGCAATCGAATCTAGCACTTTTGCCTTCAGATCTCTTGGACATTCATGTTGCCGATTGGTTTACCATGATTGTCCTGCGCCTCCTCGGTCATCGCTGGCCGAAGCAAATCGAGGAGAATGAGCCGGTGCCTGATTGGGCCGACAAGGACGGCGTCATCCCACTCACCGACGGCACTGACGAAGAAACGTTGTTGGAGCGAGTCAGGCTACGAATTGCTGCTGAGTTTCCCGGTGGCAACGTCCAGTCTGTCGAGAACGAGTTTCGGGAGATCATGGGCGAGAACCTGGCAAAGTGGTTTCCGGGTTCATTTTTCGCCCGTCACATCTCGCAGTTCAAAAAACGCCCCATCGCTTGGCAGATTGAGAGTATGCCCATACGCAACCACGACGAGAAGGCACGCAAGAAAGCCGCACCAACCAATGCCGGTCCCGTGTTCTTGTGTCTTTTCTATTACCACAAACTCGACGCTGACCTGTTGCCAAAACTTCGCACCCAATATGTCGGGGATTTACTCACCAAATATCAGACCGAGCAGAGGACGCTGGAGAAGTTGGCGTTGAAGACCGACGACCAGGATACCCGCAAGTGGCAACTCCAGAACTGGATTGACGAACTCAAGGCCTTCGACGACCGGCTCAACGAGATTACTGCCGCTGGTTTTGCGACCGGCAGCCTGCGCCAGTGCGCCATTGACGATGCGATGTTGCAGTTGAAGTCCCGTTGGCTCGGAAAACTCAGGGACGCCTGCCGTCCAAAACCACTCAAGTCTTGGCAAGAACTCGCCTCGCAAGAGAAGATCCATGACGACCTGCCGGACTGGATCGCCAAGGCCATTACACGTCTGCCGCATCACTGTTCCGTCGTTGGCCCAGAACCGCCCGACGAGAAGAAGTTCAAAGACGATTCGACCTCCGCTGATCTCGCTGCCATCATCTGCGGAAAACCGCACAAGCTTGTTCGCGAAGCTCTCACGCTCATGTGCGATGATTGGTGGAAGAAATGCGACCAGATCGTCCTCGCTCCGATTAAACAACAGATCAAGGAAACCAGGGAGCGACAGGCCGCGCTCGAAGCCGAATTGGAGCAGATCGACCCGCCGCTCACGACTATTCGAAAGCTAGAGATTGCCGGCGAACTGAAGTCACTCAAACCGCTGATCAAATCGCTACAAGGGCAAATCAAAGGTCTGACCAAATCCGCCGACAAGGTCCGCATGAAAATTGTCGCTTGGAAATGCGAAGATGCTGAAGGCTGGGAAAAGTGGCTTGCCAAGCAACCGCTTTACGACCAAATCTCCGCCCTCAACAGCCAGAAACAGCCGCCCAAGACGGTCGCCGACTGGATTGCCCAGGAAAGTCTGTACGCCCCTGACATCAATGACGGTGTTCGTGTGAACATCGCACCCATTCAGAAGACCGGCATTCTTGCCGCCGACGTGTTGGCTGGTAAGGATTTGGACAAAGCCATCGCAGACCGGGCCGAATGGCGAGCCGATGAACGCCGCTGGGGCCGAGAAGGCAAACTTCCACAACCAGGATGGTGGTGAACAGGTTAGACGTCACAGAAAGGACAGAACTATGAGCACGACATTGTTTAGGTTAGATATGAGCGATAACAAACTGACAGCGGTCCCGAGAAGGAGTCTCTATGAACTGGGCAAGACAGAAGCCGGAGACCTGGAATCTTGGTTGGCAAGTTCAGGGGAAGGACTCTTTGGAAGACAAGTCCTTTGGATAGCACGTCAGGATCGGCCGTCCGAGGAACAGCGATCTGACCTTGTTGGTGTTGACAAGGAAGGGAATCTTCTCGTTACGGAGTTGAAACGAGGTCTTGTCGCAGAAGATGCTGTGACTCAAGCTCTATCGTATGCTGCGGAATACGCCCAGAAGACCGTCGAGGACCTGACTGAGATCTTCGCTAATCAGAAAGACACAAAGTCCTCAAGGGGCTTGATCTCAAGCGTTGCATCACCGGAGGACGCAGAACAAGCACTCAGCAAACATGTTGGCGCCGACACAGAAGTAAACGAGAGTCAAATCATAATCCTGGTAGGAGAAGACTTCTCGCCCAAGGCTTTGGCGATATGCGACTACTTGAACGAATCCTCTGGCGAAGCCACGTTTTCTATCGAGTGCTGGAAATATGGCGTTTTCAATCCGATCCCCGAAGAGCACTATTTTGCATTGGAACAAATCCTGCCGCCGCCAAGCGTGAGAGATGCCATAGAGGAGAAACGCGAAGCATCTAAATCCCGCAAGTATGCCCGCGATCCTGTTCGAAGAGAATTCATGTGGACTCTCTTGAACTTCCTTGTTGGGAAGGCGGTTACAGGAACAAGAAGCCGAGGCCAGAGTTACGAATGCAGACTGAAGCAGAATAGTTGGACTTTTCCGCACGATGTCTTTCTGTCCGTCCATGCCGAACACCCAAAATTGATTCTGCCGCCGGGGTTGTGTTTTGAAGCCCAAACTGACCTGCCTCACATCAACAAGGGAAAGCAGTGGGACGGAAAAGAGGTGCTGGAGTTTGTTGACGTGGATCTCAGAAACGTGAAATTCACGGATACATTTGGCGAACGCTTGATAAAGGTCGTAGAAGCGTTGAAGGAGACTCCGATTGCGCAATAGGACTGACACAACGGCCCCGAATTCCTTTCGTAACTGGCTCAGGCAGGAGATACGCCAGGTCCTGAGGCGGAAGTCTGCACGTCCTCCATTGTTAATTTGGTGTGATCCAGAACGCGTGTGGAGGGATCTGCTCGTCGCGGCCACGGAGGGCGAGGACTTTGAACTATGGGCTGACGAGCAACATGAACTTCTGCTGAGAGAGCGTTTCTACAAGGAAGCCCAAAAGCCGCGTGTCATTTGGATGCCGACAAGCAGAGAAGCCATCACCTATTTCAAGGTTTTCGAACTCCAGGCTGAAGAAGTGAAGGAGATTACTTTGATTGACGCCCTGGCTCAATTCGGGGTCGATATTCCCCCCGATCATCGCGCCGAACTGAAACCGTTGTTACCTGCTCATTCTAAAGAATGGCTCGATCGGCCGAAGACGGCGTGGAGGGAACTCACCTACGGTACGGCCAAGGATACCCTTATAGACGACGAACGCATCCTGCGTCTATTGGTCGGAATAGAGGGTTTTGACAGCCTGAAGGAAGATAACCGATTCGGGGTGTTCGCGCGTCGAGTTACAGAAGATCTTGGCCTGCCGGCGCCAGAGGAAAAGGACGTTCAGGCTTGGCGAATCAAGGCCATGGCAGTCCTCCTTGTTACCGAGGCGGCAGACAAAGTGATCGCGGAACCGCCAAGCGACAGTGATCATGTCATTCCAAGAGGAGCATGCCGCCAGAATGCACTGAAATTGCTGGGGCGACTGCAAAAGCAGATTGATATGGTTGATCACTTCGAATCGTTGGCTATGACCGCGGACGCCACGACATCGCTTCAGTATTGGGCCAAGAGCCTCAGCAGAATTCCAGAACCCATGTCTGCTCCTGTGGTCGAGCGAACGTTGTTTGATGCAGAAACGGAACGTCTCAACAAACTGGACGTATTCGCGGAACTCGCGAGACATCTTGACGACACGTCCAGCATCTACCATGCACACTCCCGCAGTTTCTGGGGCAAACAAGCCAAGGCGAAAGTCCGCTGGGAATACCTCGTTGACTTGTCTTTCATTGCAGGATTGCTTCACCAGCAAGACCAAAGAGAGACACAGTGGAAAGCGGCAAAGGATGCAGTTGAGTGGTTTGTGAAAACTGGATGGCAAGTTGATCAGGCCGGAGAAATCCTGTTTCAGGACGACACAGAATTCCCCGGTGCTCTGCTGAAAGTGCGTGCAAGACTGCGCAAAGCCTACATGCAGAAGGTCGCAGATGTTAATCGGGCATTCTCTGAACTTTTGGCGGGTATTGATCCGAAGAGTGGACTGCACAAAATGCTGGAACTTCAATATGTCGGCGATGCCATTCAGGGCACGATTGAAAAAGCCTCACCCAAAGACCCTGTCGCAGTCGTGGTTCTCGATGCCTGTCGGTATGATTTGGGGTGTCGGTTGGCAGAGTTATTGAATCAAGGAGAACCCACTCGTCGCGCGATCGTTTCTTCTGCAATGGCTCCGTTGCCGGCGATCACAGCGCTGGGCATGCCCTTCCTTCTGCCCGGCCTTCCCGGAAAATTGCAAGTCGATGTCTCTGAGGACGCATCAGTTCCATGGCTGGTGACGACAGATGGTTTTGAAGGCAACTTGACGCAGGCGGAAAGGCGCCGTCAATGGTTGAAGAGGACATTTAAACTCAAAGACAATGCCTTCCTGACCATGAACACCGTGGCAGATACTGAAACCCCGGAGGCCTTGAGCGTCAAATCACTGGGAAGGCTTGTTTTCGTATTCTCGGATGAATTCGACGACCATGACGGCAAAATGAAACCATTCGGTTTCGACAAGACGCTTGACCGTTATGCACGAGGGATCCGTCGTCTCCGAGCCGGGGGATACTCTACGATCCTTGTGGTAACAGACCACGGATTCTTTCACTGGGAGCCAGAGACCGACGAAGTTGAAGCGAAGCCAGATGGCGACATGATCTGGTCGTCTCGCCGCGCTATTGTTGGCCGCCAACTCAAGCATTCAACTGCACTCGCCTTCACGGTGCCTGGCAGCGTGCTCGAATGTCGGGTTCCTCGCAGTGTGGATTCATTCAAGACCTATGGTGGTTTGGGCTTCTTTCACGGAGGGGCTACGCTCCAGGAACTCGTTATTCCTATAGTCACCGTCAAATGGCCCAAGAAAGCGCGCAAAGTGCAGGTCGTACTTAAACCCATCACGCAAATTACATCCGTAGAGCCCAAAGTGGAAGTATCGCCGGGCACAGTACAACATGAGATGTTCAGTGATGTTGACGAGAATCTCATGGCCCGCCAGGTGATGGTCAAGGTGATGCACGTCAATAGCGGGAAATTGTTGTTCAAATCAAAGGTGGCAGTAACTGTTGAGCCAGGCGGGGGAACGCTAGTGATATCTCTCTGCAGAGTCGAGGGGACCTCGGCTCTGCTCGAAGACGAAGTCACCGTTCAAATACATGATGCAGATGACGAAGAATTGCTCGACCGGAATGTGGCGAAAGTGAACATCGAATTGGACGAGTGGTTCTGAGGAGGAGTTGGAATATGGCAGAGCCTTTCATAATGGATGCACTGGATCAGAAACTGGCGAAAGTATTTCCAGGTCGAATTGTTCGGAAAGATCTGGTGAAGAAACTGAAGGTCGGATTCAACGTGCCGATCTATGTGTTGGAGTACTTGCTCGGCAAGTATTGTTCAACTACCGATCCTGAGCAGATTGAAGCCGGGTTGAAACAAGTCAAAGAGACTATTGGTGAACGCATTGTTCAAGGTGGACAGGCGGAACTCATCAAGTCCCGGCTTCAGCGGGCGGGTTCGCTCAAGTTGGTTGATCTAGTTACCGCGACTTTTGACGAAACTGTTCAAGGGGGCAAATTCTGGGGACGGCTCGCCACGTGTGGTTTGGACAATTGTCATATCAGTCATCAACTCGTGCATCGGCACGAACGATTACTCACTGGCGGCATATGGGCAAACATTGAGCTTCAATACGATGATTCACTTAGCGGAACTGGCGGCATCCGGCCATTTGTCATTGAGCGCCTATCTCCAATTCAGATCGCCAGTGCTAAAGTCGACGAGTTTGTTGAAGGACGGAGTCAATTCACACGCGATGAATGGATTGACGTGCTCTTGCGGTCAATGGGGTACGAACCGATGCATTCCGATTTTACACCTCGTCGCAAATTGCTTTTCCTGCTTCGCCTCGTGCCAATGGTCGAGAAGAATTACAACCTCATCGAACTGGGGCCGAGAGGTACTGGCAAATCCTACGTTTATCGGGAAATCTCACCTTACGTGATCCTGCTCTCAGGCGGTCAGGGGAGTGTGCCGGATCTGTTCGGGTGGAAGAATCGCAAGGATAAACCAGGGTTAGTTTTGAAATACGATATGGTCGCATTCGATGAGGTTGCTGGTCCAAATTTCAAGTCCGAACAGGACAAGCAAATGTACAAAGGATACATGGAGCAAGGCTCGTTCTCGCGCGGCGACGACAAAGGCACGCTTTCCGCCGATGCCGGTGTGGTGTTTAACGGAAATCTGGACGGGGATGTGGAAACAACCGCCCGGATTTCTCACCTATTCACTCCTCTGCCTGATGCCCTGCGCAACGACATGGCCTTCCATGATCGATGGCATGCCTATCTCCCTGGTTGGGAGGTTCCGAAAATGCAACCTGATTACTTCACAACACACATGGGCTTTATCGCTGACTACATTGCTGAGATCTTTCATGCGGAGCTGCGCCAACGGAATTTTACTGACATATACGATAGATTCTTCGCCCTGGGCAATCATGTGGAAGAGCGTGATCGTCGAGCCATTGCCAAGACAACATCCGGCCTCATCAAACTACTTCATCCAGACGGCAACCCTACCAAAGAGGAAGTTCAGGAGTACTTGACCTTTGCTGTCGAACTACGACGCCGGGTGAAGGAGCAACTCAAACGCATGGGCGGTATTGAGTATGCGAGGGTCAATCTGTCGTTCATTGACAAAGCGGATGGCCAGGAGTCAGTCGTGTCATGCAAGGAGTTGGGGTCAACCCAGATGATACCTGAACTTGCCCTTGGCCCCGGCGATCTCTTCACCGTTGGTTTCGATCCCACGGAAGGGCGCTACTCGCTATACCGCATTCAGGTTCAGGCAACAAGCGGCGGGCACAGATTCGGGGTCGTTGGCGTAGCCGGCAGGGGCATCAAGGAAAGCGCGCGAATGGCGTATGACTACTTCAAAGGCAACGCATCAAGAATGGGCATCGACCGGGACATCAGTTCCTACGACATAAACATCCAAGTTATGAGTCTGATGCAGGGGAAAGACGCCAATGATCTTGGGGTAGCCTTCTTCATCGGCATCATCTCAGCACTGACAGGACGTCCCATCAGAGGCGGTTTGGTGGTTTTGGGCCAAATGAGTATTCATGGTGTTCTAAGTCGGGTCGAAGGGCTCGGGGACAAGTTGCGCGTGGCGATGGACGCAGGTGCGAAGTGCGTAACGCTTCCCACCGAGAACCGTCGCGACTTTGCTGAACTACCGCCTGAGGTTATAGATAAACTCCAAATTGATTTCTACAGTGATCTAACGCAGGCGGCGTTCAAAGCGTTTGCACAGGGTTAACGCTTTGAATTGCGGATAAACACATGACCACAGCAACCAACTTCACAACAGAACTTGAGGCGAAAGTAACCCAACAACTCAAGTCGCAACGGGTCGGTTATCTCCTTGGGGCAGGGTCCTCGTACCTCAATGGAAACGGCTACCCGCCCGCGGCGGAGTTGTGGGATCTGATCAAGAACTCAATCACAGATGCCGCCAAGCGTGATGACATACAAGCCAAACTCGACGCTGGGGCAAACGGGATTGAGCATGCCTTGGACCTCTTGGACGACGGTGGGGCAAACGATACTCCCTATCGGCATTTGGTGATAGACGCACTGGCGGAGTTGTTCATGTCCAAGCGTCCACCGCTCGACCTACACGGCGAGTTTGTTCGCCGCATCGCGCAACATGCGGACCCGAGTGTCAAGGTATTCAGCCTTAACTATGATCCTCTTATCGAGCGGGCAGCGGCGCGTCTCCGAGTGCGTGTGATCGACGGGTACCTCGGCGCAGAGTGTTCGTATTTCGATCCCGCAGTATTTGAGGAGCGAATTGGGCGAATCCGCGGAACGCATAAGGGCAAACAATTCGAAGAAACCGTGAAACCCATCCACCTCCTTAAACTCCATGGGTCGCTCGGTTGGTACGAATGTCCGACCAACGGTATTCGCCGGTGCGGTTTCAATGAGGGACCGCCGGCCGGGACAAAAAGGCTCATGGTTCCGCCTCAACGCAGAAAGGCGGCGGATACGATGAATCCACCGTACTCTGCCTTATGGTCCACGTTTCGCGGATGCTTGGGACACAACGTCGCACCCATCAACCGGCTCGTATGTATTGGGTACGGGTTCGCCGATGAGCACGTGAATGCGGTCATAGAAGCCGCCCTTGCCCGAACCGATTTCACTGTGCTCATCTTCGCCAAGGACCTGAGCGTGACTGCATGGGCTCGGTGGAGTCCAAAGACTAACGTGATCATAGTGACGGAGACACAGTGCTCTCTGAAAGGTACAACAGGGCCGGGACATACCGACCTTTGGAGTTTCGAACGTCTAGCCAAGGAGGTCTGACCAATGCCAGAATCTGCAAACAAAGTGATTGGATACATCGTCGACGTTCAGGGGAATATGCTCACGGCCTCTCTCGTCGAAGACGATCAGGGACGCGTGCCCACCGTCACGATTGGTGACGAGGATATACTTGTTGGTCAGCTTGGTTCATACGTCGCCATTCGGCAGAACGATATAAATATCGTTGCCATCGTTACCCGCATGACGGAGCAGGAGGCTTTGGCTGCGCCGACGATTGAAACGCCAGGTGAAGACACTGCACGATTGCCATTTGCCAAGCGGATTGCGCGGCTCACACCGATCGGTTCCATCCGAGCCGACGGGCAATTTGACCGGGGGTTTGCTCAATATCCGACAACCGGAGCCGAAGTTCACGCAGTCGGATCCATGGACATCGCAAAGATGTTCGAGCGCTTTCAGTCAAAGGGCTTGTCCGTGGGGACTGTGGCGACGCATCCGTCGCTTAAAGTGTGCCTCGACCCGTCCAATTTGTTTGGGCGCCATTTCGCGATTCTTGGGCAAACCGGATCGGGTAAGTCATGGACAGTCGCTGCTTTGGTTCAGCGCACGGCCGCCGTAATGCCGCGCGCCCACGTCATCATCTTGGATTTACATGGGGAATACTGTTGGAAGCACCACGACGGGAGCCGGCACTACGCATTCGCGGACGCGATTGTTCGACACGTTGATGCCCGCGAACTGGAGATTCCGTATTGGCTCATGACCTACGCTGAGTTATGTGACCTGCTCATCGACCACACGGACTTCAGTGCGCACAACCAAGTGGCTGCGTTCAGAGAGGTTCTTGGACGCCTGCGCGCCGCAGAGGGAACCACGCTAGGATTGGCAAGGACAACTCTTGACACGCCCGTATTCTTTGACCTTGCGGCTTTGCGGACGGAAATTGAGTCGATGAATGCACAAGTTCCGGGCAAGACCCCCGGCAAACTCATTGACGGTGCGTTGACTGGGAAGTTCGATAACTTCCTCATGCGCCTGGACAGCAAGCTCAATGATGTTCGGTACGACTTTCTGTTGAAGCCAAAAGTTCGCAAAGACTCGGCGTCCCTTTCGTCGTTGCTTAGGGACTTTGTCGGACTCGGGACGCCTAAGACCGCCGTCACAGTGATTGACCTTTCGGCGGTTCCGTTCGACGTTCGTCCTACAGTGGCAGCACAGATTGGACGGTTGGCTTTCGAGTTCAACTACTGGAATCCCAAGTACCGCGAGTTTCCAATCCTTCTCATATGCGAAGAAGCTCACGCGTACATCCCCCGCGCCAGCGAAAGTCAGTTTGCAGGCTCGCGGAAATCAATGGAACGTATAGCAAAAGAGGGCCGCAAGTACGGCGTGGGTCTGGCTGTGGTCAGCCAGCGTCCCCATGAGGTCTCCGAAACAGTCCTGGCCCAATGCGGGACGTTCATCTGTCTGCGAATCACGAATCCCGACGATCAAGCCTATGTCCGTAGTCTCGTTCCGGAGAGTGAGGGAGATCTGATCAGTGTCCTTGCTGGTTTGGGACGGGGTGAAGCACTGGTCCTTGGAGAGGCCGTCCCGCTCCCGACCCGGCTTCAGTTCGACAAACCGAACCCAGCGCCCAATAGCGACGACGTGGATTTCTACACAAACTGGAAAGATGGCCCAACCGACCTCGACGTGGACGCCATCGTGAAACGGTGGCGTAGTCAAGAGCGATGAGCGGCAGCGATAGATATGGGAGTTTGACGAAACAACAGGCCAAGCCGACAAGAATGAATTGTGGATGTGAGTAAGGTATGGCGACAATAAGACCCAACGGTATCGGCAGAGTTATGTGGTCCACGTTAAAGTCCCCATCGGAGTGGCGGGAGGGCGAAATCCCATCTGCTTCAGGGGTATATGAGCGCATAGCCGTGGACATCAACGGGGACAAGATCGCATTCCCGATTGCCTACAACGGTCCCGATCAGACGATACGAGACCGAATGCAGCGCTATGCTGGTCAGATGCATGGTGTGATCTACGTCGGAAAGGCATCAGATCTCAGCGAACGGTTCGGAAATCTCGCCAGCACTTGGGCAAGCAAGACAACCCCCTCAGACTCTCACGGATCACGCAAGAAATGGGATCTCTCCTCCAGTTTACAGCTCAAATACCCCCGTGAACGGATGATGTGCAGGTATCTTGCCCTCGGATCCGATATGAGCCAGGTTGAGATTCATCGTGTAGCTCCCGAATTCAAGGACGTATTCTTTCCCGAAGACGCACGAAAGTCAGACAATCCACAGACGGCTGTCGCTACGGTCGAGGAGAATAGGCTGTTCAGAGAGTTTGGGCGATGTTTCGGTGCCGCTGTACTTCGGACAGACGGTCCTCTCTGTCTGAATACGGATGATGAAAAAGGAAGAGGCGAGTATTTCAGCGATGCCGCCCTGAAAGCCTACTTGGACAGTCTGGATACGCCTCTGGACCCGGACGATGACGTGCAGGTGAGGATGCTCAACAGTCACACGGATGTCTTGGATAGTTAATGGGGCTCGCAGTGAAAGTCGCTTGAGGTCAACGTCGGCGATATGCCGTCGCTACGGCGCCGTCTATCCGACATTTGGTACTGCCGATCAGGAGAACTTCCGCTTGTCCCGCTGGGTCTCCTGCCAGCCGCTGATATAGCCGTTATCGCCGCAGGCTGGGCATTGCCAGACGATGGTGTTGGGATTATCCTCCGCATAGCCGGCTACGATAGGCGCCACGCATCTCAACCGGCCAGGGCGACGACGGCACTGAATCGCGGTAACCCAATCCTCCTCTTCCTTGGGTCGTGCGGTGACGGCTTCCATAATCGAGCCGAAATATTCGGCGAGACTAAGTGCCGGTCCGGGCTTCCGGATCAACACCCCATTGTCGTCCAAACTATGGAGCATGTTGGTGACCCAAGTGTTGCCCATGATTTCTCCTTGCAGTCGTGGCGAATCAATAGTCGTCCGGTAACAAGATTGTTGTGGCCGACCGGTCGGGTTCAGTGATGATCCAGATGCAATCTTGTCCGTGTACTTTGTATACGCTGTGAAGCATTCCCTTGCTGTCAATGCCGTCGTCGTTGTTCGCCCAGTCATCGGGAGGAATCTCGCCCCAATCCCCCCCCCGGCGTGACGGTCGAGGAATTCCTGATACCTTAATTTTGCACGAACATCAGCGTTACGGTGATTTTTTTCAATACAGACAGCGTGCAAATTGTTTTTTGCACCGTTTTTCGTTTTTCCGCCTATGCGGATCCGCAGGCGGAAACCCAATGGGTTATGAAGCCGATCTGCAAAAACACTGATGTTCGCCGGAAAAGACGGTCGCATAATTTTGGCGCATCTGCTTTGTTGCGCGGGACTTGCAGTATGCTTATACAGCGGCGCCCCGCGCGCCGCGCACCTGCGCCAAACTGACGCG
>Ga0075121_1001606_pt1 | contig 13804 bp, 9 predicted proteins | sample AntAceMetag02UKG_FD_69793 | JGI IMG/M metagenome (GOLD analysis project Ga0075121, IMG submission 69793) | Saline lake microbial communities from Ace Lake, Antarctica - Antarctic Ace Lake Metagenome 02UKG | ecosystem: Environmental > Aquatic > Non-marine Saline and Alkaline > Saline | place... | reverse complement strand
TCCATACATCACGCCATGAAGTCCGTTAGGCATCAGAGCAAAGTTGTCTTTAGCTTTTTTTACATTTTCAACCAAAAGTTCCAAGCCTTTCTTGTGAATCTCTCCGTATGGCATATTAGTCAGAGGCTTTCCAGTGCGATCAACACCTTTGAATGTATAAGTAGCCAAAGCTCCATAATCATCCAGAAAGCATCCGTCCCAATCATACTCTTTTATTGCTTTTGCCAGTTTCTTTCCGAAATCTTCGCTGAATTTCATGCAATTGGTGCCTCCAATTCCATTTCTGACCAGCCACTCATGTCGGATTTTTGAATCTCCGCCGTACTTTACATGTTTCAAGTTTTTGCGGTCATAAACAGCCCAGCTTTCATCATAAATTTTATATGTTGGCGTATGCATGTACATAGTGGCTTTTATGCCGTTTTCATGAAGCTTCTTTATCCATTTTTTGATTTTAGCTTTATTTACTTTTACTGTTTGCCAAGATTTTCTGGCTCCATCTTCTTTGTGTTGCCAATAATGCCATTCGTTTTCAGAAGGACTCAAGTTATCTATTTCCGGTTGCCAGGAGGCAAAAAAATGAAACCGATTGTAGCCCCAATCTCTCATAAAGGAAATTATATGATCCATATATTTTTCTGAGGAGTTGGGAGATGCCGGATCAAAAGCTCCATGATAAATAGGAAGGCCGCCGCATCTCATGATTTTGCGCCAATCATGGCAGACTTCAAAGATTTCCGGCTTTGATTCAGCCACAACATTTCCTTTTTCATCTTTTAAAGTCAAAAAAGCCGCATGACCGTATTCATTTTTGCCAACGTTCCAGTTGAATGAGACATCTTTTGCGCCGCCAGCGGGAATAGTAACTTTTTTTGACGGAAGCTTGAATACTTTGTCCACGCCCTTTTTAATGAACGCCTCAGCAATTACATCTTTCCCGGTTTTTCCCTGATTTTTTATTTTTGCCTTCAGAACAGCATTCTCGTCAAAATCATAAAGAACCTTTTGACTCTTAAACTCTTTAATCGAAATTTGAGCCAAGGTTGACGAAAAAACAAAAACTCCCAAAACTAGCGCGCTAAACAACTTCATATAATAACCTTCCTGTTTTTTAATTTCACGTTAAATTAAGATAATATCAACGCCTGCTTTTGTCAATGCCCTAAATCAAAATTATTGCGCATAGGAGCCCAAACAATTTTAAATATTAATCAGGGCTTGATTCGTGGAATAAAAAATATAGTGTTATAGGCATATACTTTATTATTGAAAAGCAAAGGAAGACAGTTTTATTATCATGAAAAAGACTAATTTGCTGTGGAAATATTTGAAGCTGTATGGCAATAGCACAATTGCCTACTCTTCGGCTTTGGACTCAAGGCTGCACTCTTTTTATCTTGACACAGTGGGCTTTGTCATTTATGGGGTCAGCAATGAATATCGTTTTATCCTGGGGAAACCGCTCTGCGCTCCTGACAAGTATGAGCAAATAATTAAAGCATTTGTCAAAGACTCTGAAAGGTATGGCCATGCGCTCAATGCCCTTCAGGTCGACTTGGACACTGCCAAAGTTTTTCATAAATTGGGCTACAATGCCAACCATATGGGCGTGGAAACGATTTTGCACTTGGACTCATTTAATTTGCAAGGCAAAAGCAAAAACAAAATTCGACGCTGGATTAACGCGTCAACAAACGCAGGCCTTGAAGTGCGCGAAGAGAATTTCGATGACAAAAAGTTGCGCGCAAAGTTGAAAGCCTTGTCGGACAGTTGGCTCGAAAGCAAAACGAATCATAAAGAGCTGGCGCTGCTCACAAGTCCGTTTACCATCGACAAGCAGCCAGACACCCGCTTGTTTTGCGCCTATCTGGGAGACGAACTTGCAGGCTTTAATGTTTTCGAGCCAATGTATGAAGAAGACAAGATCATCGGCTATTACGCAAATATCAACAGAATTGACGGCAATGCCCCGAACGGCGCCTCGGATCTGATTCAGGAGGAGGCCCGAAAAGCGTTCAAAGAAGAAGGCTGCAAATATTTCTCCTTTGGCTTGTCGCCATTGAGCGATATTGACGATTCCTACAATATGCACAATCCTTTGATAAGCGAGCTGTTCAAAGTCAGCTACAAGTACGGCGACAGGCTGTATTCTTTTAAAGGGCTGGATTTCCACAAAAAAGCCTATCACGATGACATAAGCAGTGAACGCAAGCCCATGTTCATGATATCTCAGGGCGGCATGCCAATTTTTCAGTGCATAGAAATGCTCGCATACATTGGAATAACGCCGAATAAGAGTTTTGCCTCCAATCTGCTTTATCTGGGGGTCAACATAGCAAATGAAGCTTTGGGGAAGGGCAAGGAAAAAGCAAAAAGTCAGGATATGCCCGAGATTGTTTCCAGCTTGATGAGTGGAGTTTCTGTCGATGAAACCGCGGGCGCTTTGAAGCATCCTTCCAATTTTGTGAAAAAGATATCAAATGCGCTCTCTGCAAAAACCAGTCAAGTGTTGGAAAATATCAACTCATCAAGACTCAAGCTTTATTTTGAAAAGCATTTGAACAAGGCAACCGAGTTCATTTTTATAGAAGTTTCTGAAATAGCGAACGATGATCCAGACATTGTGTTTGTGCACGACATAGCGATGGTAAAATATGGGACAGGTTATTATGTCAACTTCAAAATAGAGCTTGATGGCAATATGACAGTTTTTGAAATGGAGACGGTCATTGCCCGTGTAAAAAAACTGATAATGTCAAAGCATTTCAATATTCTGGGCGTATTTATAGAACCGCATTCAGCGGGCGAGTTTGCGCGGCGGATTTTGAAAATCGGCTTGGAAAACGCAACTGAAGAAGATTTGCTTTAACAACTTTTTATTATGACAGGATCTTTGCCGGATGTTAAAAAAATGGCGTTTAAATCGCATTGCAACGCTCAATGCCGCCAGCAGCATTATTGACACTTCCAGAGGGAGTGTTGAATATTCTGATTGGGACGAGGGCATTCCGCTTTTTGCCGTTCATGGCGCCCCTGGCGGCTGCGACCAGAATTTTTATATTTTCAATGGGATGCGCAACAAGGGCTTTCGTCTTGTGTCCTGGTCAAGGCCGGGATATTTGCGGACTTCGCTTGATGTTGGCAAAACATTTGAAGAGCAGGCTGACGCCATGGCCGCGCTTATGGATGCGCTGAATATTGAAAAAGCCGGGATTGACGCTTTTTCTTCCGGCGGCCCGTGTGCCATTTGTTTTGCCGCCAAATATCCTCGGCGAGTTTCCGCTTTGTTTCTGGAAGGGTGCGTTGCCAAATCTTTTTCTATGTTTGCCGATGAATTTATTGAAAAAAAGTTGGAAGAATTCGCTTTTTCAGACACAGGCAACTGGCTTTTGGAGAAAGTTAAGCAAATGGCGCCCAAGCTTGTTCTTTCCAATCTGGTCAAATTATATGGCAAGTTTGAAAACAAAGCCTTATTTAAAAAGATGGTGAATGAAATCTATGAAAATAAGTCAAAACTGCAATGCATGTTTGATCTGGTGGATACAGCTTCGCCTTTTTCCTTGAGAAAAGATGGCTTCAACAATGATGAGTTTTATCAAAGCAAGCATTTCACGCTTCCTTTGGAAGAAGTGAAAGCGCCTACATTGATTTTCCATGGTGATTGTGATGGCGATGTGGACTTGACTCATTCCGATTTATTGCATTCCGGCATTAAAGGCAGCGAACTGGCGGTGATTGAAGATTCAATTCATATGCTTTCATTGTCCCGTCATGCCGATAATGTGGCAATAATGAAAATGGATTTTTTGAGAAAGCACGCGGAATAACTGCGTCGGGTTTTTTTATTTTCTTTACGGATTCAGGTCAAAATAATATCTGATTATGGCTGCTTTTCTGAGGCGGGCTATATAGTCTTTGTAAGCTTTTATTCTGAGATTGGCTCTGATTTTGTCGCGAATGCTGTTTTCCACGCTGTCAAAAGTTGAAGCTATTATATCTTTTTTTGCCACAAGACGAAGAAAATAAAAACCTTCATCTGTTTTTATGGGCCCTGCAACTTGTCCTGCCTTGGCGCCCTCAAGGGCTTTTGCGAATTCAGGACGCAGCTTTGAGTTGTCGATCCAGCCCAGATATCCTCCCTCCGAGGCATTCGGTCCCTCGGAATGCAAAACAGCCAGAGACCGGAATATTTTTCCGTTTCCGCTCTTTGAGTCTTCCTTTATTTCATCGATGATCTTGCTCAATTCGTCTTTGTGCTGTCCGTCCTTTTTCAGAAATATCATTTCAAGCTCGACTCTTGGCGGCGAAGAAAACTCCTCTTTGTGCTTCTGGTAATATTCGTACACTTCTTTGGGCGTGATATAAATAAGGTTATTGCAGTATTCATTGATCATTATCTCGACTATCACTTTTTTCTTGGCCTGTTCTCTCAATTCATCCAAAGTGACGCCGGTGGTTTTTGCTTTTTTGATAAGGCCTTCGCGGCTGCCGTCTCCAAAATCAGAACAAAGGCTGTCGAGCGCGCTTTCCACATATTGCTTAAATTCGGGTATTTCAAATGATTTTTCTTTGAAATCCTCGCGTATCAATTTTCTTGCGATAATCTCGTCAAGAATAGTTCTCCGAAGTTTTTCAGTTTCCGCGCGCCGCTCCTTGTTTGAAAAAATAGCGGCAAGTCTGGCCTCGGCTCTTCCGCTTTCGCGAACCACATCAAGCAAGCTCACAGGGTCGCCATTCACAGATGCCAGAATAGAATCAACGCGCGTTTCATTGGCCGCGAAGCACAGAAGCGGCAAGGCTGAGAAAAGCATCAAAAACAATGCGCTAGTTTTCATAGTTTAAAAATCCACAGTTTTCGTTATTTATTGAAAGTCGCCCGATAAAATAACACAAAGAACAAATTAAGCAATAAGCTTTATGCTTGCAATATCCCTTGTGCGCTGTCGCGCAATCTCCACACATCACATGCTTTCGGCTTTTGTGCGACTGCGTCGAGCTGTTTTTAAACAATTCATTTTCTTGAATATGGGAAAGGCGTTTTTTTTCCGAATAGCATAAGCGCAAGGCGGGAGAACGCCAGCAACGCCGCGCAGGGGATGAATCCTCCGGCAGGAAGCAAAAATAAAATAATGAAAATAATCCCGGCCGCGCCGCCAGTCATTTCCCATGCCCATAGACCTGTTCCGCTTTTCACGCTCGAACGTCTGTTGAACTCATCGTAGGCCGCGCCCACAGAGAACCCGGCTAACGCGAGCATTGCAAAAATATAAATCCTTGCCCACAACTGAGGCATATGCAAAGCGGCGATAAGCGCAAAAGGCACACACAAAGCCGCGATCAAAACCAGATTCCTGAATGTCCGTTCTCTTTTTCGCCAGGCTCCGATGGCGGCGCCTCCGATAAACACGCCCACAGCCGCCGCCAAGTCGCGATACAGCGCGCCGCAACAGCTTTGATACATGAAAAGCAGCAACAGCTCCACGCCCATTGCATAAAAGCCGTTCTCAAAAGAAGCAAACATAAGCCTTGTCTGCATTTTTCTGGAATAAATAAATCTTGCCACAAGATAGATTGACAATATTGCGGCCAGAACAATGCTCCAGCCTTTGTAAAACCATTCGAGCAATCGCATAAGAATGTTCGGGGTTTCCGCATCTCCTGAAAGAATTCGCGAATAATAGCCTAAATACAAAAAGGGAAGCAATGGACGAAGATCGCTGTTCACGGAAGCGTTGTCAATGCACGACTCAATCTCCGCGCTTTCGCGCTTCTGTTCCGATTGCGAGAAAACAACCGGCATCATGCCTTCCGGAAACTGTCTGAATCCGCGCATAAACTTGCTTTGCCTCTTGTCGATCTCCGCAAAATTAGCGGTAACTCCGGGACAGTTCCCCGCCGCCAGCAGTTTATTTTCCCCGGGCGCAATGGCTATGTTGGAAAAGACTTTTCGCAAAGTTTTTATGATTGTGGCGTAAAACTTTTTGGCGGAGCCTCCGCTTAAGCCGTTGTTTGATCTCATGGACGTGACAAAAACTCCATCGCGACGGAGATGAGAGGCAATCTGCCTGTAAAACTGTTCAGTGTAATAACGGTTGCTTGCTATTGTGTCGGGAGCTGTGTCAAACAGGCATATCAAGTCAAAAGAAGCGTTCTTTTCCGGCTGCGACTCAAGGTAAGCCCGGGGGGCTTCGATTATTGTTTCAAACGCGGCGCTTGTCTCTGGCAGGATATTCATGCCGCGCGCCGCCTTCACAAGATTTTTGTCAGGGCACAACAAGGCAACGCTCTCGACCATAGGCAATTGGAGGAATGCTCTTGGCAAGCTGGAAAAAGGCGAAGCTATCAAAAGGATCTTTAAATCTTTCCGGTCCGGCTGGAGAGCGGCAAAAACAGCAGTCGGAAATAAAATGGCATAATCAGAGGGAATATTTGCGAGAAGAGCGCCGTTTTTGTAAATAGCTGTTTGTTTGGCTTCGCCTTTGCGAAGAAAATCAACGCGTCCTTGAGGCGTCTCTATGCTTCTTTTGTATTCATAGCCATCCAGAAGCTTTCGCCATTTTACGAATGAAGCCGCCCTGTCGCCAAAGATTCCCACGGACAACGCAGCCAGAACACATAAAGCAACAAGACATAAGACTGCGCGAGTTTTTGCCGGCAATTCTGATCTGATAATAATAACCATGCCAGCCAGTGGCAGAAAAATCCCGAAAGCTCCCAAAATTGCCAGCGGAGGCGCTAAGCTGGCAAAAATAAGCGAAAAAGCGAGTCCGCCGATAGTGTTGCCGAGGGAATCTATAGAATAGCATGTTCCAGCGTCTTTCTTTTTGGAAGCCACAGTCAAGACCCCGAATATTGCGCCGTTGACCATTCCGAACGGCAAAGGAGCAATAAAGCAAAAGGCAGCCATCTCATTCAGGGAGAACACAATATTTCCGCCTCCAAAGAAAGGCGGAGCCAGAGCTATAAACGCAAAAGCGGAAACAGCGCTCACTGCGGAAAATACGCACAAGCCCGCGACGATGGGCTTGAAATAAGCGTCAAAAGTCTTCTCTAACTTTGCGGCGCAAGCGCATCCCAGAGCCGTCCAGAGCAAGACAGAACTGAAAGCAAGCGCAATGGTGGCTTCGGCGCCGGAGAACCTCGCTATAAGCTCCCGTATGGCTATTGCCTGAAAGAATTGTGAATAAACGCCCTGCAACAGCAGGACCGAATAAACAGTCAATTCTATATTTTTAGATTTTGAGTCAGTTCCCATAAACAACTAATAAACATACCATAAAATTTAATTTTACAAACAAATAGCCAACTGGCATTTCCGCATATACGTTATATATTAAAGTTATCCATTTCAATTGGGATTACTGGGATGTAAGATATTTATTCAAATACATAAGAATTTACAGGAAACCTTATATGAGACAAAAACTACTGCTTTTATCCGCTGTTTTTTTCGGAATCCTTGCCTTTGTGCTGACATTTCACCAGATAAAACTGGAGAAAGAAAAAGCTCTCGGGGCCGCCCGCAACGTTGTCTTGATAAGAGTCACCCGTGACCTCAGCGCTGACGATGTGTTGAAAGAAAGCGATCTGGTTCCACAAAGGACCAAGCGTTTTATCACCAATTTGTCCAAAGACATTCCATGGAGCAAAAAGAAGTCGATAGTAGGCAGAAAATTGTCAATGTTTGTGCAGAAAGGAGCTTTTCTTTCATGGTACGACCTTGAACAAGCGTCTAGAGGCAGCTCCGGCTTAAGAAGTCTGGTGCGAACGGGCTACCGGGCGATTTCTATTTCTGTGGACGCAACATCCTCTGTGACAGGCTTGATTCAGCCAGGCGACAATGTTGACATCATTGGCACTTTCCGTTTTCCCGGAATGAAAGGCGATAAATCTTTCGACACTTTGACTTTGACTATTCTCCAACGTGTAAACGTGTTGGCGACCGGCACAAATACAGGCAGAATGCCTTCCAGCATCACCGGAGCTCCCGTAAGAGCAAGAGGCTACGGCACAGTGACTCTGGAGCTGAGCCCCAAAGAAGTTGAAATGATAGTATTTGCCAGCCAGAAAGGGCGCCTGACTCTAAGCTTGCGCAATTTCGAAGAGTCACAAATTGAGGATAAACTGCAAAGCGTAAACTTTAAATACCTTGAAGGCAACCTGGACAAATATAATCAGGAACGCAAAGAAAAAATGAAGAGACGCACCAAAAAATATTACAATTCCGGCAATTAATTATGTTTGAAATAGTAATAAAACAACCTGGAAAGAATGACGCCCTTGGCAAACTGGTGCCGGGGATTTACCGAGTGGGCTCAAGCCCCGCGTCGCACATCCAGCTTACGCGCGCAGAAATATCAGGGCAGCACGCCCAGTTCATTGTCACTGATTCTGAATTGAAGGTGATCGACCTGAACAGCAGCAACGGAACCTTTCTTAACAAAGATCCGCTGCCTCCCAATGACATCCACGAAGCCCCGATAGGCTCCTCCATAAATATAGGGGAAGTTGAAATATTTGTAAAAGGCCCGGCGTCTTCGCCGGCAACGGCGGAGACGTCGGAAGCTCCGCCTTCCTCTGTTCATCACATGCAAAAACCTGACCCGAAACGGCAGGAAGAGTTAACCTCTCGAATCAAGGCGGCGACGATTGCTGCTGAGAAAAATGAGAAAAGTGATTCGATTCCTGTGCTGAAAATATCCGGCATATCCGCCGAAGCCAGGCCGCTTGTTCAAGAAATAAAAAAGCGGGCGCATGTTGAACTGCTCAAACGCTTGAACCTGAAACGGATGGCATTGTCCGGCACTTCTGAGAACGATTTGACTGAAAAGGCAAAAACGACAATACACGAGATTTTGTCGGAACTGTCAATCCCGCTTCCGCCCGGAGTGAATCCTGAGATAATAGAAAAAGAGCTTGTGCATGAAGCCATAGGCCTCGGTCCGCTCGAAGACCTTATAGAGATGGACGACATCACTGAAATAATGGTGAACGGCCCGGATCAGGTATATGTCGAACATCATGGAAACCTTCTGAAAACAGACACGGCTTTTGCCGACAATCATCAGGTCATGGCCGCTATCGAGCGCATTGTCTCTCCGCTCGGACGCCGCATAGACGAAAGCTCCCCGATGGTGGATGCCAGATTGCCGGACGGCTCCCGTGTCAACGCAATAATTCCGCCTCTTTCGCTTGTTGGCCCTTCTATAACCATCCGTAAATTTTCCAAGATACCGTTTCAAGTTGACGACCTTATCAAGTTCGGCTCGATTTCGTCTGAAATGGCACAATTTCTGAAAGTATGCGTGGAAATAAGAAAAAATATCATTATTTCCGGCGGAACCGGCTCGGGGAAGACTACTCTTCTCAATGTGTTGAGCTCTTTTCTTCCAAATAAAGAGAGAATAGTGACAATTGAGGATGCGGCCGAGCTTCAGCTTAGGCAGGATCACGTTGTTAGGCTTGAGTCAAGGCCTCCGAATATCGAGGGCAAAGGCGAAATTTCCATCCGCGATCTGGTGAGAAACTCACTGTGCATGCGTCCCGACAGAATTGTGGTCGGGGAATGCCGATCCGGAGAAGCTCTCGATATGCTCCAGGCAATGAACACCGGACACGACGGCTCCCTCACCACCTTGCACGCAAACACTCCGCGAGACGCCATGGCCCGCCTGGAAACGCTTGTCCTTATGGCTGGCTTCGACCTTCCATTGCGCGCAATCCGGGAACAAATAGCCTCGGCCATCACTATAATAGTTCAAATCAACCGCGAAAGAGACGGTTCGAGAAAAGTGACGCATGTGAGCGAAATAACCAAGATGGAAGGCGAGATCATCACAATGCAGGACATATTTGTGTTTAAACAGGAAGGCTGGGACAGCAACGACAAGATCACGGGACGATACATCCCGACAGGGAATATTCCTACCTTCATGGAAGACATTAAACGCGCCAAAATAGATTTGGACATATCAATATTCCGCGATGGCAGAGGGTTTTAAATTATGGAATTGAACTACACATGGCTGGCAAGTTTAAGCGCTGGGTTGTCGGTTACTCTGGCAACAATGGTTATTGTGGATTTTTTCGCATATGTTTCCGCGCGTTACAAGGAGCGCTATGTGAAAGAGGCAGAGGTGGAGCTGGATGATGTTCTCCTGCAAATGCCGGCTGGAAAAATTTTTGACTTGAGTCTGGCGGTAAGCGCCCTGGCGGCTTTTCTTTCCATGGTAATACTGGGTATGATGAGCTCTGAATGGTCCTGGTCAAAAGGAATATTTATTGCATTTATTGCGGGAGGCTTTTCATTTTTTACCCCCAGATTGTATCTGAGGCATCTGCACAAAGTCAGGATGATTCGTTTTAACGAACAGCTTGAGGACGCGCTGTCGTCCATGAGCAGTTCTCTGAAGGCAGGCTTCAGCATAAATCAAGCGATTGAAGTTGTGGCGGATGAAAACAAGCGTCCTATTTCTGTGGAATTCAGGCTCCTTGTTCAGGAGATACGCCTTGGCGTCCCGCTTGATGAGGCGCTGCAAAAAATGGTAAACCGGCTTGACTCCCCTGATTTTGAATTGGTTTCAACCGCAATTATAACCGCAAGACAGACAGGCGGCGAACTTACAGCCATTCTTGAACGTCTGGCTTCTGTTATCCGTGAGCGCATGAGGATAAACGGCAAGCTCAGAGCGCTGACCGCTCAGGGGAAATTGCAGGCATATATGATATCCGCCATGCCTTTTCTTTTGCTGATAGCAATGTCATATATAGCGCCTGACATGATGAGTGGATTTTTCAATGCCACAGCAGGAATCCTTCCAATAGGAATACTTCTGCTGGTGGGCGCGTTCGGAATGGTCGTTATCGGTTTTTTCGTGATAAAAAAAATAACAACTATAGATATTTAGCATTATGGGAACCGGTTATCTTACAATTTTAGCTTCATTGTCATCAGGCATTGCAGCCGGCTGCTGTTTTCTGGCGTTTATAGGCTTCATGGAAAAAGTTCAGTTGGAAAAGCAACTGAAGGCGGATGTGAAAAGTTTGCCCATGCTTATAAAATTATTCATGCCGCTGACCCCCAACCTTAATTTCATGGTAAAGTCACAGGCATTTGATGTGATGCGCGGAAAAGTTGAAGAACTTATCCTTATGGCAGGATTCGACGAAGCTATAAGTCCGAACCAGTTCATAGCGGTGCGGATGCTTTCCAGCCTGCTCGGCATTGGCTTTGCGGTTCTCTTTTTCAGCGTAAATCCAGCAATGGGAATTCTGCTGGGCCTGCTCCTTGTAGCATATCCCTCGCTATGGCTGAAAAGCACAATAAAAAAGCGCCACCTTGAAATTCTAAAAGCCCTGCCAAACGTCCTTGACTTGTTGACGCTTTCTGTCGAAGCCGGGAAAGATTTCCTGACAGCTTTGCGCGAAATACTCACCCGGCGCAAAGAAGACGCTCTTGGCGAAGAATTAAGGAGAACTCTTCAGGAAATTCAACTGGGCAAGCAACGCCAGAAGGCCCTTAAAGAGCTGATACAACGCGTAAGACAGCCTGATTTGACCTCAGTTATAAACGCCATTATTCAGGCGGAAGAGCTTGGAGTGAGCATAGCTCAGCTCCTGCGAATCCAGGGCGACCAGCTCAGAGGGAAGCGCTTTTCCAGAGCTGAAAAACTGGCAAATGAAGCGCCTGTGAAAATTCTTATCCCAGTTGTAATGTTTATATTTCCGCCAGTGTTCATAATTCTTATGGGGCCTATTCTTATACAAGCAATGAAAACACTTATCAAATGATTTACAATATCACTAAAAAAAAGCGTCTGGCTTGCAAGCCGATTTATGCGAGAGGCATTTTTATGAGAGGACGCGGGATGATTGGAAGAGATTTTTCCGATTTCGACGCTATGGTATTTGAAGATTGCAACAGCATACATACTATGTTTATGGGGATTAATTTGGATGTCCTGTTTGTGGACAGAGAGAATAAAATCTGCGCTTTGAAACGCGGCTTGAAGCCCTGGACTCCTCTTGTTAAATGCGCAACGGCCTTTCTGACAATAGAGCTGCCGGAACACGTCATAGAGTTGACAGGCTCCGAAATCGGCGACGCAATCGATCTTATGGCGGAGTTGACGAAATCGGAAATAGAAAAAGCCGCGGAAGAAGAGTTGATTCAATCGGCGGAAACAGCAATAACATTTAGCGAGAAAGACTAATGAATATTTATTTTTTAAACGGCCCCAGGGCGGGCGAAGAAATGAAATTGAATCCTCCGAGCGTGACATTGGGGCGTGAAACCGACAACGATATAAATCTGCTAGTTGGCGGCGTCTCGCGTTACCACGCAAAAATAGAATTCAATAAAGGCGAGTGGATAGTAAAAGACGCTGGCAGCACGAACGGAACAAAAGTAAATAAAACGCTGATAACTGAGCCCTTCAAATTGGCTATGGGCGACATTATTTCATTGGGTGACCAGGATATTCGCTTTGGAGAAGTCCAGAAAAACGAAAAGCCGACAGCGTTGGCTCCGCAAGAATCAGCCTCGGAAAAGCCAGCGACCCAGGAGCCGCCAGCCCAGGAGCCGCCAGCCCAGGAGGCGCCAGCCCAGGAGCCGCCGACTGAAGAATCTGTGTTTTCTCCGATGCCAGACCCTATAATAAAATCGCCGGAGCCTATAATAAAATCGCCGGAGCCTGTTTCTCCTCCCTCACCAGATCAATCTCCAATGATATCGTCGACTTCGCAGACTATTGCCGATGCGTCAAACACTGATGCGGGAGGAGCCCCGAAAAGCTTTTTTGACGAACTGAAATTCGGGCAGCCTGAAACAGGCGACGCGTTAAAAAACGATGGCAATCTTTTCAATAAAATGAATTTTTTTGGGACAAAGAACCCAGACGAAGAGCAAGGCGGAGAAGATAAAAGCGCGAAAAAAGGCATCAAAAAGCGGTCGAATATTCTTTTCTATGTCATTGTCATAGGAATGGCTGTCATATTTGTGTCTATTTTTATAATGACACAAAAGACAAACTCAAAGCGAATATCAAACACAGGCGGCGCGAAGGCCGCCAAAAAGGCAAGCGCCTCCTTGATTCTTTCCTATCGAAAGCAAATCACGTCTCCGGACAATATATTCTGCTTTTCACTCAGCATTGAAAACGGCTCCGCCGCTTTTTCTCTGGACGATCTAAAAACGCAGCGGCATTATTCAAGGAAGGTGGCTAATGTTGACGAAGCCCACTTGGAGCCCCTTGTTGAAACAATAAAAAACTCCAACTTTATGAGCTTGCAGTCGGAAGCTCCGGGAATGCCGCAAAACGGCATAGACGATGTCAGGAGCATGATAATAGCCAATGAAAACAATCTGAATGAGATCACAATAAAAAACTCATTCGCGCCAAGCTCTTTTGAACAGATTGAAGCAGCCGTGGACGAGTTTGCAGAGCACTATGGATTGCGCACAATCTCTCTGACGCCGAAGGAAATGAAGAATGAAGCCGAAAAAGCTTTCCATAAAGCGGAGCAGTTGTTCCAGAATTACGCGGCAAACCCCGCAAATATTCGGGAAGCGATAGTAAGGTACAAAATAACAGTTGAAATGCTTGCCCAGTTTGTGCCAAAGCCAAAAATGTGGGACATAGCCCGCAAAAAACTGCAGGAGGCTCAGGCCATTCAGGACAGTATCCGGAAGGAGCTGTATTTTGACTTTGAAAGGAGCAAAAGGCTTAATGAACTGAGCAACGCGCGCGATATATGCGTAAAGTTAATGCAGTTGGAGGCCCCTGACAGCAAACGCTATAACAAA
>Ga0075121_1001599_pt1 | contig 13849 bp, 8 predicted proteins | sample AntAceMetag02UKG_FD_69793 | JGI IMG/M metagenome (GOLD analysis project Ga0075121, IMG submission 69793) | Saline lake microbial communities from Ace Lake, Antarctica - Antarctic Ace Lake Metagenome 02UKG | ecosystem: Environmental > Aquatic > Non-marine Saline and Alkaline > Saline | place... | reverse complement strand
CTTTCCAGCGGGGGAAAAGACAGCCTGCTGAGCTTTGGTCTTTTGAACGAGATGGGTATGGAGGTGCACCCTGTTTTCGTTAACGAATCGGGAAGGCACTGGTTCACGGCCCTGAATGCCTACCGCTATTTCAAGGACAATATCTCCCGTACGTCCCGGGTCTGGACCAATTCGGACCGGATTTTTAACTGGATGCTGCGGCACCTCCCCTTTATCCGAAAAGATTTTGCCCAGGTCCGTTCCGATGAGTATCCCATTCGCTTGTGGACCGTTGCGGTGTTTATTTTCGGCGCTTTGCCCCTGTTGCTGAAAAGGGGCGTGGGGCGGTTGGTGATTGGGGATGAGTTCGACACCACCCATCGTTTGTCACACAAAGGCATCACGCACTATGACGGACTCTTTGATCAGAGCCGGTATTTCGATAACGCCCTGACCCGGTATTTTTATCGAAAACAATGGGGTATCAGCCAGTTTTCCATCCTGAGGCCCATGTCGGAGCTCCTCATTGAAAACATCCTGGCCCAGCGTTACCCGGAATTGCAGCGGCACCAGGTTTCCTGTCACGCCGCACACAAGGAGGGTGAAAGGATAAAGCCCTGCGGACGGTGCGAAAAGTGCATGCGCATTGTGGCAATGCTGTCCGCCATGGACGCCGATCCCACCCTGTGCGGGTACACCCCTGAGCAGGTGGACCGCTGTTTTTCCCAGATGGTGGGAAAAGGTATCCATCAGGAAGGGGAAGGCATACGACATCTCGCCTTTCTGCTGCACCGAAAAGGAGTTTTGCCGGAAGCCAGGATGGGCAAGGTGCGTGGGTCGGAGCAGTCACAAGTGATGAAACTTCGTTTCGAAGCGGAAAAATCCCCTCTTGACGGCATTCCCCTGGAAATTCGGGAGCCCCTTTACCGAATCTGTATGGAACATGCCCAAGGCGCTGTGAAGCGGAGCGGTCGTACCTGGGGGGAAATAGATCCGTGGACAGATCCGGCCATGGGGCGGCCTTACCCCTTTGAACACCCCGCACCGGTGCCGTTTCACAGGGAAAAACGTGCGGGTCAGGGGAAAGAAAAAATACGGGATTATCTCCTGGGCGAACTCACATGGCCTGAGGTGAAACGCCGGTTTCAGGAGGTGGATGTGGCACTCCTGCCGGTGGGCGCCATTGAACAGCACGGCCCTCATCTGCCCCTGGACTGCGATGCCTTTGATGCGGATTATCTGGCAAAAGCCGTGGCCGAGCGATGCAGGGCGCCCAGACCCCTGGTGCTTCCCCTGGTCTCCTACGGCGTTTCCTATCATCACGAGGACTTCAGCGGTACCCTCAGCGTCAATCCGGAAACCCTCTCCCAGATGGTGTACGATATCGGCATGAGCGCCGTGAAGCACGGCATCACCAAACTGGTGATCGTCAACGGACACGGCGGAAACGGTCCGGCCCTCCATTTTGCGGCCCAGATGATCAACCGGGACGCCCATATATTCACCTGTGTGGACACGGGTGAGAGCAGCGATCCGGATATCTATGGCATGGCCGATACGCCCAACGACGTTCATGCGGGTGAAATCGAAACCAGCACCAGTCTGGCCACTCGTCCCCACATGGTGCGATCCAATAAAATCAAAAAATTCGTACCCCGCTTCTCAAACCGTTATCTGGATTTCACCTCAAAACGGAGTGTTGGGTGGTATGCCCATACCTCAAAAATTTCCCCGTCGGGGGTCATGGGTGACCCCACCCTGGGAAGTCGTGAAAAAGGTGAGCGTATGTGGAAGGTCATGATTGAAAACCTTGCGGCCTTTGTGGAAGAACTGCAGCGATTGAGCCTGGATGAAATCTACCAGAAGAGGTGCTAGCGCCCATGAAAATCGTGCGGATCGAAGCATCTCCGGTCACCCTTCGGATGAATGAACCCTATGTCATTGCCTATGAAACCGTTTCAGAAACCACCAACCTTTTTCTGCGCCTGGAAACCTCTAGCGGTATTAACGGGTATGGATGTGCGGCTCCCGATGAACCGGTGACCGGAGAAACAGCGGATATATTGCTGCAGGCCGTTGAATCGGTGGTGAGTCCTCTGCTGAAGGGCGCTGATCCCCTGAGGCGTACACGTTTGATGCAGAAGCTCAGAATCCAACTGAAGAACCGTCCGTCCCTTCTGGCTTCCATCAATATGGCACTCCTGGACATTCTTGGAAAGGCCTGCGGACTTCCCCTTTGGAAGATTCTGGGCGGTTTCCGGGATCGAATGAAAACCAGCGTCACCATCGGTATTCTCCCAGAGAAAGAGACCCTTGAACGGGCACTTTACTGGAAGGCCCAGGGCTTTCGCGCATTGAAGCTCAAAGGGGGACTCAATGTGGATTCAGACATCGCCCGGTTGCTCCGCATTAGGGAAGTCGTGGGAAAATCAATGGAGTTGCGTTTTGATGCCAACCAGGGATTTACCGTTGAAGAATCGTTGCGGTTTGTCCATGAAACACGAAAAGCGAAATTGGAACTGATTGAACAACCAACCCCCCGAGCGGCGCCCGAGCTTTTGAAACGCGTCACGCGGAAAGCCGCAATCCCGGTGATGGCCGATGAAAGCCTAATGACCCTGCGAGATGCCTTTCGCATCGCGCGGGGGGACCTGGCTGATATGGTTAATATCAAGCTCATGAAAGTGGGCGGCATTGACGAAGCCCTTCAGATCAATGCGGTTGCAAAGGCTGCAGGCCTTGAGGCCATGGTGGGTTGCATGGACGAGTCGGCCCTTGCCATTGCCGCCGGTCTTCATTTCGCACTGGCATGCCCCAATGTGCTCTACGCGGACCTGGACGGTCACCTTGATCTGAAAAATGATCCCGCTGCAGGCGCCGTCATTCTTCGCAAGGGCACCCTTTTTCCCACGGGAAAGCCCGGATTGGGGTTTACGCCTGGAATGGAAAATTTTCCTTTTTGATGCCGTTGTGTTGGTGTCAAGGGGACTCAAGAGGATACCTGAAAACGAGTAGTTTTTAGGAGATTCATGAGCATATCGATGACCTGTAGTCCTTTACCCTTTTGCAGCTTAACTAAACGTTCGCTGAAGGCAAACAAATAAGGTGGTGGCAGAATGAAAAAACCAGTGGACCAAACCAACGAAATATTCGACTCTCTTGCTGGAACTGAAATTTCAAAAGATTTTTCAAAGGAAATTGCCAGCAACGCATTAAGCATTGTTGTTGATGCAATTAATTCTAGTATTGGAGGTTTAATTATTACAAATATGGAAGGATATATTCGTTTTGCAAACCCATCTTTTTGCAAAATGTTTGACTATTCATTTGCCAACATAATTGGAAAAAATTCGGCCGAATTATTTTCTACGAAAGAAGTAAGAAAAATTTCTGATGTTATCGCTATAATCGACATCAGAAACGACGATACTGAAGAATTTGTAGTACAAACTAAAGACGGTTGCAATTTCATTGTTGAGGTTTCTGCTTCAAATGTCACATCCACTTCAGATGAAATTGTTGGGAGAATGGCATCTTTTGTTGATATTACAAAACATAAAGAGGTCGAGGCTGACCGAGAAAAACTTATCCAAAAGCTGCAAGATGCTCTTGATAAAATAAAAGTTTTGAGAGGCTTCCTTCCTATATGCGCATCCTGTAAAAAAATTCGGGACGACAAGGGATATTGGAACCAAATAGAGAGTTATATAAGCGATCATTCAGAAGTAGAATTCAGCCATAGCATATGCCCTGAATGCGCCAGAAGACTCTACCCTGAATTCAAAAAATAGATAGCACCGAACAATTGCATTCACCAGACGGCAAGAAGCGTGGCGGCGCTGATGCGGCAAGTTCATTGGCGCCACTGGTGATAAAAACGTTATTCAAATCAAGATATTTCCAGCGGCATTGGATCTTGATGAATCTGTGTTTACTGGTATATCACGACCAGCGCAAATATTGCCATAAAAGTTCATTAGGTCAGCTTGACAGAATCCTGAAAGCTTGCCACGCAGCACAATGTGTTGTAGCCACCCAGATGATTTGTTGATGTTAATTGTATGGTTTATTAACCACATCTTTGTCTTTTGAAAAATTCACCACCCTATCTTCCTGCGCATATTTATTTTTTGCATATCCTATGTCCACAACCGGTGCGAATTTTTAAAATTTGACGGAAAAAGGGCCGGAAATTTTGCTGACCACGATAGATCAAGAATCTGACATAACTTGACAATATTCAAGCATTTGGCGGGTCAAAAACCGTGTGATATACTTGAGCTGGGGACATCGAGTAAAACTGAGATAATGTTTTTTTATCTCACTCTGCAAATTATTTTCCTTTCTTCATCATAGCTAAAATATTGGGGATTTCTTAACAAGAGCTTCAGAACAATGGGCAGTAAGAAAAGCCTCAACCCGTTCCAGCTTGTCTGGGTTTGGATGGCTGCCCTTTGATTCCCATCTTGCGACAGTGCATTCATTTACGCCAAGTTTTTGAGCGAGATCCTTGATAGTCATGAAATTTTGCATTCTGGTAGCTCTGAGTTTTTCACCGAAGGATTTCGGGTCAGAAGGGTAGGTGGGGTTTTCGGAAAAGCACAGCCCCCATATCTTTTTCCGGGGGATTGGTTCAGGCTGGTGTGTATCTATAAATTCGACAATGGGTCTGAGGTATTTTATTTTTGGCTGAGTGCCTTGGCATTCCCAATTGACGATGGAACCTTCAAATGCACCGATACTCTTCTGAAGCTCTTTAATTTCGAGACCTTGATCTAGTCTGGTTTTTCTGAGCAGATCGCCAAGAGTTTCTATCTTTTCCGGATAGTCATCAATAAAGATTTCCTTTGGAATTTCAACGGTTAAATGGTATATATACTCGCATGGTGAATCTTGACAAAAGTATAGGTTCTGTCCCGCACGGCTGTCCGTGCGGTTTCCTGGGCGATACCAAAAGAGAATGCACCTGCTCGCCGCTTCAGATTCAGCGTTATCGCGCCAAGATATCCGGGCCACTATTGGATCGGATCGACATTCACCTTGAGGTACCGGCCGTGCTCTACAGGGAGCTTTCAGGAATTTCAGAAGGGGAGTCTTCCCATCTTATCCTGGAAAGGGTCGTGAGGGCCAGGGAAATTCAGGAGGAGCGATTTGCCCGTACCATTGCGGATCTGGAAGGGGAGTAAAGAATTGCGGGCGGCCCATGTGGGAGAAGCCATTCAGTACCGAACACTGGATCGGAAGATGGTGACATAAGAAGCGGCGGTGTTTTGTTGGGGTAGAGAAACCGGATGTCTGGATATCCGGAGGCAACTGCATGAAAGACATTATTCGAATGGGTGAAAGCTCGGTCCTCGATTTCAAGACAAAAGAAGTCCACAACGACAGCATCGAAAAAGAGGTGGCGGCTTTTTCCCTTCTTTGCCAACTGCATAACCTCAGTGCTGATAACTGACAACTGCCTCCTACAACTTCATCTTTGGGTTGCGGGTATCCCGCCTTAGGAACGTGGCCGCAATAACTTCCCCAACCATGCATCATAGCTTCAGACCATCTTCGCCCGATCTGAAATAACAAAAACATTGAAATAGCCTGCTATTCCTTCAGCTTTTGTGATTCCAGATCGAACAAATCTGGCCCAAATCTATGCGCCTTCTTGTGAAAGCTATTACGGCCACGTTCCTTAGGAAGAAAAAGCATTGCATCAGGAACGGTACCCATTTTGGGGTCAAAAAAGACGATATAAGGCCTGAAAACGCCTATTTCGGGGACGTTAATTTCTAATAATCAATAATTTGGCGTGGCCCGACCCGCCATCCCGCCATCTCAATTCCGGAATACCTTCATCATAATGGACCGACCAAGGTTTGTTTTGATTTATGAGAGATGAGAAAGCAATGATCGAAGATCAAATAATCAATGACCCAGGCCGCGTTTCCGGTAATTTAAAGAGCATCCTGACGGATATCTTTCATTTTCATGCTTTCAGACCCCATCAACAGAAGGTCTGCGAATCCGTTATAGAAGGGAAGGATCTCCTGCTGGTTATGCCCACGGGGGCCGGGAAATCCCTCTGCTACCAGCTTCCGGGCATCGCCCGAAAGGGCGTCACGCTGGTGATCAGCCCCCTCATCGCCCTGATGGAGGATCAAACCGCAGGCCTCAAGCAAAAGGGCTTTAGAGCGGACCGCATTCACTCCGGGCTCACCCGCCTGAAGTCCCGGCAAATCTGCAGGGAATATCTGGACGGTAAGCTTGATTTTTTCTTTATGGCACCCGAGCGGCTGGCGGTCCCCGGTTTTCCCGAGATGTTGGCCAAAGGGAAACCCTCCCTGGTGGCCATCGATGAGGCCCACTGCATAAGCCAATGGGGCCATGATTTCCGGCCTGACTATCGGCTGCTGGGGGAAAGGCTTCCGCTCCTGCGTCCCGCGCCTTTTATCGCCATGACGGCCACGGCAACCCCCAGGGTCCAGACGGATATTGTACGGCAATTGCGCATGGACCGACCGGAGCTGCGTATCCACGGTTTCAGGCGGACCAATATCGCCATTGAACTGGTTGAAATTCCACCGGCGGATCGAACCCGAAAAGTGATTGAAATTCTAAAAGCAGATGAACACAGGCCCGCCATTATCTATGCACCTACCCGACAGAAAACCGAAAATCTGGCGAAGGAGCTTTCCCACAACTTTAAAGCGGCTCCCTACCATGCGGGTCTGGCGCCGGAAATTCGAGACGGGGTTCAGGCGGCCTTTCTTTCGGAAAAGATGGAGATCATCGTGGCCACCATCGCCTTTGGCATGGGAATCGACAAACCGAATATCCGCACTGTGATCCACACGGCCCTGCCCGGAAGCCTCGAAGGATACTACCAGGAAATCGGCCGCGCGGGGAGAGACGGCAAACCTTCCCGGGCCGTCCTTCTCCACGCCTATGGAGACCGTCGCGTACACCAGTTCTTTCACGAAAAAAACTATCCCCATGAAAAAATCCTGGACAGGATTTACAAACGGCTCAAGAAGGAAAGAATACCATTGGAAAACCTGGCTGAAGCATTGAATCTAGAGGAAGAGGAATTCGATACGGCCCTTGAAAAGCTGAGAATTCACGGAGGGGCGAGGGCGGAACCGGATAAAACCGTGCGCCGGGGTCATGACCACTGGCTTTCCCAATACCGGGCACAGAGAGACCACCGACTCAGCCAGCTTGAGGAAATCTCCCGTTTTGCCGGTTCTTCTTCATGCCGCATGCTCCACCTGATTCAGCATTTCGGGGATTGTGAAGACGACGGTCATCCCTGCGGCATCTGCGATTTCTGCGCCCCTGAAAATGCCATCGGAGTTTTCCATCGCAACCCCGATAAACAGGAAGAAAAGATCATATGGCGGACAATGTCCAAACTGAAACAGTTGGGCAGTCTCAGTACGGGAAAACTTTTTAAGGCGGCATGCCCCGATGCCGCCATTTCCCGGTCGGATTTTGAAAGCCTGCTCAGGGCCCTTGCCGGGGCATTACTGATCACGCTGCGGGAAGACGCCTTTGAAAAAAACGGAAAACGGATCCATTACAGGAGGGCCGAGATAACCGGAAAGGGAAAATCCTTTCGATTCGAGGTCTGCAAATCTTTGCGACTGTCGTCGCTGAAAAGCGATCGCAGGACAACGAGAAGGAAAGCATTGGTTCGCAGGAAAAAAGGGGGAGAATGAACATTTCAGTGGTTCAATGCAGAGCGTGGGAACGAGCGTGAGCAGCGAGCCCACAATGAGAATTGTTGGAAATACGTCCAAGATGTCGCATATCAATTTGACCGGAAGAATTTCCTCGGAACCCCGCTGGATCGGAAGATGAAGGGATAAGAAGAGGTTCCTGTTTCCTGAAGATGACTTTAAAGAAGAAAGAGGCTTCCCCTTTCCTTGCAGTGTTCAAGGAATTCCTTGAAGCAGGCGTTGTTCCCGAGGCCTTTTTCCCGGTTTGGAATGGCTGAGAAAAAAAACCTGCTGCCGATCACGATGAGTTTTTTTCTCGCCCTGGTTACGACCACGTTGAAGCGATTGGGATTGTTCAGAAACCTGGATATTACATGGTCCCGATCCGATGCGGTGAATCCGAAAATAATCACGTCCCTTTCCGCGCCTTGAACCCGCTCCACCGTATCAATCAGGGGAAGTTCATGGTTTGTCCCCTCAAGCAGGCCGGAAAGGCGGGCGGAGATTAGGTTGTTTTGGGCGCGATGGGGGGAGATGAGGGCTATCTGCTCCGGCTGAATGGCGAAATGAGTGATCATTCGGCAGGCGATTCGGGAGATGATGTGGGCTTCCTGTTCGCATTCTTGATGGTGCCGGCGATGATCCATGATCGCGAGAGTTATGGGTCGATTTGGGTCGATCAGTTGGTCTATCCGGTTATCGGAAATTTCCCCTTTCAACGTAAGTCTCGATCCGGCGTTTTCAGGGGCGGGCTGAAGGGCGCCGTCGTACCAGGTGCGGCTCGGGAACCGGCAGAGTTCGCGGTTCATTCGGTAGGTGATATCCAGGCGGACGTGATTTTCGGCATTGCCATGTCGAGAGAGATGCTCAAGAATTGATTTTCGAACGTCCAACGGTTTTTGGTCCGGCGAAAGGGGCTCTGTACCTTCCCTTTCATCGTGCCCCAGAACAATGGGGGGCAACTGCTTAACGTCCCCCAGAAGAAGATAATTCCCCTTTCCATAGGCCAGCGTAAGCGCAGCCTGGGGAACCAGCATCTGGGAGGCCTCATCCAATGCCATCCAGTCGAAATACGGGGGGAAATGGCCGTTTCGGCTGTCAAAAAGGTTGTAGAGTCCGTATCCGGTAGCGCCGAGGATCAGGTATCGGCGGCGGAAAACATCATCAGGGTCATTGGACGTTTCAACACTGAAATGATCATTCTCCTTTGCGGGTTCATTGGGTTTTCCCCACTTGATCAATGGAGCGGGAAAGCCTTTCAGGTTGAACTGTTTTAGCAATCGCGAGACCTTTTCAAGGGCATTGTCGATGGCCTGGTGGGTCAGGGCGCTTAGCGCGATGCGCAAGGGTTTCCCCGATTCATGGGCTTGAAGGACCAGTGCAATCAGCATCCAGCCCAGGAGATGGGTTTTGCCGGTTCCGGGAGGACCGTCAATGAGACTCAATTGGTAGGAGAAAGGGAGTTCCATGGCGCGCTTCTGAGCGGCATTGAGTCCGATGATGGAACTGTTCTGCGCGAGCCACTTTCGTATCCAGAACGATGAATTTTGATGTTGCGTGCGGGGGCGGTTGTCCCGCAATATTCGTGAAAATGGATGCTCATCCCGGCTCAGCACGGTTTTGACCGCGTGGAGCAGTTTGGGGGTGGTCCAGTCTTCCGCGTCCTCTTCCAGGGAATAATAAATGCGTCGGTTTAAGGCCAGATGTCCCTGCCGGGAGCCGACGGACAGGATTTGTGCTGTTGGCTTGAAGCGGTTCAGGATAACGGAAAACCCGTCTTGAAGGTCACGTATCCCTTGTGGCGCCAGTTTCAAAAAATCCCCTTCCCGGAATTTGGATGTGCCATTGTTATGGATTACGGAAAAGTTGTAACGGAACTTTCCTTCATGATCCAGTTCTTTTCCCATAAAACGAAGCGGTCCCATGGCCCGGAAGCGCTCCACCCGCTCCTCCAGAGAATATTCCTGCAGCGACAGAATATCTTCCTGTTTTAAACGCTGTTCTTCTTTCACGAATTGGATATAAACTTCGGATGGATCTTCTTTTTCCGGCCCTGTTTTCCACCCCTCCTGTTGTCGGCTGCTGATCAGGTGCTCCATGAGCCATTTTCTTAAGTGGTCGCAAAATAACAGGGCTTCTTTTAATTCGACATCATGTGGGTCCCCGTGAAACAAACTGAGAGGCCTTTTCAGGGCAGGCGCCAAACCCAGAATATGATGCAGAGAATACAGGGTAAGTTCTCCGGGGATGGGAAGCGTGAAATGGTTTCTGAAACCCTGGCGAAGATCCGTCCAGTGGTTTTGAATCATGTTCGCGATTAATTCATATTCTGCCGGCTCTCCCATTTTCCGCGCCCATTCAAGAAGCAGGGACGAGGTTCTGCCGCCAAAGGAAAACAGATGCGGCCCCTTGCCGTTTTCCTTCGCCTGCTTCCAGATGATAAAAAAAGCATTTGCGAAATCATGCCATGCCGATTCCTTGTTGTTGCCGCCCGTTTTCATTTCCCAGGTGTGAACCGCCGATACATTGCCATCCACAACGCGAAGGCCCAGGATTGAGTTATGAGGCAGCGGCCCGGAGGTTATAAGGAGAATTACCGATACTGAAATGTTGGCCGGAAAAAGTCGCGTAATCTTGTTGTTCAGCAAAATATGATGATTTGAGAGGGCGTTTATTTTGGCTTTTAGTTGATCTTGCGTGTGGGGCGGCATGGAAACCGGTTCGATTTTCGAGGCCTCCAGCCACTGTTTGGTCTGGTCCATGCTTTTGAGGTCCAGCGCTTTTAGTTGGTCCAGTTGTCCGGGCGTCAAGTTCGGCAGAAACTGGATGTCTTCCCGGTTCAGGGCTTCCTGATAGCAGAAGTTAAACCATTGGCAATAAGTGCAATGGCTTTTTAGCTGAAACCCTGCTCCTTTGGCATTTTTTGAGATGATCGTATCCAGATTTTGAATCAATGCCGGGAAGGTCGCCAGATACGGATGTAAATCAAATTCGTGTTCCACCATTATATCCGTATTTTTTTGAGCGGGCAATACCAGAAAGCCTGCGTTTGAGAGGACAACAGTTGCGTTTAGCTTCCGCGATGCGATCATTTTTCTGAGCAGAAAGGCGTAGAAGGCCGTTTGCCATTTGTGGTGTAAGCGGGGGGCAGGGCTGTTCTTGATTTCTCCCACAGTGAGCATCAAAGTGTCTTTTTCCCGGGAAATTCGAATAAGATCCGGTATCCCGATGCCGTCTACGTCCTGGAACAGGGCATGCTTACTGAGTACGCCTTGAGAAATGTAAAGGGGGCCGGTGCTTTCCCCGACCGGCATTTGCAGTAATTTCTTTAGACCTGCAATCGTTTCCTGATGCCGAAGTTCCAAGGGTTTGAAGTTTCCATGGACGTCCTTTTCGGATATGCGGACCATGGCGGCGCCATTGTCCTGTAAATGGGCTATGACGGTTTCTTCAAATTGACGGCCTTTGTGAATACGGTCATCTGTCGCTTTCTTGTCAAGCGGGGGAGGGGAGGGCGGCTGATGATGAACCGGCACAAAATGAAGACGCAGGAAGCGTTCGCACTGAAGATGCCTGAAATACCCCGCCAGAATGCCGCCGGTGAGCGGGCGGTTTGCGTGGGCTGCGCAATTGAGGGAAACTTCCGGCATGAATTTCAGACGTTCTTTTTCCAGATCAAGAAGCGGTTGGCCTTTTGCCGGTATTTCCACAGGGCCGGGGGTCTCTTGCTTATCATTATCGTGCCCCCGTTCAAGAAAATCCAGGTTGCCCGAGAGAATTTCGGATGATTTTTGACGATAACGCAAAAAGGTGGCCATCACGCGTTCATCAAAGAGAAAATCCGCCATTTCCGCCATATGCAGTTCTTTTGGCAGGATACTGCAGAACCGGTTTAAGGGGAACGAAGCTTTAAGCAGTTTGAAATTCCGTTCGGTCCATGAAACAAGGTCGTCTTTCACCAGGGGCAGGGGAAGTTTGCTGAAATCAACCCAGTGTGAACAATCCACGCCCACGGCGTCGGAAGCCACAAACACATCTTCTTCCCGGGTTTCACGCAGGCGGTTCCGGATGGTCCAGCGTAGGATGAGATTGCCCACCGACCCGATGTAAGTCAGGTACCGATAAAAGCCGTTCGGGTTTAAAATGATTTCAATGCCGTTTTTGAGCACAACGGCGGTTTGAATTTTTTCCCGCTCCCTTTCAAGCAGCGCACGGGTTCGCGAAAAGAGCCCTTTTTCATCATGTTCCGAATTTTTGAGCACTTCCCGAACGGATTGGGCCACCTCGTATGAAACCTGTTGCCCGGGTCCGAGCCAGAATATTTCCTTGCTGTCCGTACGGGTCGACGGGACGGCCAGAACCCGCCCGGCGCCTTTGGCATGGATGATTTCGGCGATACAAAGCCTTTTGCCGGCCAGGTTGACCCGGTCTCCCGGCTCCAGTTGGTCCACGACCGCCCGCGGAATGTCGGCGATGGTCTTCTTGCTCAACTCCAGGGCATAATTTTCTTCGGCCGGCGGGAAATTGCTCCATATACCGTATTCAAAAAGGCAGTTATAGTACTGCCATCCGCCCTGGAACAGGCCGTTAACGGATCCCTTGGACAGCCAGCCCGTTTTTTCCATCGTTTTGAAAATATCATCCAGATCCCGGCTCTCTTCCGGGAACAAATCTTTCATGGCGCCGGGTGTTATGCGCTGTTTCTCATAAATGCAGCTTGCCGTCTGCTGGCCCAGAACGCTGATCAATTTTCGCGGCAGGGGCCTTTCCACCTGTCCCCGTTTTGCCAGGGCGAGGAGAGCCAGAAAACGGGTCAACTGCTCACCTGCCTTTGCTCCCCGGCAGATGCCCCAGAAAAATGTTTTTTCAACGCGTCGGTTGGCGCGGCCCACGCGCTGAAGGAAGGCGGACACCGAATCAGGGGGTTCATAAAGCATCACCGCGTCCACGTCGCCCACGTCGATTCCCAGTTCAAGGGTGCTGGTGGCCACGCACAGGGCATGGGGGTTCCGGCGAAAATTCCGTTCAACGGCCCGCCGTCTTTTAGGTTTGAGATTGGAATAGTGAAGGCCGCAGGCGCCGCTGAAACACCCCTGTTGCCCCAGAAGGGCAAACAATCGGTCGCAGGCGCTGCGGCTGTTGGCGAAGAGCAGGATTTTTCGGTATCCGAATGACTGGTAGAGGTCGTCAAAAAGGGCGACGAGTTCTTCATCTTCGTTTTTGAGATGAACCAGATGGGGTACAATTTCCTTGCGCACGTCTTCGGAAATATGAATCGTGGTGGACGAAAAATCAAAAAACCGGGCGATTGAATCCATGTCGGCAATGGTGGCGGACAGGGCGATTTTTTGCAAGGGCCCACCCGCTCGACGTTCAAGCCGTTTGAGCACCAGGGCCAATTGGCGGCCCCGGTACTGGTGTACCAGGGGATGGACCTCGTCAATGACGGCCATGGTCACCCGTGAAATAAATTCCCTGAACTCGGGATTCCGGCTTCCCAGAAGCACGTCCAGGGATTCGGGCGTGGTGATAATAATGTGAGGGGTTCGGCCGCCGCTTCGTTTGATGTCGCCGGTGCGGACCCCTAAACCCAGCTCCAGGCGCGGGGTGATGATGGGAGAAAGACGGCGCTTCAGGTCAAAGGCCAGGGCGCGGGTGGGAACTATATAAACAAGGCGGTCTATTTTTTCAGACAGAAAGACCCGTTCAAGGCAGGGTCCCAGAACCGCTTCGGTTTTGCCGGAACCGGTTCCGGACTGAAGGATCAGGTCTTTTCCCTGAAGGATCGGCTCGATGGCCTGAACTTGAAAGGGAAAGAGCGACGGAAAGGCCCCGTAAAAGGCGCGGAAGGTGTTGGGAAGTCTAAGGAGTGGAGAATCCAAATCTATAACAGGCGCAGCGCCTGTTCCTGGTGGGCCATATCCAGTTGGTTGATCAGGGATTGCATTCTGAGGCGGGTTTCCCGGTTGACGGTCTGCGCCAGAACCGTTTCCATTTCCTCTTGAATACGTCCGTTTTCGGGGGCCCATTTATATGCTCTTGTGTGAAGCAAAAGGAGCTTCCGGGTCAACCCATCCCATTCCTTCCCGGACAGATCATGGAGTCGATGGACGTCGAGGTTTTTCCATGCGTGAGCGTAGTTCATGGCAAAATAGGGGGAT
>Ga0075121_1001597_pt1 | contig 13871 bp, 3 predicted proteins | sample AntAceMetag02UKG_FD_69793 | JGI IMG/M metagenome (GOLD analysis project Ga0075121, IMG submission 69793) | Saline lake microbial communities from Ace Lake, Antarctica - Antarctic Ace Lake Metagenome 02UKG | ecosystem: Environmental > Aquatic > Non-marine Saline and Alkaline > Saline | place... | reverse complement strand
TCCTCCTTGTGTTTTTCAAAATTCGCTGTGAGCCTTTCTATCCAAGCGATTGAGCCGCCATTCATGCCCACGTCTTCATCTTTCGTAATTACAAAATCAAATTCTGATATATTATCATAACCATCCCGAGGGGCTGAATCAAAAAAATCAGCCGCGGCGGGACAGCAAACATGCGCAACTATACCTTTACTTGTCAAATAGTAATCTAATGAATTATGAATTCTTCCTATGTTAAAGATGCAAAGTATGCCTATATATTTATTCTTATTCATTTCCATATTGTTCAAAAAAATATTACTGATCTCTTCCATGTTCCAGCCACTCGTTTGGCCACAATAAGGAAAGTATAAACCGTAAGTAACACGATCATCTGGAGGAAAAAAACGCTCCTTAGGATAAAAAGGGCATATCTTGAAGTGATTAAGAGTTCCATATGAGATTGCTAAATAAGTAATAAAACTAAAAACCACTACAAAAAAAGTGACTCTTTTTTTTATAAGATATGATTTAATTAAGCTTATTCCAAGGCCTATTAACAAAGCTATGGGGGGAAGTAGTGGTAAAATAAAACGAGGTGTCTTATTTTGTGAAAATGAAAAAAATAGCAAGGGCAAAAATAACCAAATCGCTAGCACTCCGCCTTTTTTGTTTACCAGACAAACAAAAGAAAAGATTAAAAATAAGGCTAAAAAGAAAGGCCCTATAGAATAAGAAAATAATGACCTTATATAGAAATCTATAAAACTCCCATGAGGACTAGCGGAAAGCTGTAAAGACATCGCGTTTGCTCGATTGATAATCTTATCCATGTTAGGTAGATACCATGGTCCCGCTATAAGTAAACTGGTTAACAAAGACATAATAAAATTTCTAAAAATTACCACGAATTGTTCTTTTTCCTTAAAAGTTTTCTTTAAGGCTATGAAAATGTAATAAATTAGGGGTGGCAGAATAAAAACAATATACGTTGCTTTTGTAAGCAGGCCCAACCCGATGCCTACTCCAAGGAAAAGAGAGTACCTTATAGATAAAAAGTGTCGTGTAAGTAACATTAAATAGATACTTAGAGAAACCATGGCTGTTAAAGGAAAATCAACCATAAGACCTCTAGACATAGCGAATATAGCCGGAAACATTGAAACAATAAATGCTGCTAGCAACCCTGTTGCTTTATCTTTGAGTTTCAAGCCAATACCATAAACAGATATTAGGATAATCGCAAAATAAAACATATTTAGCATTGTAATGTTATCTGCATTAATATTTTTTTGAATAAAGAAATATAATGATAAAGTTATTTCATATAAAGGTGGTCTGCATTTATCTCCTAATTGGCAATACCGATTATAAATTTCGTTTAATTGTATATTTTTATAATTTAATCCTTTTAAATCCATAGAAATACCGTATGCGCCCTCTGCCCTGTTCCATTCATCATAAATAGGAAGCGTATTATCCAAAGAAAGAACTATATAATTATTTACCAGATGAAATAATAGCAATATGGCTAAAATTATAAAAGAACAAATGCTCAATTTCTCTTTCTTCCACAAAGAACTAATGTACATGCTCTGTTCCTTTTGTTGTTATAAATCGAATATAGCGTTCTTAAATTATTTCCTTTTACCACCCAGTAAAACTCTATTTCTCAAAATCATATAAATCCAAAAGTAAACTATATAAAAAAATGTGTAAATTGAGACAAGGATTAAAATGAACCACTTAAAGATACTTCTTCTTTTTGTTATTCTTATTTTCTCCTGTGGTAATTCCTGTAAAGAATTTATAGATTTTTTAAACAATAAAATTTTTTCATTTAGGTCATCTTCTTCTTTTCCTATTCCCAAATTTCTCTCTTTTCCTTCACCAATATTTGTCTCCATAACCCTGATTTTCAAATCAGCGGCCAAATCTAATAACTTTTCCGCTCTCTTTTTTCTTATTTCATAAGTATTCCCGCTATAAGTCTCCCAGAGATAATGCCAATTATCTTTAGGCAAAGGTTTCATACCAAAATTTTCTTTACCCTTTTCAAAGACTTCAGTTCCCGCGACCAGGTGCAGCGTATTAATAGATTTAATAGTATCTATGTGTGCGCTATTTCTTTTGATAAAATTATAAGTCTTTTTAAAATCATCTTTAGCCTCACCGGGAAAACCTATTATCACAAAGACTTCCACCTCAATCCCCGCTTTCTTAGCAAACCTAATATTATTCTCAGAAATATCAGAAGTAAATGTCTTACGCATTAATTTCAAAACCTTATTTGATGCTGATTCTAAACCTATCTGGAGCTTATAACAGCCGGCTTGTCTCATTTTCCTGAATAATTCATAATGCATGTCTTTTCGTGGGGCAATCTGGCCAGTCCAACTTATATTCAAGTTCTTCTCTATTATTTTATCACAAACTTTATCTAAATTTATCAGATCTCCATTTAAGATATTATCAGTTACCGTAAAATCGCTTATACCATTGTTCTGCTTATGGTATATTAATTCATTTAAAACCTTATCCGCGCTCCTGTTTCTGTAAAAAGAAGATAATCGCCAATTCTTACAAAAAGCGCATTTTGCCATACACCCCCTAGACCATTCAACTAGAAGAGACTTACCATAAAGATTCATATCAAACTCTTCATATGTAGGGAAGGGCGCTTTGTCTAATGGCGATATGGCCTTTCTTTTTTTATAAACCCATTTTCCATCATTCTTTACAAAACATCCCGTTACATCTTTCAAATCCTTTTTGCTCTTAAACCTGTTTATCAGATCCAGCAGGGTCTCTTCTCCCTCACCTACAACAAAAGCATCAATATGATTGTCGATGTTATCCAGAAAAATCTTTCTCTGCTCAGGAGTAGAAGTAGCAGGCCCCCCTAAAACTATCCTTTTATCAGGGGCTTTACGTTTTATCATTTTAATAAATTCTATGGTCAGTCTTTCCTTTGGGTCAATTGCTGAAAACCCTAAAGTGTTACAATCGTGCGATAAAATTTTACCTACCGCATCTTCAATATCTTTTTTAAATATTTCGAGAATTAATAAAAATGTATCCTCATTGGACCAAAAGCTTTTGTTCTCCACATGCCAAAGCATCCCAAAGTCCGGATGGCCTAAAAAGAAGCTTTTATTTAGATCTAGCACTTCTGCTTTTATACCTTTATTGCGTAAATAAGCGCTTAAATACCCTATCCCTATATGAGGATTCTCCTGAGCCCAAGGCGGCAAATTTACAAGAAGAAAATCGCAGCTCGTGCTTGTGCTATCGTTTACCAAGACTTTTTCCTCGGGTTCCTGAATAGTTGTTTCATCATATAAATTCACTATACCGCACGTAAGATTAAGCTCTTTGATAGTAGCTAAAATTTCCTTTGTCCGGCTTTTCCTTAATTCATAATTGTTGCCATTTTGTATATACCATCTAAAATATCCTTCTTTTTTTGGATAAATAATCTTAAATTTGTCCAAATTCATCTGCAAGTCAGAGCCATAAGTTATAAGACAAGGGGCAAGACTAGCGATGCCTGCTATATTAGGCCTGACTTCTTTTATAGAATTAACGGTCTCATTAAATTCGGCACTATTTTCTCCGGGAAACCCAGTCACAACATTAATATAAGCTGCAATTCCCGCATCTTTGGTGAGTTTTAAAATTCTCTTCGCGTCTTCTGAAGTATAAGGCTTGTTCATCGCTTTTAAAACATTATCTGAAAAACTCTCTACCCCATAGGTAATGCTTAAAAAACCTGCCTTTCTCATGAGTTTTAATAAGCGCAGGGTCATATCATTCCTGATTGCACCCTGTCCGGACCAAGTGATGCGAATCTTAGCATTGATAATCAACTGGCATAGCTTTTCTAGTTCCTTGATGTTTCCATTAACTAGTAAATCATTAAATTGAAAATAGCCTGTTTGTTTTCCTTGCATCCTATATTTCATCTCTTCAAAAACATTCGCTGCATTGCGACAGCGATATTGCTTGATAATGAATGTATCATTGCAGAACCGGCATCTTCTGATACACCCTCTACTCATCAATATTGGGATTGCCGCACTTGAATATTTTTCTAAAGGAAAAACATCAAGCTCAGGAAAAGGAATCGAGTCCAAATCCGCTATAAGCTGCCTCTCTTTACCCAAGAAATAAGATCCATCTTTATAAAATACGGTTCCAGCTATATCTTCTAATCCCTTTTTCTGTTTAGCTCTATCTACAATCTCAGATATAGCATGCTCGCCTTCTCCCAATACAAAAATATCTACTATCCCAGGATCTAAATCAATGCCTAGGTTAAATGCACTTAAATTAATCCAACTGCAATGTGGGCCTCCAAAAACAATAATTTTATCAGAATCTTCTTCTTTTATTCTTTTTGCCATCTCTTGAGTAAAAAGCAGATTTGCCGCGTTAACAGAAAAACCTATAACTTTGACATCTAAAGAATGAAGTTTGTCTAAATAAAAAGCAATTTTACTGTCAAAACGGGCAAGTATCTCATCCTTAAAAAGCTCCTTATCGTTCCAAGAAAGATAGCTCTGCATCAGCCATAGGTTTTTTTCTTCATTAATAGCTGCATCATACATTTCTATATTAATATCCCACACAATGCAGTTTCTACCTTTGCTCTTTAGGCAGGCATATAAATAGGCTAACCCCAATGGCGGCATCTCTTGTCCCCAGGGAGGACACATAATAAGTAGCACATCGATTTGACTTTTTTCTCTACATTCTACCTTTAAAATCTTTCTTTCCTGCTCAAGCTTTTCCTCATAGAGATTGGTTAAGAGTAATTTCTTTTTAACATCCTTAATCAGTCTAACAAATTCCCTTAATCTCTGCTCTCTGACACTGTAGTTATTTACAACCCCAGCATGCCATTTAAACCAGCCTTCTTTAAGCGGTCTAATAATCCCGTACTTCTCTGGATTTATATCTATGTCTGAGCCAGGTGTTAGATGACATGTTTGGACCGAAGATACCTCATCCACATGCATGCACACCTTTTTAAATATCTCTTTTGTCGCTTCAAAATCATCATTACTCTCACCGGGAAATCCAAGAATAACATTCATCAACGTCTTGATGCCTACACTTTTTGTAACTTTCAATTGCTTAATAGCGTCATTAGATGTATAGGTTTTATTCATTCTTCTTAAAACATTGTCAGAGAAACTCTCTATGCCGTAAACTAAGGAACCGCATCCGCTTCTGCGCAATTTAGATAATAAGTCATAATCCATGCCCTTCCTTATCGCAGCTTGAGCGGTCCAGTGAACATCTATATTTGATTTTATAATAAGTTCACACAATTCTTTTAGCTGGTATAGACTTCCATTAATCAGAAGATCACAAAAAAAGAAATTCCGCGCTCCTTTTTCATGGTGGAATAAAATCTCACTCACAATGTGTTTTGCTGTACGAGTACGGTATCTAACCGACATCACATGGTCATTACAAAAATTGCACTTATTAACACATCCCCGGCTAGAAAGCAAAGGAACTGTTACCTGAGAATATTTATCCAATGCAAATTCCTCTAAGGTGGGGTAAGGGAGGTCATCTAGATGCTTAACGGGTTCTCGTAAACCATGGTTTACATATCTGCCTTTTTCAAAAATGATAGTTCCAGGAATAGCTTTTGACAAGCTCTCTTTATATGCAGTTAAAACATCCAGTAAAGTAATTTCACCTTCACCCCTTACAAAGATATCTATCAGTCCGGGAGTTATTCTTAACCTATCTGTCTCATAATCATACACCCCCGATGGGAGATTTTGGTCCTTGTAGTAAGGCCAATAGCATCCTGGCCCGCCAAATATAACTATCTTATCGGGCCTCTTGTGCTTAAGCCTCTTAACAACCTCAATGGTTAAAGTAATATTTGCCTCATTAACTGAAAATCCTATAAACTGAGAATCAGAGTTCAATAATTTTTCCACACAGTAATCGATTTTATTATTAAATAAATTCAGTATTTCCGGAAATAAATCTTTGTCTTGCCAGCATCTTAAGCTTTCTATCTTCCAAAGCTCCCTAACCTTTCCACTTGATTTTTGATATACATCGATGTTAAAATCGAAAATTTCCACCTTAAATCCTTTTTGCTTTAAAAAAGTAGCTAAGTAAGCTATCCCTGATGGCGGCATCTCATGGCCCCATGGAGGACAAATCACTAAGAGAATATCTGTCTTAGCAACATTGCAACTACTTGTCTCTATATTTTTATTATCCGGATGTTCCCTGCTATTTTTTTTGTTTAAAGAGTTCAGAGTACACTCCAACGCTTCTGCTTCTTCCGAAAAAGAAACTTCTTGCTCTATCGCTAAATTCTTAAGCTCCAGCACTCTTTGTTTTCGGACAGCGAAAGTATTTTCATCCCCTATAAACCACTCTCTATCTCTATCGTGAATGGGAAATGAAATATCGTATTTCTGAAAATTGCAAAAAAGCTCTGAACCAGCCATTATGTAGAGTGGGTTTATCGATCTTATCGCGGTAATGTACCGGGCATTCTTTTTAAGGAATTCTTTTGTCTCATTAAAATCATATTCTGTTTCTTGAGGATATCCTACCATAAAATAAACGTACGTTTTTATGCCTGCTTCATAAGTATCTGTTAATACTTTACTTGCTATTTCTTGTGTAAATATCTTCCTCATTGCTTTTAGAATCTTATTTGAACCGCTCTCGATGCCATATTCCAGACGATAAAATCCTGCCCTTCTCATCTTTTTCAATAAATCCAAGGTCATCTCTTTCCGAGCAATAGCTAAGGCACTAATATTTATAGAAAAATTATTTTTAATTATCAGGTCGCATACATCTTCTAAAACTTTCATGTCCCCATTTACCGCTGCGTCACAGAGAGTCACATGATTAACGTTGTATCGGTCTTTGTAAAATTTTAGTTGATTAAAAATATACGAAGCTTGCTTTGATCTAAAAATCGGAGAAATACTTCTAAAACCGCAGAAAGGGCAATTCCCTATACAGCCGCGAGAAAATTCCATAGGCAGGTTTGTAAGAACTTTGTATTTTGTAAGATCAAATTCATCAAAATCAGGAAATGGTAATACATCTAAATCTTCAACCCGCACCCCTTCTTTACTGTTTTCAAAGTTACGCGCTTGGATTACACCTTTTAGTTGGCTTATTTCATCCATCTTATTATTAAAAATCTTATCAGCCAACTCACAAATAGCATCTTCTCCTTCACCAATTACACAATAATCTATAAAAGATTCTACCCTACTAACCAAAGCCATTCTCTGCTCTCTTATAGAGACTGAAACACCACCTAGAATGATTACTTTCTCAGGATCCAGCTCTTTAACCCTCCTTACTATTTCTTCAAGCAGCAAATCTGAACAATTAGTAGGTAATGAAAAAGCAACTATTCTTTGAGGGAGATTTACTATTTTCTTTATCAGCGGTTCTATATATGCATCTAGTTCTTTTCTAATATCAATATATTTTTTTGTTGTACGCCACCAGCTGGCATAGTTCATATGCCATAAATATTTATGTTGTCTGCTAACAATGTTATAAAGTTCAATATTCACATCGAAGACCTGCACTGGAATGCCAGCATGTTTTAGGGATGCACTCAGGCAAGCTATTCCTAATGGCGGGGTATCTACTCCCCACGGAGGCAACAATATAAGCACAACCTTGCTCTCTATCGTTTTCTTTAAAATTGATTCTTCACAATTTCTACATAAGAATTTATTAGGCATAGTGGTTTTTCCAGAAATTATTGCCCATGCTTCTTTCCTTTTTTTATTCCATATTTCAAAAATGTTTTCTTTATTCAGATCTCCTAAAATTACTTCTCTTCTCCAATCCATACAACATAAAACCACTTTGCCATCTTCAACAATATGGATCATCTCATCTGCCCATATCGATCCACAGCCTACTATCTTTTCTTTATGATAAACTTTAGGCAAATTTCTAACATTGCCTGCTCGTGAAATTGGACCGTCAAAACTACTCAACCTTTCAATCCCTTTACTCCTCCAATAATCTTCTGATTCCTTTTTCTCATCCAAGGTCAAATGCCTATGTTTTATAAGAGTCAGCATCAAATAATCTTTTAAATTTTTATGGACGTTAACCTTGTTTATAAAACTATTAATCCTTTCAAACGCTATATCATAGTTTATACCCATTGTTTTTTCTATTGTATCTTTTCTTATCCCATGAAAACTTATACCAATCCAATCTAGGCGGGATTTTAACAGCTTATCCGACATCTCATCCGTAAGCAACAAACCATTCGTTAAGATGTGGACATTTGCCCATGGTAGCTTTTGCTTAGCATAATCTATTCTTTCTATTATATGGGGATCTGTCAAAGGTTCGTTGTTCATATAAAGGATAATTCGTTCAATCTCTTTATGTTTACTGCATTCATCTATAATCTTTTCATACAAAGGCATACTCATTACTTTGTTAGGGAATAAGTTATCAATATCCTTATACGGACAAAATGTGCAGGAGGCATTACACATAGAAGTTGTTTGAATTGACAGATATTTTGGAAAAGAGGTTTTATTATCCATGTAATACGACCTTATTATTCAAAACTAATAATTATCGAAAAAATAATTGCTTAATTGCAATTTATTTTTTTTCTAAAATGATACAAGCCACTCCAACTCCATCCTTGTCTATCGTTACTTCATGAAAATCATGATATGGACCCTGATAACAGTGACATATTCGCCATAATAACGGTGAAAACACAGGGATAAACCAATTTATTTTGCTGAATTTATGCTGTGAATATAGGTTTCCTAAATTCACATAGCGTTCACCAAAATAGATAACTTTCTTTACAGACAAATTAGTTGCATCAATTATCCGCTTTCTAATTGCTGAAATATTATATTTTCGCTGAAAATAACCTACTTGCTCTGGAATATCTTCTTCTATATAATCACCATTATTAAAAGGGAATGTCACTACTGCTATTCCTCGTTTTTTTAAAAGCCTTGATATCTCCCGTATTACCGCGCTGTCACCATTGGCTTTAATGTGCTCCAATACCGAGATACAAGAAATCCTGTCAAAATAGTTATCTGGCAAATCGTATTTTTCATTCTGCCAAGATCCATGTATAATAAATTTACTTTTTACTTTATCCCTTAATCTCATGTTATTAATTGTATCTTCATAGTAATTTATACTATCTTTTATAATTGATTGATCATCGATAATATGCACAGAACATTTATTCTTAGCTAACACAAATAATGGAAAAATAGATTTACCGCTGCCTATATCCAAATATCTGTTTCCTTTTCTCAAATCAAGATTATTATAAGTTAGAGGATACTCAAGCCATTTAAAATAATTAAATCCCTGAAAAAATCTATCTAGCCCCAATCGTCTTAAAAAAAACTGAAAATCTAAAGCACGTACCTTATACATACTGTTATGTACCTCATAATTAGCGGTGATATAATCTTTCATGAATTTGTTCGTTGTGCATCAAGTTATCACATTCCTTTAGGCATCCTATCCCACTAAAATAACTGTCTTCTTTAGGCAGGTACTTTGCTTTGGCTCTAAATTCATTATAAATATCGGAAAGCCAGATATCTTTAAAAGATTTTTCATTAATATTACCCATTACCTTTTTAACTCCCCTACAACATGGCGCAACACTTCCATCCGCTAACACCCTCGCGAAGATCCAGCCTACGTAACAAGGGATCTTGTTAATAGCTATCTTATCATATTCTCCTTTTTCTAAGCTGTCTGCTGGCATAGATAGCCTTCTTAAAAAACCTTCAAAAAACTCTAAAGAGATACCATCTTTTTTACTTCTTGCCTCTATTCCTTGGGCTTTCTTAAGGAGTATCTGCCTCTCATCACTATTTAATAAAAGAGTATCAGTCTGTTCTAAAAGTGTATCGACTAGTGTATAATAAATAGCATTTACATTATATAAGCATCCCATTTCATACATCTTTTCAAAATCTAGAAAATTATTATTCATAATTACATTAGCAAAAGTAAGGCGAGGCCTGTCTCCTCTTATATCTTTTAGATAAAGCAGCTTTTCCTTTAGTTTTTCAAAATAGATCTCCGAGACTCCTGGATGGACCTTGGCATAAGTTTTCAAATTGGGCGCCCAGATACTTATACACAATTCTTCTATATCCAAATCTATGAGTCTCTTTATCTGTTTCTTTGAAACTAGGCCAAAATTTGTGGTTATAGCTACCTCTAATTGCTTTTTTCTGGCAAATTCTATAACCTCTATTAGGCCCTCATGCATAAAAGGCTCTCCACCTCCTGTAAATCTAATCTTTTTTGTACCTAAAAAAGCCAAATCTTCTATTAGCTTAAGAAGTGTGTTTTTTGGCAATTCTTTTTCCAGCCATTCCCTAGAAGGCTTATCTTTATTTAACAATGGCGAATAAAGCCAGCACGATATACACCTTAAATTGCATCTATTAGTAATATCAATCACTACTTGTTCGGGGCCTCCAAGCGCTTTTCTACCATGAACAATACCGGCAATCATAGGGTCTTTGTGATATTTTAAATGATTATTATTCTTTTTAAAATTCATTTTTCGCGCAAGCTTTAAAACATTCGCGGTACTTTTTAGCAAAATCTTCTCAGGAAAACTCAGCATTTTCAACCTGTTGTGCATCCAGGTGTTCCTGCCAATATCATCGCAACTTTTATAACAACCAGCCTCTTTTGTGCCAGGATCATTACCTATGAGCCTAAAAAATGGGTCACTCTTTTGGCAAACTAAGGTCTTGCTTCTAAAATACTCCTGTTTTTTTGAATTCCATATCTCAAAAAAAGTATTTTCATATAAAGATCCTGTAGGAATTCTATGCGCCTTAAGGCAGGAATGAACCTCTCCGTTAGGAATTATTCTCGCGAAAAGCCAACCAATATAACATGGCATGCTATCAATGATGTTTCTGTCATACTTTGCCTCTACGACATCACTAAAAACAGAAATTCTTCTTAAAAACTGTTCGAACTGGAAGGCTAAAACATTGGTATCTTTTATCCTGCCATGCGCATTCAACCTGGATTTAATACTTGAGCATAACCGTACAAGTTCGGTAAGCTGCTCTTTATTCAAAGCTAAAACATCTGTGCTATTAGGCATAGTATCTATTAAGGTAAATTCTAATGATTCTGATTTAGTAGCCTCTGCAAAACCGACCATCTTTTCAACCTCAAAATAATTCATATTAAAAATAACATTATAGAGCTTAACACGAGGTTTATCTTTTTTATGGTTATTCAGATAAATAAGATTTTCCTTTATTCTGCTAAAATCATCCTCAGTCCGGTTGCAATGGGTCTTGGCATAAGTCGCCGCGGTTGCTGCCCAGGTACTTACAGTAAGAAAATCCACCTCTATATCAATAAGGCGATCTATTTTTTCTTTATCAAGCAAGGTAAAATTTGTATTAACATGGCAAATTAGATTCTTCTTTTTAGCGTATTCCAGAACCTCCATAATGTGCGGATGCATAAAGGGCTCACCGCTGCCGGAAAAATATACTTCTGTCGCGCCCATATAAGATATCTCATCTAGAAGCTCCTTAACCATATCTATTGGTAGATATTGCGCCTTTTCTTCTCTGGATAAGCGTGGCGCTTTAAAAAGCGGGGAATTACACCAACAGGCGATACAGGCATTGTTACAGTTATTAGTCAAGTCTATCTGAACATGAAACGGCCCCTTGTAACCATATGCTTTGTCATATATACCTAAGATCTCCAAATATCTACCTTTCAGATAAGATAATTTTAGATTTCTGTTTATCTTTTTTAACGCAGCCCTGAATCCCTCTTTTGATATAATTTTCTTTATTAATAGCAAATAGCTTGAAGAGTTTTTTTCTACTGAAACACACGCTGGATTCTTTTCTTTAGTAAGCATAAATTTCTCTATGTGGGGAATAAGGCCCGGCGATTGAATCCTTAAAATATGCTCTCCTTCCTCTAAAATAATATCTGTTTCTTTATTCCATTTTAAATGCTGATATGTCCAACCTCCTGTTAAACAGCTCAAGCCGCTCTTTCTGACTAACTTATTGTCCAAATAAATATCCACAGGCCTAAAATCGTTACAAGCATATCTTGAATATAAACTATATCTACCTTCCTGGATAACATCGATCTTATACTCCGCGTAACCATTACCTGAGCCTCCATCTATTATAATATCCTTGCCAAAATTATGTTCACAACCGGGGTTGACATTTCCATTAATAAAATTTTTTGCTTTAAAAATAATAGTCTGTGCTGCAACTGATTTTTCTGTTTTTACACTTTTTTTCTGCAAAAACTTTTTGTGGATTTCTAAATTTATACCCCAGTTATCACAACTTTTGATACAATTTAACTTTGAAAAGTATTTATCGTTTTTTGGTAAATTCTTGGCCTTAAACCTGAATTCCTCATATAGAGGGGAGTGCCATATCTTAGAAAAATCAGCATCATAGAGATTCCCTAAGGGGAATTTCGCGCCTTTGCAGCAAGGAATAACGCTTCCATCAGTTAGAATGCGCGCATAATACCATCCTATATAACACGGGATGCTATTAATTTGTTTTTCGTAAATACCATCTTCTAAATTAGAATAAAAGACTCTCCTTAAAAAGGAACCTATTCCCAGCATATTGAGTAATTTTACATCAATTGCCATCTTCTCATCTAAACAGCTATTCTGTTCTGCGCAATTTCTACATAATTTATTTTTAAATTTATACCAAAAAATAGCGGGGTGAGTACCCTCAGTAGAAGTTGATTCAGATACAACAATCCTCTTATTTGATATATTGTATCCTTTTTTGCATATCAGAGAATTGCTATACCTGCTAAGAGAAAAATTCTTTTTACGATTTTTCCAGATTTTTCCAAAATCAAGAAACTCCCCTTTTGTAAACTCATCTAAAGCAGTCTGGCGAGACGCATTAAAAACCACCAGATCATTCCTCTCTCTTATCTTTTCCAACTGCTTTGTTATTCTCTCTCTATCTTCTTTTACAAGAGATAAAGAATCTGTTTTGCCCGAAATAATATCTACAACCTGGAACTCAACTGAATCGCCATCTACCTGCTTAGCGAATTCGACCATATTTTCTATATCATGGCTATTTTTGCTACAAATTACATTATACAGTTTAAGATGCGGGTTCAATGAATTACACTTTTTCTTACAAAAAGCCAGTCTTGTTAAGTTATTCGTAATTTTTTCAAAATCTGCCGCTGTTTTTCCGGGATGGGTTGAGGTGTATACCGCGGAATCGCCCGCCCATATACTTGCTGTGATTAGATCGACCTTATGCTTCACGAGTAACGTTGCCATATCTTCACTGATTAATGTAGCATTTGTAATTATGTTTAAATACATACCTTTAGATTTAATTATTTTTATTACTTCTTTTATTTTCGGATATAAAAAAGGTTCACCTGAACCGGATAAAATTATCTCTTTCGTTCCTATTCTTTGCAGCCGATTTATTAGCTTTTTAACTACTTCAAAATCGAGCTCCTTGTATCCTTTGGGAAAAACTTCTTCTTTTTTAATTAAAGGCGAATGAACCCAGCATCCAATACACGTGCTATTACACTTATCTGTTAAATCAATCTGGACAGTATGCGGCCCACAAAATGCCTTAGATTCATCTTCTATGCCGTGTAATATATTTTTCCAGATAACCGCGTATTCTCTCATATCTTTCCTATAAACTTCTTCCGGTTAAAATAAAGATAGTTTAAATAGCTTTTTGTCTTACTAAAAGCCTCGCCCAGGCTTTGGCCTTGCCAGTAATTGAAAAACTTTCTTATGTCACCTAAAAACCCTCGCTTTTTTC
>Ga0075121_1001593_pt1 | contig 13897 bp, 10 predicted proteins | sample AntAceMetag02UKG_FD_69793 | JGI IMG/M metagenome (GOLD analysis project Ga0075121, IMG submission 69793) | Saline lake microbial communities from Ace Lake, Antarctica - Antarctic Ace Lake Metagenome 02UKG | ecosystem: Environmental > Aquatic > Non-marine Saline and Alkaline > Saline | place... | reverse complement strand
TTTACAAGGTTTGCGCGGATCTCGTCCACGTCGCCGACAATGCCGCCAGTGTAATTCTGGGCCACGGAAATTGACGGGGCGTTCATTGCCACCTTTGCCAGCTCAGCTTCGAGCTTTCTGCCGGCGTTTGCCATAAGGCGCGAGTGATACGCTCCAGCCACTTTCAGCGGAATGATCTTGCGCAGCCCTTTTTCCTTAAGGGACTGCATAGCATTGTTCACACCTTCTTTTTCGCCGCTTATGACGATCTGACCGGGACAATTATAATTTGCCACATCTATGCCGCATTCAGCGCAAACTTCCGCTATGAGCTCCGGGTCTCCCCCGAGAACACTGGCCATTCCTCCATTGGTCTCCCTGCAAGCTTCGTCCATAAACTCTGCTCTTTTTGCGATCAGCTTAAGGCCGTCCACAAAGCTAAAAACGCCGGAAGCGTTGAGAGCCGCGTATTCGCCAAGGCTGAGCCCGCCATTTCCAATAGATTCGACTTGAGGATACTTGGCCTTGAATGCCGCGAGACACGCCGCGCTCATCGTGTAGATGGCTGGCTGGCAGTAACGGCTTTCAGTGAGTTTGTCTTTAGGGCCGTTGAAACAAAGCTCGCTGACAGACCAGCCTAGCGTTTCGTCGGCTTCTTTGAAAACTGCGGCGGCGGCTGGGCTGCTCTCAAAAAGGTCTTTTCCCATCCCCACTGCTTGGGCGCCTTGTCCCGAAAATACAAAGACAGCTTTCATACTTGCATTTACCTTTTGGTTATTTAAAAATTGAGTAAAATATCTTAACAGAAAAAGCGGTGACTATATATCTGTTAAGCGCCAATTGCAACTTTGAACAACAAAAGAAAGCCTTTCCAGAACACGACGGAGCCGTCTATGCAATGGAAGTTTTTACTTGGAATCTTTCATGAGTTTTTTAAGCTTGTTTGACACATTTCCTGGAGTATCGCTGTTTCGGGAAAGATAAAAAATTCCGACCGGGACAACATAAAGCGTAAATATGCAGGCTACCGTGGCTCCGAAGAAAATAACAGCACCCAGACTGATGCGACTTTCTCTTCCGGCTCCAGTGGCTAAAAGAAGAGGAATTGCTCCTATAGCGGTGGACAAACCTGTCATGGCTATCGGCCTCAGCCGCTGTTTTGACGCCTGAAAAACGGCCGACTCGAATGTGAATCCGCTGTCACGCTGCTGATTCGCGAATTCCACTATGAGTATTCCATTTTTTGCGGCCAGCCCCACAAGCATAATAAGCCCTATCTGGCTGTAAATATTCAATGACGAGCCGCATATCATCAGTCCCGCCAAAGCTCCCAGAATTCCCATTGGCACAGTGAGCATAATAACAAAGGGGCTGACAAAACTTTCAAACTGAGCGGCAAGGGCAAGAAACACAATCAACACGGCAAGCACAAACACGAAAATAACAGAAAGCGAGGATTCCTTGAAGTCCTTGGACATTCCTTTGTAGTCTATGGAAACTTCTGCCGGCAGTTTTTCCTTGACGGTTTTCTCAAGAAAATTGAGGCAATCCTCAAGAGAATACCCCGGAACGACACTGCCGGATATTGTGATTGCCCGCTGACGGTTAAAACGGTTTAATTTGGAGGAATCGGCTTGCTCCGTTATGTTAACGAGATTCGACAGGGGAAGAAGCTTTCCTGTCCTGCGGGAGCGCACATATATGTTTCTCAGGTAGCCGGGAGTTTTTCTATCCTCGTCTTTTCCCTGCAGGATCACGTCATATTCTTCGCCGTCCTCAATATACGTGGTTATGTTTTTCGAGCCAAGCATAGTCTCCAGCGTCCTGCCTATCACAGAGGCGGAGACGCCAAGTTTGTTGGCTCTGTCCCTGTCTATCCGCACGCGCATCTGCGGCATTGTCTCCTGGTAATCCGAATCCACGCCTTTAAGTCCGGGGTATTTCTTTGCTTCCTCCAGTATTATGTCGCGCCATTTAATTAATTTTTCGTAAGTGGGCCCGCCTATCACAAACTGCACAGGCTGCCCCCTGAAGTTTGTTGAAAGCCCGGAAGGCTGATATACGGAAACCTTGACGCCAGGGATTTCAGAAGTTTTGGCATAAATGTCTTCCATTATGCTTTCAGAGGTTCTTTTGCGTTTGTCCCAATATTCAAGAAGCAGGTAAATTCTGCCGCTGTTCACCGCGCCAAGCGAGTTGTGCGACCCTGGAATCCTTACCAGAACGTGGCGCGCTTCGCCCTTTTTCAACATCTTTTCCGGCTCTTTTTTCACCTGATTCATGTATTCTTTAGCCGCGCCCAGCCCGGAGCCTTCCGGAGCTTTCATGTTCATAATCAGTATTGCCCTGTCTTCCGCCGGTTCAAATTCAGAAGGAAGCTGTGTATAAAGCAGAGCGCTCAGTCCGCAAAAAAGAATGAAAAAGAAAAAACACAATGCGGGCCGCCGAACTGCTGCGCGCAAGGTCTTCTCGTACACGTTTTCTATATGGAAAAATACCGTTCCGCACACTCTGGCGAGTTTTCCGGGCTTTTCGTGCGCTTTGAGCATTATCGAGCATAACACAGGCGATAGAGTCAGAGCCACAAAGCTGGAAAAGCATACAGCCGCCATTATCGCCACGGCGAACTCCGAGAAAAGTTTTCCGGTATTGCCTTCAAGCAAGCATAGGGGCATGAATACAGCAACCAGCACGATCGTAGTCGCCATCACCGCGAAACCCACTTCTCTCGCTCCTTGAAACGCCGCCACCAGGGGAGGCGAACCCTCTTCAATATGGCGGTGGATATTCTCCAAAGCGACGATGGAGTCGTCAACCACCAGGCCTATAGCCAATACCAGCGAAAGCAGAGTAAGAAGATTTATGGAATAGCCCATTATATAAAGGACTATAAATGAAGATATAAGCGATATAGGAACAGTCACTGCCGGAATAAGAGCGGCCCTGAAATTGCCAAGGAAAAGGTAGATTATGAAAAAAACCAGCAATCCCGAGATAGCGAGAGACCAGTACACTTCGCTGATTGCCGCCTCGATGAAAACGGCATCGTCTTTGCAAACTGCCAGCTCCATGCCGTCCGGAAGCCCGGAGCGCATGAACGGAAGCTTGTCCTTTACTGAGTTTATCACTTGCAGCGTGTTGGCTTTCGACTGTTTGCTTATCGCGATTCCAACGGCGTTCTTTCCATCAGATGTAAAGCTGTCCCTTACTGTCGCGGGGCCTTTTGTTATTTCCGCAACATCTTTCAGGCGGATAAGGTGCCCGTCGCTGCCTTCTTTTATTACGAGGCGGCCGAATTCTTCCGGATTGTGATAAAGCCTGTCGAGGCGCATCACAAATTCCATGTCATTTGACTCAAGACGGCCTGCCGGAAGCTCCACATTTTCTCTGAGAAGAGCCTCTTCTATGTCTGCGGCTGTAAGTCCGCGCGCTGCGAGCGCCTTTCTGTCAATCCATATGCGCATCGACGGACGTTTTTCTCCGAATATCCTCACTTCCGAGACTCCTTCGACCACAGAAAGCGTGTCCACAAGATTCCGTTTTGCAAAGTCGGTAAGCTGCATCTGCGACATGTTGGGGTGGTAAAGGGTCAATATGATACTTGAGGAGCTGTCAGCGTCGCGCTTTGACACCCTTGGCGTGTCCGCTTCATCCGGAAGCTTTGAGGCCACTCTTGCCACCTTGTCGCGAACATCGTTGGCTGCCTCGTTTATGTTTGTTGACGGATAGAATTCCAGCGATATGCTTGAGCTGCCGTCTTCGCTTCTTGACTGAATTGTCTTAAGCCCTGATATGCCGGATACACTGTCTTCTATTGTTTTTGTTATTCGCGCTTCTATTACATTCGCGGATGCCCCTGTGTAGTTTGTCCTTATGGAGACTATTGGCGAATCTATGTCCGGATATTCCCTGAGGGGCAGACGTGTGTAACATAGGATTCCGAACACAACCAGCAGGAGGCTTGCCACTGTTGCCATAACCGGGCGCTTCACAGAAATATCGGACAAAAGCATAAGAGTTACTCTATTTAGTATTTATTGTTTCTTGCCAGAGTTTTCCAGTTTCAGCTTTGTTCCATTCCGGAGCTTTATAAGGCCTTCGAACACAATTTGTTCTCCCACCTTGAGCCCTTTTGTTATTTCAACAAAGCCTTCATTGCGGGAGCTTGTCTCCACTTCTCGGAGCTCGGCTTTTGAATCCTTGTCCACCACATAAACAAAGCGCTTTTTGCCATATGAAAGAACTGTCCTTTCCGGGATGCTTACGCCTTCGCGTTTTTCCCCTATGAGTTCCACAGTCATCAGCATTCCTGGCTTCAGCAGATATTCAGGGTTCGGGAATTTGCCTTTGACTGCTATTGCGCGTGTCTCAGGATTAACCCTTGTGTCTATCACGCTTACTTCTCCCTTGAAAACTTTTTCAGGATAGCTTGCGCATCTTGCTTCTATGGCCTGGCCGGGTCTCAAATTTCTTATGAAGACTTCAGGAACAGTGAAAAGAAGCTTTATTGTGTCGACATCGTCCAGAGTTGTTATTGTCACGCCTGGAGTGAGAAACGCTCCGAATCCCACCATCCTCAAGCCTACGACACCGCTGAAAGGAGCCGTTATCTTTCTGTCCTGAAGCCTGGCGTTCAATGCGCTAAGCCTTGCCTTGGCGACGTTGACCTCTGAAAGCTGGCTTTCATATGCCTGCTGGGAAGCGGCATTTTTGGCCCGCAGTTTTACAATCCGGTTTAGAGCGAGCTGTTCCTCATTCAATGTAGCCGTTATCTGATCATACTCTGCCAGCTCTTCTAATGAATTCAGAACTACAAGCACGTCTCCTTTATTTACTTTTGTCCCTTCCGTGAAAAGTATCTCCGAAATTCTTTCTGAAACAGGGGAGGTTATTGTTATTGAATCATTGGCTTTCGCTGTTCCCAATGCTTCAATCCTGTCTTCAAATATGTCCTTTTGAACTGTTATTGCGACAACCTTCACTTCTTTTTTCTTCTCTGATTTTACTTTAAAATCAGAATCTTTCACGAAGAAAAAATAAATGCAATAAACAATGGCGGAAGCGGCAAAAGCAGCAAGAACAAAGTATAGAAATTTTTTCATAATCCTCAATCTTTCTTTTCAAAAGTAAAGAATATATGTCCATTCAACAAAATTCAATGAGGAGATTATTAAACAAATAAGGCAAATGGTGCCTCCGCGCCCGTATATTGGACTTTTGGCGGAGCCGTCTAATCCTTCACTGAAAGGTTGCGGCTCCATCACATTGTCCAAAATAAAAATCCAAAAGAATTTGAAATTTTCTATTGCCGATGGTAATTATTTAAGTTAATCTGAACAATTAATATTGAAAGACAATTATCATGGACTGGAAGATTTTTTTGAGCGCATTTGTAGTAATATTTCTGGCGGAACTCGGCGACAAGACTCAGCTTTCCGCGCTGGCGTTTGCCTCTGGCGCCAAATCAGTGTGGCCGGTTTTCTTCGGCGCAAGCTTTGCGCTGGTTCTTTCCACATTCATAGCAGTTCTGCTGGGAGCTGTTTTGCATAAGCAGGATCTTATTCCGCTTTCCGCCATAAGAATCGCGGCTGGAACGCTTTTTATCGTATTCGGCGTTCTTACGCTTTATTCCTCATTCAACAATAAAGCGGATAAAGCGGGAAAAACTGAAAAAGCGGATAAAATTGAGATTAAAAGCACAGTTAAAGAATGAGTCTTAAAAGCTACTGGAACGCCAAAGCAGGAAACAAAGAGTTCACCATCCCATTTAAGATTGAACTTGTCAAAAAAAGCTTGAGCAAAAAATCTTCCATTCTCGATTGCGGCTGCGGCTATGGCAGAATATTAAAACAGCTTTCCGAAGAAGGATATTCATCGCTATTCGGGATTGATTTCTCCGAAAAAATGATAGAAATCGCAAAAAAAAATCTTCCTCAATGCGAATTTAAAACGAACAAAGACTCAAGCATCCCGTTTCCCGACAATTCTTTTGACTGTGTTGTCCTGGTGGCTGTGCTCACATGCATTCCTGAAAATAACGCTCAAGAAAAACTGATGCAAGAAATAGTCAGGACATTGAAGCCGGGAGGGATAATCTATATTGGGGACTTTCTTCTAAATGACGATGAAAGAAACCTTGCGCGCTATGAGAAATTCCGCGACAACTTTGAGTCCTTCGGCACGTTCGAGCTTGAAGACGGCGGAGTTCTGCGTCACCATTCAAAAGAATGGATTAAAAAACTCACATCTGCATTCAAAACTATTGAATGCAGCGAAAGCGTTTTCAGGACAATGAACGGCAATGCCTCCAAAGGATTTTGCTTCATAGGGCAAATTATTTCCGCGGCTTCTCAATAAGCTCCTTCAGCTTAAGCGCGGAGGGAAGTCCGGGACTAATTTCCAACGCTCTGTTAAGCCATATTATTGCCTTGAGATTTTTGCCTCTGGAACAGGAGGCAAGCGCCAGGTTGACCATTAATTGAGAGTTTTTCGGGTCAAGTTTCAAGGCGCGCTCAAAGTATTCTTCAGCGACGCTGAAATTTCCGGCAACAATCCCGATGCCTCCAAGACCGTTCAAGGCTTTGCGGTTCGCCGGGTCGCGCTTCAGGCAAAGCAGATATTCTTTTTTCGCCTCTTTAAATTTGCGGCATCTGAAAAGAAAATAACCATAATTGTAAAGAGCCTCCGGAGATTCAGGGTCTTTTTCCAAGGCTTTTTTCAAATAGAGCTCAGCATTGCATTTGTCGCCCATATCGGAATAAAGAGCTCCGATATTCATGTAGCCCAGCGGAGAATATGGAGCCAGCTCGACAGCGCGTTCAAACATAGCTTTGGCATCATCATAACGCTTCTGCCTGAGCAATATGTCGCCAAGCAAAATATACGTCCTCGACCATCCGCCCAAAACATTAAGAGACCTTTTAAGAAGCTCCTCAGCCTCGCTGTATTTGCCTTGCTTAATAAGAGCCTCGCCGAGAATAGTGTCGGCCTCTGCGCGCTCGCGTTTTATATCCGCGCTGTCAAATGGCAGAAATATGACAGCAGCCGCGCAAGCCAATGCGCCTAGAGAAGCCAGCTTCCCCTTAATGCTCCTTATTCGGCATATGTGCCTGACAAAAAAATACGCGGCAAAAAGGAACAGAGCTGGAAGCATTGCAATTCTGTATCTTCCGCTGGTGACAAACAATGTCTGAACCAGCCAGAAGGCAAGAGTCAAAAATATAAAATGCCTGTAGGAACAACGAAAATCCCTGCATCGAATCCCGACAAAAATCCCGGCCAAGGCAAGCGCTCCCAAAAGGCCAAAAGACCATTTGCCTAATCTCTGAAAGGGCGTAAAAAACCTAAAAGCGGACACGTCGGCTCCGGCAGTGTATTCCCTGAAGTTCCAGACCATCAACGCCTTCTTTGCAAAAAGCAAAGACGCGTCAAGGGGATGCGAAAGCATATGCGAAAGCGTTTCATCTATAAAATATCTGTCTTTTGAAACGCCTTTTTCCTTTGCCTTGATTTCGCCGTTTCTATGGACTTCGTCCCACTCGGGCCCGGGCCTGAGATAACATGAGCCAGTGGCGTTTGCGTTGTTGCCCAGGAAAAAGTTAAAGCCGCTGTTTTTTTGTATAAACACCGCCCGGCCTGAAATGAAAGAGTTATAGATGCAAACAGGCACAACAGGAACAAGCGTCAAAGACAAGAAAAGCAAAAGAGGCAAAATTGTTCTCTTTTTGTTTTCCGCCGTTTTATTTTTCAGCCACATGCATGCCAGATACACGCATTCAATTCCAATAAAAGCCAGAGAAAGGGGATGAGTCACAGCCGCAAGTCCGCCAAACAAGCCCGCCAATGCGAAAAAAAACAAAGCAGTGTCGGAAGGATTCCCGTCTTTGCTCAAGCCCTCGGCTCGATACAGAAAATAAATGAGACAACACAACAAAGGAATAAGGAGAGCCTCGCTCACAAGCTCAGCCTGATAATAGATCAACGGCGGATAAACAGCCCATAAGGCAAGAAAAACAATCGGAACAAAATCTTTGCGCCCAGCCACAGCCTCCTTGTCAGCAAACTTAATCCGCAACAAACACAAATATAAGGGGAGCGCGGCGGCAAAGCCCATAAACAACTGAAAAAAGCGGATGCTGAAATAATCAAGAAAAAACATTCGAAACAGGCCGGAAAGGAACAATGGGTAGAAAGGAGCGTGAATATGAGCTTCATGCCAAAGGAAGCCGCCTGACATTATTTTTTTGGCCCACTGGTCATATTCCTGCACATCCGGTCCCAACGGAAAAGAAAACAAGGGAGAGCCGGAAAATTGGACAAGATAAATAGTCCGAAGAATCGCGGCAACCGCGATTATCAGCAATATTGGCGTGATATTTTTATTTTTGTTGCTCTTCATATAAAATATTTGTATAATGTGTTGATATATGTTATTTATTATGTTTTACCGAAAAAACAACTGATTTTAGAAATATGCTTGAAAAAACTGTTAATATTTTAAATAAAGCCGGCATTCATTGCCGTCCGTCCAGCGTCATTTTGTCTGAAGTGGAAAACTTTCCGGAGCACAGCTTCGAGGTCGTTTCCAAAAAGGGGAATTGCCACTTGGAGAGCATTCTCGAGTTGCTTGCCATTGGCTTGCAGCACGGCGACAAAGTTACAATCAAAACAACCGGTCCCAATGAAAAAGAGGCCTGCGAGAAGATAGCGAGCTTGTTTGAATACGAGTTTGACTTCCCTCCTCAATAATAGCCTTGCCTTATTGCACAAACGCCTGTAAATTACCCGCCTCAATTAACTATGGTTTGACTCTATGAAAATTATTATCGTTGGAGCCGGAGAACTGGGAAAATATCTTGCGTCTGTGCTGAGCCATGACAAACACGACATTGTGGTGGTTGACCGCTCAGACGAGCTTTTGAACCGATTGAAGGAGCATCTGGACATAATGACCGTTCCCGGGAACGGCGCAAATATTGAATGCCTCAAAAAAGCGGGAATCAAAGACACCGACATACTTATAGCGGTCAGCGGCGACGAATCGGCGAACGTCCTGGCTTGCCAGCTGGCCTCCCATATGAACATACAAAATACAGTGTGCAGGCTTGACTCGGTCAATTTCTTCTCAGAGGAAGACAATTTGAACGCAAAGGCTCTGAACCTTCACAATATAGTGATACCCGCGGAAGAATGCGCCAGAAAAATATTTCATGTCCTTAGCAACAAAATAGTTATGGAGAAAATCCTTTTCAGCAACCAGAATGCCGTAATGACCGCATTCGAAGCTTTGCCGTCATCGCCGATCACAGGGGCCCGGATTAAAGACATCTCCAACACCGAACTGATGGACACTGTGCGCTTCGCGGCAATTCTCCGGGACAGGAAACACATTACCCCACATGGCGACACCATTATTGTTCCAGGCGACAAAGTTTATGTGGCGGGCCGCAAAAGCGAGGTGGAGTCCGTTATAAAATGGAATTCGCCCGAAAACTCAAGCATATCCAAAGTCACAATAGCCGGAGCAACAAGAGTCGGCCGCAACCTGACTGCAAAGCTTTATGAAGCTGGATACGAAGTAAGAATAATAGAAAAAGACTTCGCAAAAGGCGCAAGACTGCTCGATGAGCTCAAGGCCGGGATAATGGTCATAAACGGGGACGCCACCGACAGAGAAGTGATGATAGAAGCCGGGGTCGACTCAACTGACGCTTTTGTGAGCGCGCTCGACGATGACGAAGACAACATCCTCTGCGCAATCATGGCAAAAGAAATGGGAGCCAGAAAAGTTGTGACTGTCACAAACAAAGCTGAATACGCAAATATAATCCCGGCAATCAACATGATAGACTCAGGCTTCAGCTCCAGTCTGGTGGCCGTAAACACCGTGCTTAGGCAGATCCAGGTTAAAACCGAAACAGTCAGCATCGAAGCGATACTGAACCGGATAAACGCATGCATTTTTGAATTCAAGGTAAACAAAGGCTCCATTGTCTGCAACAAGCGAATAGACGAGATTAAGTTTCCCTTGTCCACAACTCTGGCGCTTGTGTTCCGCGACAATAAAGTGATTTCCGCCACAGGCGCCCTGAGGTTTGAAGAGGGTGACATAGCCACGACCGTGACCTCATCCGACAATGTAAAAGCGCTTGAGCCGCTGTTCGCCAAGAAAGGCCTGCTCAATTTATGAATATCCGCGCAGTGGCACATGTAATATCGGCCCTGGTCATAATAATCGGTTTTTTCATCCTGAGCTGTGTCCCTGTGTCGTGGCTGATGAAAGATTCCATGAATGTGATCGTCATGCTAGCAATAAACGCAATAATCCCCATCGTTGCCGGGACAATATCGTTTTACATGACCAAAGCCAGACGTGGCGAGCGGTACAAGTTTGGAGTGAGAGAAGGCTTCGGCATTGTCACTTTCGGCTGGATTGCTGCTGCTGCCTTCGGATGCCTTCCATTTATTTTCATATCAAATTTCCAATGGCACGACGCCTTCTTTGAAACCATGTCCGGATTTACCACCACCGGCTCAAGCGTCATCGACAACAATCTGATTCTTATGGGCGGCAAAATGCTCACCAACGGCCTGGACGACATACCGCGCGGGCTGATATACTGGAGAAGCCTGACCCATTGGCTCGGCGGCATGGGAATAGTCGTGCTTTCTCTGGCAATTCTCCCGTTTCTGAAAATTGGCGGCCAACAGCTTTACAACGCCGAAGTTCCAGGATTTTCATCCGACCAACTCACTCCCAGGATTGCCAATTCAGCCAAAATACTATGGGGCGTTTATGTCCTCCTCACTGCGGCGGAAGCATTCCTGCTCTGGTTTGGCGGAATGTCTCTCTTTGACTCATTGTGCACTTCCTATGGAACTCTCGCAACTGGAGGATTCTCCACTTTGCAGAGCAGCATTGGAGGCTATGACAGCGTTTATTTTGACTCCATCATCACTATTTTCATGTTCCTTGCTGGCTGCAATTTTGTCCTTCATTTCCGCGCCCTGAGAGGAAAGCCGCTGTTTTATTTCAAGGACGAGGAATTTGTTTTTTATCTGCTTCTGACCATCATAGCCACAGTGACAATCACCATTTCCCTTCTGGGAACAAGCATAGAAACAACTGATGGAAGAATAGTGGAAGGAACCGTGTTCAACTCTATTCGCTACGCGGCTTTTCAAGTGGCTTCGATTTTCACGACCACAGGCTTCTGCACTGCGAATTTTGACCTGTGGCCCACATTCTCCACATTCTTGCTGGTCTGCCTTATGTTTATAGGCGGTTGCGGAGGGTCCACTGGCGGCGGCATGAAAAATTCAAGAGTCCTGCTCCTCCTGAAATATTCGACATCACAAGTGAAGCGCTGCCTTTTCCCGCATTCAATATCAAACATCAGACTCAACAAAGAGCGCATGGGAGCCCAGACACTGCACAAAGTTCTGAGTTTTTTCTTTCTGTTTATCATGCTCTTTGTCATCTTCAGCCTGCTCACGGCCACTTTGTGCAACACGGACATAGTCACGGCGGCCACAGCATCCGTTGCCTGCCTTGGCAACATCGGCCCCGGCCTGTCAAAGGTTGGAGCCACATGCACCTACTCATGGATGACTCCTTCCGCCAAAATGCTGCTCACTCTGGCAATGCTGCTGGGGCGCCTTGAGCTTTACACCGTGCTGGTCCTTATACTTCCATCGTTCTGGAGAAAATAGGCTTTGCAAAAAAGAAGCGAACAAAATTTAAAATCATTCATAGCAAAAAAGGTAAAACGCGCAATGCTTTCCATATTCTTTATAATAGCCGGAGTCTTCATTGCGCTGAGCGCATTGCTTTACATCTTTCAGGAACGCCTTATATACTTCCCCTCAAAAGATGTGACAATGACCCCGAAAGACATAAGCCTTGAATTCGACGACATCTATCTGACCGCCTCGGACGGAACGAAAATCAACGCATGGTTTATCCCAGCGAAAAATCCGCGAGCGACCATCCTCTTCTGCCACGGCAACGCAGGAAACCTTTCCCACAGACTGGGCACAATAAAAATATTCCACGACCTGAGCCTCAACGTTCTGATATTTGATTACAGGGGCTACGGAAACAGCGAAGGCTCTGTCTCGGAGCACGGCTCATACCTTGACGCCAAAGCCGCATGGGATTGCCTGACAAACGAAAAAAAGATTCCTCAGGAACAAATAATAATAGCCGGACGCTCTCTGGGCGGCGCAGTTGCCTCTCACCTTGCGCAAGACAAAAAGCCAGCCGGTTTTATTCTGGAGTCGGCATTCATGTCGATTGCTGAAATGGGAAAAGACATTTACCCCTACTTGCCCGCGCGCCTCCTGACCAGAATCAAGCTTAAGACCAACACGCATATCAAAAAAATACACTGCCCTAAACTGATATTGCACAGCCCCGACGATGAAATCATCAAATTCAGGCACGGCACGTCAAACTTCAAAGCCGCGCCCGAGCCCAAAAAATTTGTGGAGCTCAACGGCTCGCACAACGACTGCTATTTTGCCAGCGAAACCCTTTACAGGAAAGAACTCGACGACTTTATCAAACGCTGCCTGAAAAAATAACGCGTCAGCGGAGTTTGCTTTCTCCCCAATATGCCTATATTCAGTTGTATATAAATTATTTAATTAAGTTGTATATCCTGGTGTAATCTTTCTCCACACTCTGCAAAATGGGAATGTCAGAAAACAGACTCAACAAAGCACAGAACAAAAGCACATTCCCTATGCTATTGCATTGAGTCGAGACAGAATATTGTTATCTGAAACTGCTGTATTTGAACTGCTGTCATCGTCGCTTGAGTCGGTGATATCCAAAAGGCTTTTGAGTGGATTATTCATCTTTTCAAGGCCAAGGATTAGTTCCGCTTCACTGACTATTCCGTCGCCGTCAGTGTCAAATTGGATGAATATGGATGAGAAAGTGTCGCTTGATGACGATGAATCATCCTGTGGAGGTGGAGGTGGAGGTGGAGGTGGAGGTGGAGGTGGAGACGGATGCGGATGCATATTTTTAAGACCATTTGTTATTTCATCAGCCGTGAGTGTTCCATCTCCGTTAGAGTCTATTTGAAGAAAAATGTCTTCATTCAGGCCTGATTCTTTCTGAGAAAGCAAACTGTCATCATCTGTGTCTGCTGAATCTATTATGTTTGAAGCCATTGCCGAGAAATCAGGAGCATTCTGATTGCGGGCCTCAAACATTGTTATTTGACTAGAAGAGTCATGTAATTTCGACAGAAGCTCCATAGAGGATTTAACTTTGCTCAATAATTCCTCATTGCTTACTGTTTCGCTATTGGAGCTGCTAACATCCGAGAATAATTGCTTTACGAAATCCTTATTCTGACTGGTGGAAGAACTCGCCGCTTCATCAGCTTCGCCTAGCGTCAAAACATCATTGCAAGCGCTTGCCTGAGAGGTAAAAAGGTCAATCCATAAATCACCGCCGGAACTGATTGAACTTATGCTCATCTTCTTTCTCCTGATTTATTGTTTTATTTTTAACATTTCTGCCCCTCAAAAAGCAAATTCTATGCCGCATTATTTTCAATGATCAACATCATGAGTTTGTATTTTGTTTGCAATAAACGACTTGCGTCTTTATTATATTAGATAATAAAGCTAAATGAAAAGGTATTGATCGTCAAAAAGTTGTGAAGAAATTGCGCACAAGACGGAAAAAAATGCTGGCTAATACAGTTAACATATGCAGGCAGTCTCATCTTGCAATTCGAGAAGTTAAGCATTGCCATCTGTTCATCTATGGCTGTCTTTAAAAAGAGAAAGCTTGCGCCAAAGAGTGACCCCGCTTATTTCAAGCATTTGCGCCGCCCTTGTCTTGTTCCCATTGCATTTTTCCAGAACTGCAAGAATATGCTTGCGCTCCATTTCTGAA
>Ga0075121_1001592_pt1 | contig 13898 bp, 10 predicted proteins | sample AntAceMetag02UKG_FD_69793 | JGI IMG/M metagenome (GOLD analysis project Ga0075121, IMG submission 69793) | Saline lake microbial communities from Ace Lake, Antarctica - Antarctic Ace Lake Metagenome 02UKG | ecosystem: Environmental > Aquatic > Non-marine Saline and Alkaline > Saline | place... | reverse complement strand
TTTTTCATTACGCGCGCGCTTTTGACCACTTGCGGCAGAAACATCTTCCCGTCTCCGAACAAGTCGCCGATTCTGTTCATGGCGTTCATCAAAGGCCCTTCTATGACATTCAGGGGCTTGTCAGCCTTCAGTCTGGCTTCCTCCACGTCTTCTTCTATATAGTCGGTTATTCCTTTGATCAGGGAGTGAGCCAATCTTTCTTCCACTGGCGCCTCGCGCCAGCTAAGATCAATCAAGCTTTCCTTTTTTACCCCTTTAAGCTTGTCCGCCAGTTCGATAAGTCTGTCTGTGGCGTCGTCGCTGGTGTTCAAGATTGCAGCCTCAAGAATTTCAAGCTCGTCCTTTGGAATGTCTTCGTAAATGGTCAACTGTCCTGGATTGACTATGCCCATGTCCATTCCGGCTTTTATTGCATGGTAAAGGAATACTGAGTGTATGGCTTCCCTTATGGCGTCGTTGCCCCGGAAAGAGAACGACACATTGCTGACGCCACCGCTGATAAGGCTGTTCGGGCAACATTGTTTGATGGCTCTTACTGAATCAATAAAGTCTTTGGCATAGCTGTTGTGTTCCTTTATGCCCGTGGCTATGGCAAATATATTCGGGTCAAAAATTATGTCCTGAGGGAGAAAGCCTGCTTTTTCAGTCAAAAGCTCGAAAGATTTCCGACAAATGCTGACTCTGCGTTCGATCGTGTCCGCCTGTCCCTGCTCGTCAAATGCCATAACCAGAACAGCAAATCCATATTTTCTGGCAAGTTTTGCTTTTTGAAGAAAAGGCTCCTCGCCTTCCTTAAGGCTTATCGAATTGATGATGCCTTTCCCCTGAACGCACTTCATTCCGGTTTCAAGAACTTCCCACTGGGATGAGTCGATCATTATTGGAGCTTTGCTTATGTCCGGCTCCGAAGCGATGAGGTGAAGGAATTTTTCCATTGCTTTTACAGAGTCAAGCATGCCTTCGTCCATGTTTATGTCTATAATATTTGCCCCATTGTCCACCTGCTGTCTGGCAATGCTCAAGGCTTCCTCGTAGCTCTCTTCCTTGATCAGGCGCAGGAATTTTCTGCTCCCCGCCACATTTGTTCTTTCGCCGACATTGATGAAATTTGATTCAGCAGTGATATTCAATGGCTCCAGGCCGCTGAGGCGGCAATATGGAATCAGGTCGGTAATTTTGCGCGGAGCTATGCCGGATACGCTTTCAGCTATCGCCTTTATGTGCGCGGGAGTTGTTCCGCAGCAGCCGCCGATAATATTAAGGAAGCCGCTTTCCGCAAACTCCTTAATGAGCCCGCCCATGTATTCGGCAGACTGGTCGTATTTTCCGAATTCATTTGGAAGCCCGGCGTTGGGATGCGCGCTCACGTAGACCGGGCATTTGTCCGCAAGCTCTTCCACGTATGGACGCATTCCTTCCGCTCCGAGTGAGCAATTCAAGCCCACGCTTAAAAGAGTTGAGGCATGTGTAAGTGAATTAAGAAACGCTTCCGTTGTTTGTCCGGTCAATGTTCTTCCGCTGGCATCGGCTATGGTTCCGGACACCATCAGAGGAATTTGCACGCCGCGTTCTTCAAGCACATTTTCGATTGCGAAAATGGCGGCTTTACAGTTAAGCGTGTCAAAAACTGTTTCTATAAGGAGAATGTCTGCTCCGCCGTCAAGGAGGCCTTTCACGGCAATAGCATATGATTCGGCCAGCTCGTCAAAACCGATATTCCTGAATCCAGGATCGTTCACATCAGGCGAGATAGAGCAAGTCCTGTTCGTGGGGCCGATGCTTCCGGCCACAAGCCTTGGGATGTCCGGAGCTTTTGCCAGCATTTCGTCCGCCGCCTGACGCGCCAGCTTGGCTGCTTCAAAATTGAGCTCGTAGACAAGGTCCTCCAAGCCGTAATCTGACTGAGAGGCATGATTTGAATTGAAGGAGTTGGTCTCCACGATATTCGCGCCAGCCTCATAATACGCCTTGTGAATATCCCGAATAATTTCCGGTCTTGTAAGAGAGAGAATATCGTTGTTTCCCTTCAGCGGATGAGAGTGGTCTTTAAACCTTTCGCCGCGAAAGTCTTCTTCTGCAAGCTTATGGCGTTGGATCATTGTTCCCATGGCGCCGTCCAGAACGAGAATGCGTTCAGCCAAAAGCTGCCGCAACTGTGTCAATTTGTTTTTCTCTGTCATAGTGAAATATAAATTCTCTTAATGTTTTGATTTAAATGGCTACTATAAGTCATATATCACTTGATTTAAAGAAAGGCGACGTTTTTTTTCTGCCGCCACAGAATGTGCCAGCAACACTGCCTTGCCTTGGAATCTTTAAATAAGCGCAATGCCATATTGCCTTGACGTTGTGTTGCGCTATATTATCTTCAGGAATTTTTTTGTTTAAATCAAGAAAGAATCATGAAGCATATACTTTTGGTGGAGGACGAGGAGGCAATACGCAGGTATTTGACCGTGCTCCTTGAAAAAAATGATTATCTTATCACTGCCGTAGTTAATGGCAGGGAAGCTCTTGAGCTTCTCAAGCAAGCCACCGCAGGCCCCAGCGTGCCTTACGACTTGCTGATCACCGATGTGGAAATGCCAATTATGGGCGGCTTTGAACTGCTTGACGAAATCAAAAAGCTGAACATTTATCTTCCTTCAGTTATTATAACCGGAGCCAATGACAGAAGCGTAGTGCTGGACGCCTTGCGCCACGGATGCCATGAATTTATAGACAAGCCCCTGGTGGTTAACGATGTGTTGAGAAAAGTCCAGAGCACATTCACAAAAATAGAAAAATCTTTTGACCTCAAGCAAAAGGGACAGGAATATTTAGCCCGCACACAGTCCGTTAAAAGAATGGATATGCATGACGATCTTAAAATGCCGCCTGGCAGAACCATTGCCAAATATAATATTATAAAGGTGATCGGAGAAGGCGGCGTCGGCACGGTGTTTTTGTGCGAAAACATGGAAGACAAACAGCAGTACGCCCTTAAGACGCTCAGACTCAGGAGCGCAGGGACCGACAGGGAGTCTTCAATCAGGCGCTTCATCAACGAGAGCAACGCCATTTCCCAGTTGAATCATCCTAATATTGTGAATTTTATTGAGTTTGGCTATTCAGGGACAGGCAACGCGCGCATGCCATATATAGTGATGGAATACTTTGAAGGCCAGTCTTTGAAAAAATATCTTGAAGATCCCGAATCATTGACATTGGTCCAGAAAATATCAATTATTACGCAAATAGCGCAAGGGCTTCAGGCGGCGCATTCAAAAAATATATTTCACAGAGACATTAAGCCTGACAATATTCTGGTCGACAAGGAATTGCGCGTGAAAATCACTGATTTTGGGATCTGTTACCTGCCCACTTCGGACATTACCAGAACTTCAGAGCTGATGGGCTCGCCTGGATATATGGCTCCGGAATATCTTCAGCACGGCAAGACAGATAAGCTTATGGACATATACGCTTTGGGCGTGGTCGCATATGAGCTTATGATCGGCGTGAGGCCGTTTGACGCCAACAATTTGACGGAACTGATGAGCAAAATAATAAAGAAAAATCCAGCTGAGCCACGAAAATTGGTTCCTGATTTCCCCGAAGATCTTCAAGATATTCTCGCTAAAATGTTGAGAAAAAATCCAAAGCGCCGCTATCAAAGCGCCGCCGAGGTTATAGATGAGTTGAATTTATTGAACTTCAAAAACACTGACACCCACAAATTTAAATTTTTCAGGAATGTGCTGAACAAGGACTGGAATTGAGGACAATATCACATGTTTCCACACTGCAAGCTTAACGAGAAAGAACTTCGCGCATATTATGCAAAGGCGGATGAAAACACCGTCATAAACTCGCTGAACAAAGAATCTCTGACCTTTACCGACCTTATCAATATGCTTTCGCCCGCAGCAGCTGGCTTGATTGAGCAAATGCGCGAAAAAGCGGCAAAGGCAAAGAAAATGCATTTTGGTCAGACAGTCCGCCTTTATTCTCCCATGTACATATCGAATTATTGCATAAATGATTGCGAGTATTGCGACTTTAAGCGCACGCATAAAGTTGAGAGGCGCAGACTTTCAATTGACGAAATATTGAAGGAAGCTGAAATAATTCGAAAATATGGAATTGAGTCCTTGCTGCTGGTCAGCGGCGAAGACCCGAACGCTGTGTCGATTGAATTTCTTGAGGATGCGGTGCGGAAACTTAAAGAAATATTTTCCTATATTTCAATAGAGATTGCTCCGCTTGACGAAAGCAGCTATAGAAAATTGTTCAAGGCGGGCGTCCACGGATTGACCATTTATCAGGAAACGTACCAGAAAGACTTATATCAAAAACTTCACAAAGCCGGGCCAAAAAAAGATTACGACGCAAGGCTCAAGGCATTGGAGGACGGAGCCCGCGCAGGTTTTTACAATATAGGCATGGGCGCATTGCTCGGCCTCTATGACTGGAGAATTGAAGCCGCATCGCTGGCAGCGCACGGGATTTGGATACGAAAACATTTCTGGAAATCAAGGCTTCAATTTTCGTTTCCGCGAATAACTCCAATCAAAGGAGCAGGAGGCTTTCAGGTTCCCGCTCCCGTAAGCCAGGACGAACTCGAACAGATGATGCTGGCATTCAGAATATTTTTTAAGGAAAGCGACCTTTTTATTTCCACAAGGGAAAACTATGAATTTAGAGAACGCATTGCCCTTACCTGCGCGAGCCACATCAGCGCGGCATCAAAAGTCACCCCGGGCGGCTATGCCGAAGCCGAGAAAAGAACCGAGGACTTGGGACAGTTTACAATAAATGGAAAAAGCTCTGTGGCTGATGTGAAAAAATGCCTGGAAAACAACGGCCTGGAAGCGGTCTTCAAAGATTGGGACAACTGCATTGGCTATTAAACTTATTTGGGGGAAGAAAATCATTTTGAAAAAAATTGCGATTGCCATATTTTCCGGGATTTCAATCATGCTGGCCTTAACTTCCTGCGCCTTGTTCAGCGGCGACAAAAAGGCGCGCAAGCCTTTAGAGCCAGACGCGTTCAAGACAGGCAACATTTCGAAAAAAATGAAGAAGAGAGCCGCTTTTCTGAAGGAAAAAGTAAACTCCAAATGCGACAGCATGGGCATGTTTATTGGCCAGGACTCATACTTGCTCTACGACGGGCGCTTTGATATGCTTGCCGCTCGATGTGCAGTCCTCGGCATTACCGACGCCTTTCTTTCATGTAAACTAGAAAAGTTCGGCGATTCTGAACATTTGTCCATGTTGAGAACTCTTCTTGCAAGCCTTCATAGGCGAAAGATACGCGCATACGCAATAATGTCATCGCCGCAACTTTTTGCGAATAAAAAAAATATTGCAGGCTATGCCAGCAAAATCACAGACTTTAACAATAACGCTGAGCTTCAAGAAGAAATGTTTGACGGCATTCTTGCAGACACGCGCCCGGACATTATATGCGGAAAGTCAAAGCAATACAAACAGGGCGTTATGTATAAATGGGCCTCTTCAACATACGGCAAAAATATGGACAACGACATGTTGATGAAGCGGACCTTTGACATCCTTGAATATATGAAGAAAAATTTGCCAGGGAAAATGAGCGCAATGCAGGCCGTTTCCTCTTTTTATGAAGAAAAAGCGCGGGAAGGCAAACTCACGCTTGGCAAAGCTGATGACTTCCTCAAATACTGCAGTTGCCTGCTCCTTATTATTCCAGGCAATAACCGGAGAGACATTTTTGACTCTGCGCTAACGGTTCTTCAGGGAACCAAAAAAGCGAAAAGCGTTTTGATCCGGGTCAATGTAACCATAAACAAATACGGCGGAGCAGACGACGACAAATCTCTCGGCGACAAAAGTTGGTTTAAAATGGTGAAAGACCTCGAATATGTGTCGGGAAACGCTTCCGCTCATAAATCTTTTCGAGGCATAGCTTTTTTCAATTATTTTGGGCTCGAGAAAATGTGGGATTGAAAAAGTCTTAGAGTTTTACTGTTTGCTTTTCAAATAGATCAATAATCCATTTATTGAGATCGATTTTATCTTCAAGCATCTTTTTTCGCTTTTCCGCAAAAAGATCCTCAAGGTTTTCAGTGTTCAAAAGCTCTTTAAGCTTATTAAGCATTTTTTCATCATCGCCGGGCTTTACCCCGAAAGTCAAACCATAGATGTGATCAAGCTCCTCGACAACTGACAGCTTTCCTACAAATGAACTGTATCTTATTGACGGCGTTCCGAGATTAGCCGCCTCCATTGTCATGCTTTGGGAATCGGAGACAAGCATTTTAGAAAAAGCCAGGATATGATGCATATCCCAAGGATCAATCTGATGTGTTTTCATATTTTCGACAGATTTTATCAAAGGAATGTCTCCGGTAATTTTCAATATTTGCTCCCACAATTCATTGGAAATGCCCTTTTTCCCGATATCATGATGAGCTTGCAATGCCGAAAACCTGGCAATTATATAATTATATTTTTCGAGGCCATATTTTTCAAGGACACTCTCGTCAGGCACATAGTTGTCAGGGTGCAGATAGGCCAGTTCATGATATGAATTATGAAATATTCTCTTGCCTAAAAATCTGTAATGCTGTATACATTCAGGAATGCATACGCCAGTTGCGAATGGATATCCAGCAAGGCAAAATGTGGGCTGTGAGTTGTCGTCGTCCTCATTGAAAATAAAAGATTTCACTTTAGAGACTGCAGAAAGATGGCCTATTGAAATTGAAGTTCCGAAAGCCATGTCAAATTTGTGCTGACGATGCAATTTGAATATTTCCCAATTCCTGGCAAGCTGCTCTTTTATCATGCCCATTGGCGAGCTGAGAGTGTCTGATATTTTAATGTGGTCTATTTTATAGTGGTCCAGCAAGTCCACTGTCACGTCTTTTCCGCGTGATGTCACAAATACATTATGTTCGCCCTCTTTGAGGTATTTTATAAAATTCTTGAAGAGATGCACATGGGCAGGATGTATTATATCAAATAAAATATTCATGTCAGCCTTTGTAAATATAGTCAAGTTCTTCCCGTGAAGGGAAATTTATAAGAACGCCGCGCCGTGCGCCGTGGAAAACAAAAAAACTGCCGGCAACGGCCGCGGAAGCCCCGGCTTTGTGTATAACATCATGCAAATCCTGCACGCTTCCGGCTCCGCCGCAAGCTATGACTGGCGCGTTGACGGCTTCGCTCACTGCTTTCACCAGCTCAAGGTCATAGCCTGTCATTGTTCCGTCATTGTCGATTGAGTTCAGGCAAATTTCTCCAGCCCCGAGGCTTTCCGCCTCAACGGCCCATTCGACAGGGTTGAGACTTGTTTTTTTTGTCCCTGAATGCGTCGCCACCTGATATTTGCCGCGCCATGATTTTTTGACATCAATCGAAACTATGATGCTCTGGCTTCCAAAAATATCGGCGGCTTCTCTTATTAATGAAGGATTTTTGACGGCAGCGGTGTTTATTGAAATCTTTTCAGCCCCTGCGCTCAAAATGGCCCTGATGTCTTCAATTGAATCAATGCCGCCGCCCACTGAAAAAGGCATAAAGCATTCATCCGCTATTTTTTCTATAAGCTCAATTGAGGGCTTTCGCTTTTCACACGTTGCGGTGATGTCAAGGAACAGCATTTCATCCACTTCCTTGTCATTGAAGATCTTTACGGCATTCATGGGGTCGCCGATATACCGGTGATTCTTAAAATTAATTCCTTTTGCAAGGCCTTGCCCCTTCAGCAGCAAGCTGGGAAACACTCTGGGCCTCAGCATGTTGCCTCCGCAAAGCGCATCAGCAATCCAAAGCCATCCCTATGGCTTTTCTCTGGATGGAACTGTGTTCCGAAAATGTTGTTTTTTTCAATTATGGAAACAAAATCATGTCCATAATGCGAAACTCCGCCAACATCTTCTTTGTCATTGCATTCAATATAATATGAGTGCGTAAAATAAAATCTTTTGTCATCTGAAAAATCAGGCCAACACTTAAGTTTTTTTGCGATTTTAACTTTATTCCAACCGACATGCGGCACTCTAAAATTATTGTTTTCCTTCGAAAAATCAAACTTCTTGACATATGCGTCAATCCAGCCCAGGCCTTCCGCGTCTCCTTCTTCGCTGTGTTTTGTGAAAAGCTGAACGCCCAGGCAAATGCCCATAACAGGGGCTTTGTCTTCAATAACCTTTTTGCGCAGAATCTCAACAAGACCTTTCTTCTTGAGATTTTCCATGCCTTTTCCAAAATGTCCAACTCCTGGCAAAATCAACTTGTCCGCCTTTTCGATTTCTTTCGGGTCGGAAGAAACAATCGCGTCGACGTTGAATTTATTAAGCTTATATTGGATGGACCTCAAATTGCCCATTCCATAATCTACTATGGCGATCATTGCTCTGTCACCCTATGTATTTTTCATAAATAACTGGAGTTATCAGGCGAAGTTTTGTGGCTAGCTTTACAAATATCTTCATTCTTTGCAGCATCCCATCACTTGTGTGATAATCGTGAAATGACTTTAACGGAAGCTTTATTATATTCTCAAATTCCTCTTTGGAAAAGCCGAGCTTCTTTGCGCAATAATCCACTGTTTCCTGACTGACCGGAGGAGGGTCTTTCAGAGCATCAAGAGCATCCTCGCGCTTCATGGTTCCCATGCGAACCGGCCCGGAAAGAGAGACTTTTCTTTTGTCAATTCCAAATTTATGATATGAATACCATCCGAAGGCAAAATGGCTGTAAATATTTTCGTAATGATGCCCGCCGTAATATGTCCATCCCAACTCTTTTTCAAGAATTTCGCGAGCCTTTTCCTTGCTGTAATCAACGTAATTCAGGAACGGCGTCTGCTTGATGCCTCTGACAAAAAGATAATAGGCTATTTGGAATATAGTGGCGTTGTTGTATGATTTCAGCGGAACGTTGCCAAAAAGCTTGTGGACGCTTTTAATATATGTCCCGTCAATATAACTCCATTCTCTGGGAACGGTGCCTTCTGTCATAAACGATTGTCCGCCAAGTATATATTTAACCTTCTCCTCTTTTGCCAATCTGAAAAGAGTGCCATGTATGGCAATGTCAGTGGGAACTTCAATGCAAGGCACGGACGCTTTCAAAAAAGCCCTTTGCAAATCCTTGAACTCTTCCCAGTCAACGACATATGTATAAAGATCGACATTCAGCTTTTCCGTGGCATTTTTTATGTTTGTCACGGCAGTGTCTGAATTCCAGCCGTTGTCAAAATGCACGGCCAGAGGCCTAAGCCCCAATTGCTTTGCCAGATAGAGGGTGTAAGTGCTGTCAGTGCCCCCGCTTATGCCGACAATGCAATCGTATTTGTTATTTTTGCCTTTGCGCTTAATTTTCTCCACCAGTTCATCAAGCATCCGCTTTCGAACTGCATCGTCCTGAGGATAGCTCTGCAACAGCAGATCGTGACTTTTGCAAAAATTGCACACGCCGTGTTCATCAAAGCGGATGGATGGAATGCTTGTGTCGCATACGCATCTGGAGCAGATTTTATATTCAGTCATATTTGGCTACCTGCGCGGATTGCCTTCCTGCATGTCAAACAACATGGCAAAAAACAAAGCTTGCAGCCCAATTGAAAAGAACATTGAACAAAGCACTGCCATGCCTGCCGACGGAGGCTGCAAAAAGAAAAACTTGTCGTAGAGAATGGAGCCTCCTGAAAAAAGGCCCAAACATGAAAAAAGCAGGCCAAAAACCAAAAGAAAAATAATAGGGTGAAAATTGGAAAAGACATATTTATAAACAATCCTGTAAATAAAATTTTTGAATAACATTGGAGACACGCTCAAAGCATATCTGATCCCTTTTATCTGAGACTGTCTTTCGCCTTCCAGATATATTGCGGTCCTGGGAATGTCCACAACACGCATGCTTTCAAGGTTAAGCCTCATAAGAAAGTCCATGGGATATCCATATTTGCCCCACGCTTTGTCCCATTCGCAAGCTTCCAGGGCTGTTCTGTTGATAGCGGTGTATCCGTCCACCACGTCAAATATATGGTAGTAGCCCGACGACAATTTTGTCATCAGAGAAATGAGGGTATTTCCAATGAGCCTTATTTTAGGCATATGAATAAATGCGTTCCCGCCTTTCATGAATCTGTTGCCTTTTGTATAATCAGCTCTGCCGTCTATCAGAGGATCAAGAAAGCGCTCCATCTCGTCAAGCGGCATCTGATTGTCTCCGCCCACGACGACCGCGATGTCAAAGCCATTGTCCAATGACGCTTTGTATCCGGAGATGATCCCCTGTCCGGGCCCCATGTTGTTTTTGTGACGGATCAGCTCCACGCGTTTATCTTTTTGAGCCAGCGCCTCGACCACCTTGTCCATGCCGTCAGTCGAACAATCATCCACCACATAGATTTTATCAACAATCGGCGGAGTGTTTTCAATAGTCGGAACTATCAATCTCGACTCATTATATGCGGGTATCACCAGTGAAATTTTTTTATCTCTGTACATTTTTGTAAAAGTCCTTTACAGTTGAAATTATATAACCCTGCTGCTCTTCTGTCATTTCAGGATAAATGGGAAGCGAAATTATGCGCCGCGATTTTTCATATGCGACAGGAATGTCATCTTTTCCTATATTCAAATGGGAATATGCGGGTTGAAGAGGCAAAGGAATAGGATAATGAATCCCGGCCCCAATATTTTTGTTTTTAAGGCATTCCAGCAATTCATCGCGTCTGCCGGTCTCAATGACATAAAGATGATAAACTGCGTAAATATTCTCAGAATCCTGAGGCAGCTTAATGTCGCCTGTCCCTGCAAGAGCCTGACTGTAAGTCCGCGCTATGCGCCTTCTCGCTTCAGTCCAACTTTTGAGACATTTAAGCTTGACTGACAAAACCGCGGCCTGAATTTCATCAATGCGCATGTTATATCCTTCAAATTCATGCTCATATTTGTCCTTCCGCCCATGGTTGCGCATCATGGATATTTGTTCCGCAAGATTTGAATCGTTAGTGGCAATAGCGCCTGCGTCGCCAAAAGCTCCAAGATTTTTCCCAGGATAAAAGCTGTATGTTGTTATATCCGCATAATCAGTTATTGACCTGCCATCAATTTGAGCTCCGTGCGCCTGAGCCGCGTCGCCAACTATTTTAAGCCCGTATTTTTGAGCCAGCTTATTGAGGCCGGGCAGATCCGCGGGATATCCGGAAAGATGAACAGGAAGGATGACCTTTGTTTTGTCATTGATCAGCTTTTCCACTGTCTCAGGGGCAATGTTGGAATCAGCATGGGCGACATCGGCAAAAACGACTTTGGCGCCTGTCATGGAAATGGCCTCGGAGGTTGCGATAAAGCTGTTGGCTGCGGTGATTGCTTCATCGCCAGGCCCGACTCCCAAAGCCTTCAAGGCCAAGAAAATCGCGTCAGTTCCGTTTGCGCAGCCCACTGCATGCTTTGCGCCCAAATAGGCGGCAAATTCCCGTTCAAATTTTTCCGCTCTTTTCCCTTGAATGAATGCAGTGTTTTCAAGGCAGTCATCTATTGCCGCTTTCACTTCATCTTTAATATTCAAGTATTGCGCTTTTAAATCCACCAAAGGTATTTTATTCATAATTTTTCTCTCAATGCCGCAAGCCAAGCTGGCATTTTTTAGGCTTGAAATTCAATACAACCTCACTGCCTGTTTCTGCTGATTCATATAAAGCATTTATTAACTTCAAAGTTTTATATCCTTCCCAGCCGTCGACAAGGGCGCGACTTTTGCCGGAGAGAGATTTGCACACATTCTCTATGTAAGCCTTGTGTCCATAGCCATAGATATTGGGAGGGTAAACGCTTAATTCGTCTTTGATCTGGTCATTGTCTTCTCTGCCCTCAAAACTCCATGAATCCACTTTATTCAAGGCAAATCCGCCAATAACAACAGAGCCTTTCTCTCCGAGGATCGAAAGGCTGCCCTCCAAATCTTTCGGCCTTGTCGCCGTTGTGGCTTCAATTATGCCAAGAGCTCCGCTCGAGAATTTAAGCACTGCAACTCCAGTGTCCTCCACTTCTATATTCGAAAGGAAGGTTCCGGTTTTAGTAAATACAGTCTCGACTTCTCCAAAAAACCATTGAAGCATGTCAATATGATGCGAAGCCTGATTTGCAAAAACACCGCCGTCCATAGCCCATGTCCCGCGCCAATCCGCAAGGTCGTAGTAGGCTTGGGTTCTGCACCAGCGCACCCGCACAGTGCCAAGCGTCAATTTGCCGAAATGTCCGCGCTCATAAAATTCCCTCAATCTGGCAATAGGTTTGTTATAGCGGTTTTGTTTGACGACAAAAAGCTTAACGCCATGCTTGTCGCAGGCTCTAATCATTTCATCGGCGCTTTCAAGAGTCAACGCCATTGGCTTCTCAACCACAACATGTTTGCCGCATTCAGCCGCCTTTATGGCATGCTCGGCATGCAAGCCGCTGGGCGTAAGTATATCCACAACGTCAATGTCATTCTGATCCGAAAGCATTTTCTCGATATCAGTGTGCCATTTGACGCCAAGTCGTTCCCCGGTTGCCCGCGCGACTGCTTCATCTATGTCGCACACTGCTGATAATTTTGCCTGAGAACATTCAGCTATAGCATCAAAATGTTTTTGTGAAATTCTTCCACAACCAACAACGGCAAAGTTTAAAAAAGAGCCCATATATAATCTTTCCGGAATTCTTTATTCCCCAAGTCTATTATTGATAACCCTAAATATCTGTTTTTTCTACTGGCAAGAGAAAGAAAGTCGACGTTTTTTGCGTCTGTATGCCAATGCTGCGGAGGCTCCAAAAGTTGAGCACGCTGTCGCGGATACAATATTCTGCCTGTTTTAGCTTCGCTTTTGGCGACCAGCGATTCCGCCGCTGGAGCCCGTCCGGGCAAAAAGTCCCTTATGCAATTGCATCGAGCCTTTAGTTGCGCTTTTTCGATATCTGCTTGAAAAGCCTTTCCCAAGACTTAGCTATGCACTCGGTTTTAAATTCGTCTTTGACCTCAAGCATCCTTAACGCTGTATTTTCTTTATATTTTGCCTGCGCCTTGTCATCTGAAAGCGTTTCTATTACTGCGTCCGCCATTTTTTGTGTGTTTCCATGAGGAACAACCCGCCCCTCCAGGCCATCTCGCACAAGCCATGGGAGATTGCCCACCTCTGTGACGATGGCGGGCAAGCCGCAAAACATAGCCTCAACCAATGCAGTGGTCAATCCCTCTGTCCATGATGTGAGAAAGTAGACTTTTGATGACATGTAAACCTCTAAAAGCTCCTCTTCCGTCAGATACCCCAAAAGCTCTATATTTTCGCTTAAGCCATTGGATCTTATCATTTCCGGAAACTTGCGCCTGGTGTCCCCGCCGGCCCGAATCGCTATTTTAAAGTCAGGAACGGCTTTTTTTACCTCTACAAGAACTTCAACCATCCACGGATAATCTTTTTCATTTACAAAATTTCCAACTGCAACCAAGTCATACTTCTTAGGCAATTCGCGACTTGAAAGGCCGGAAAAGTGGTTTGAAAGCTGGATGACTTCAATCGGATTGGCATAACCTCTTTTTATGAGTTTATCCTTGCATATTGGCCCCATTACCGTGCATGCTTCGGATTTCATCACCACCTCCATTGCCAGAAAGCGCGTGACGCTCTTTTTGTCTATTTCGCTGATTACGGTCTGGATGACAGGAATCCCATATAATTTGCCAGCCAGCCAGGCCATCATTCCGTGTGGAATTTGAAAGCATCCTATCAGCACATCATATTCGCGCGCGTGCAGCAACACCTGAAAGACTCTATATAATTGAGCCAGAAAAAAAACTTTGCGGAATAGCGCAGGGATGACCATCCATTTTATTTTATTTCCGCTGATTGGAGCCGTTCTGAATATGCCTATTTCCTC
>Ga0075121_1001590_pt1 | contig 13902 bp, 10 predicted proteins | sample AntAceMetag02UKG_FD_69793 | JGI IMG/M metagenome (GOLD analysis project Ga0075121, IMG submission 69793) | Saline lake microbial communities from Ace Lake, Antarctica - Antarctic Ace Lake Metagenome 02UKG | ecosystem: Environmental > Aquatic > Non-marine Saline and Alkaline > Saline | place... | reverse complement strand
ATACCCTGCTGCTTTGTTGACAGTTCCGATGTAACAGGCTCTGGCGGTAGCAGGTGCATCAGCATCAAAACAGATTACTGTGATACCTGCATCAATTGCTTCATTAACAACAGCGACAAGTCCCATGTTATCAACAGCTGAAATAGCAATCCCGTCTACGCCCCTGGCAATAAGATCCTCAATGACCTTTACCTGAAGAGCGATATCAAACTTAGGGGGGCTCTCTATCTCGATATTTACACCATATTTTTCACCAGCATCCTTAAATCCCTCAATACATGGCTCATAGAATGGATGAACAAGCTTAGGCACCATTACAAAAGTAGGCATTTCACCGTCTCCGTCCTGCTCACCTGCGGCAAATATTGATGGTGCCATTAGTACGATAACAGCAACAACAATAAGTACACTAATTAGTTTTTTCCTTTTCATTTAAATCCTCCATAAAAAATTTTGATATTCTTTTACAAGCATATATCGTGCCAAAAAAACAGAATACTGAAATTTATTGAATTTTATTATTTAAACCCCCTGAAAGTACAATTCTTACATCAAACTCAATTATAATACATTGAGGATTTAATACTGTAATGCATATATTCTCTGGGATTACCCACAGATTTCACAACTTGGGTAACTATGGGTAATACCAGAAGTGCTAATCAATAGAAAATTTCTTAATCTTATTGTACAAAGTCTTTCTGGAAATTTTCAGATCTTTTGCAGCTAAAGTGCGATTAAACCGATTCTTTTCAAGGGTCAGAAGTATATAATCTTTTTCTATTTTATCAAGCAGCAACTCAATTTCAGGGTCTTCATCAAATATCTCTATTCTGAAATCTCCCGGTAAAAGCAGAGAGCCATCTTCGGCAAGAAGAACGGCAGATACAATAATATTTTTTAGCTCTCGTATGTTTCCCGGCCACCTATATTCTTTAAGATGATTTACAGCTTCCAAAGATATGGAAACATTTTTTTCATAGTTTTCTGCAAATGATTTTACAAAATAGTAAATTAGCTCTTCCATATCTTCTTTGCGTTCCCTTAAAGGAGCGAGTAGTATTTCCATTCCCCGCAGCCTGAAATACAAATCTGACCTGAACTCTTTATTCTTAACTAACTGTTTTAGATCACGGTTTGTTGAAGAAATAACCCTTGCTTCAAACGAAATAGGAGAGACTCCACCTACATGTTCAAAAGTTCTCTCTTCAAGCACCCTCAGCAATTTTGCCTGAAGCTTCAAATCCATGTCACCTATCTCATCAAGATATAGGGTTCCTCCTTTTACCACCTCAAACTTTCCAGGTTTGCAGCTTTCAGCTCCTGAAAAGGCACCCTTCTCATACCCAAAAAACTCTGATTCCAAGAGTTCCATTGGTATAGCACTGCAATTGATACCAATAAATGGCTCGTTCTTTCTTCTGCTGCTTTCGTGGATAAGCTTGGCAAAAACTTCTTTTCCTGTTCCACTTTCACCAAGCAGAAGAATTGGAATATTGAAATCTTTAATCTTCTCCACCGTATTAAAAGCATCTCTGATTTTTTTACTTTTCAGAATAATTTTGGTAAAATCAGATCCGGATGGACCTGAGAAGGCATTGTGCAACGTACCATTCCCTACACTATTTTCCTTATAAAACCTATTAGCTATAGATATTATATCTTTATTATTAAAAGGCTTCTGAATATAATCAGCAACTCCAATCTTCATGGAGTTGACCGCTGTCTCTACACTTGCATAAGCAGTCATTATGACAATAGGCATATCAGTAGGCTGAATATTTTTAACCACTTCTATTCCATCCATATCAGTAAGTCTCAGATCTACAAAGGCTAAATCAATATGGTTATTATTTATTATACGTATTGCCTGGAACCCTGTTGAAGCGGTTATTACAGAATACCCTTTAAGACTTAAAGTTTTCTTGAGTCCTTCCAAAAGACCCTCTTCATCATCAACCAGCAGTATAATAAAGGCACCTCTATCCATACATGTTCTCCCTAAAAGGAAAAAACAGGCTAACTGTTGTTCCTTTATTATCAATACTATCGATATGTATTGTACCCCCGTATTTGCTCATCATACTTTTGCAGAGAGAAAGGCCCAATCCTGTTCCCGCTTTCTGTCGTGAAAAGAATGGCTCAAAAACGTTTTCAAGATCCAACTCAGAGATACCGTTACCATTATCTGCAATATTTATCCTTATACCGCCCTGATCTGCCCTAAAGGTAATCCTGATAATCCCGTCTATGTCTCCACATGATTCAAGCGAATTTTTTATTATATTAAATATTATCTGCTTAAAACCATCCCGTGAACAAAATATTTTTAGATTATTCCGGGCACTCGTAAACAGGATTTGTATCTTTTTTGATTTGTATAGAATTATGTACTGGATAGTTCTCTCTGAAACAATTTTATTGCTATCATCAACCCCGTCAACAGAATAAGGAACTGCTTTGGGGGCAAAAAGATTTACAACCTCTTTAATAATCTCTTCAGGGCTTATATGCTCTAATTTTGATATATCTTCACGGGAAAATTTTAGCAGACTATTAATAAGCTTGCTGACACGCTTTATTTCAGTCTCTACCCGCTCCATAAAACGTTTTTCCTCTTCTTTTGAAAGATCTCCTGATTTAAGCAACTGTACGTGATTTAATATTATACTCATTGGATTATTAATTTCATGCGCAAGACCAGCAGCCAATTGACCCACTGAAGCCAAACGATCTGATCTTATAAGCGCTCTTTCCATTCCCATCCTCTCAGTAATATTATTTAGGATTATTACCACTGCACTTAGTTCATTGCTTTCTTCGATCACTGGATAAAAATCTATCTCATAGTCTATATTTCCAAACTGTAATGTATACAGCCGAAAAAATTTTCGATGCTCCCAGATTTGATTTAGTGTTTTTTCAATAACGTCTGCTTTATCACAAAAAGGAGCCACATCGAATATTTTTTCACCTATCTGCTCTTCTGTCATCTCCAGTCTGCTGCTGGTATTTTTGCTCACAACCTGAATTTTATTCTGCTTATCGACTATAACAATATTGATTTGAAGACTCTGGAAAACTGCATCAATATATGAATTCTTTATAGCCAGTTCCATATTTTGACTTTCAAGAGCATTTTTATTCCTTTTTAATACCGCAACCATTGCATTAAAATTACGACTCAAAACACCAATTTCATCGCTGCTTTTAATTTCGACCGGAGAATTATAATCTCCCCGGGAGACTGTATCAGTTGCATCAACAAGAGAATTTATTGCCTTTATTAGTCGAATCTCTTTTATAAAGAAAGTTACTACCGGTATCATAACACAAAAAAGTACTAATAAAAGAAATTTTTGAACAACAAACCCATCCTGAGCCAATAGACTGGTTCTTTCACTATAAAAAACCAACTCACCAACAGCACTTTCACTTAGATGGTAGGTAAATACAGCAGCAACATAAGATTTTGTATTTGAATCAAAATTAATTCTTGGATCTTTTTCCTCATTGGCAATTAGTTCTTTAATTGCCATATTTACATCCATATTCGAATTATATAAGACGACACCCTTTGAAATAAGTGCAATATCAATGTTGTAAGCAGAAGTATATTCTGAGAAGTAGGTAGTGCTAAGTGCCTTCAGTAAAAAGACCAGACCTACAAGACGTCCATCAGAAAATATCGGATAGGCAACACTCAGATATATCCCATCATAATATCGCATATATACAATTTTACTATAATCGAGAAGGTTGTTGCCCTTATACAACACATCCGGAAGGTATTCCTCAGAACCCACACTGAAGACATATCTGAAATCTGAATTATCCTTTCTATATATAGCGATTGTTTCAATATTATTTAGTAGTGCTTTTTCTTTAATGAAATCTTTTAAAGATGTTAGATCATAATTAATAAGATTTTCACTGATTTGGTTCCAGTATTTATTATAAACATAAACCTTGTCCCGAACATAATCGTAGCCAGCAAGTTCTTTTGCTAGCAGAAGGTATTCGTTCTCCATTTCGGTAACTTCAATTTTTATTTTGTTTTCAACGTTTTCCAGGAATTCCCACTGAGCGAGTTCAGTATTCCGATAAAGAAGGAAGACAGCATAAAACCCAATAATGAGCATCGGAATCAAAATTGTAAAAATAGAAAAAATTACCAGTTTCGTGCCAAGTTTCATTGTTTTTCCAGTATGCAGAAAAAAACCGCACTATACAAAATCCAAAAGGCAGTTATTTTTGTTATAACAAACCTGTTCTCATCCTTCAATTTTATCTTATATCTCATAAAATTGATAGTCCGGTTAAGTTGACCAACTCCCATTAAGGAAACAACGCAAACAGTATGAACCCGCCCTAATCGAAATGCAGTCCACCATTCTGGTCAATAATTTCACCGGTGATAAAACCTGCTTTATCATCAGCCAGGAAAGAAACTACATGGGCAAACTCCTCCGTTTCACAAAACCTGCCAACAGGAATTTTCTTCAGAAGATTCTGCCGTTGCTTTTCAGTAAGCTGCTCGGTAATCATGGGAGTTTTTACATAAGCAGGAGCAATACCGTTAACAGTAATTCCATAAGATGCAAGTTCCGCTGCTAAGCTGAAAGTCAGAGATATAACCGCCCCTTTGGAGGTAGAATAAGCAGTCCCCGCTGTAATTCCTCCAGTCTTGGCTGCCACAGAGGAGGTATTGATAATTCGGCCCCAACCCCGTTTCTTCATCCCCGGTATCACCAGTTTTGACAATAAGAAAACTCCGTTCAGGTTGATAGCAATTACCCGATTCCACTCTTCTACGCTGGTATCTTCCGATTTGTTGTTACTCAGGATTCCGGCATTATTCACCAGAACGTCAATAGCCAAAAACTCTTCAGGCAGGCTGCTAAAGGATTTCTCAATACTTTCTGAACTCCCCAGATCCATAACTAAAGGAAAGGTTCTCATCCCCAGCTCCTGGTGAAGTAGGTTCAATCGGCTTAAATGTATATCAACCATAACCACATTAAGATCCATATCCAATAGAGCTTTGGTTGCAGCAAGCCCCAGTGCACCTGCCGCCCCGGTTACCATGGCTGTTTTTCCAGTAATTGTTCCGGTTTTAGTATAAACGGGCATCTGCGCCTCCATCTATAAGAACAATATCACCATGAATCATTGCAGCAGCATCTGAAGCTAGAAACAACACCGTATTAGATACTTCCGCAGGCCAGACAAACCGTCCCAGTGGGATCTGTTTTTTGACTGGATCTGATTTCTTAGGGTCACTCCATACTTGTTTCCCCATAGGAGTCAATACAACGGTTGGGGCAACTGAATTAACACGGATATTATGCGGTCCCAACTCAATTGCCATCACCTTGGCCAAGCCGTGAAAACCAAATTTACTGGCACAATAAGCCGCATGCTCCTCGATCCCGCCAATTCCGGCATTACTCGTAATATTTACAATAGATCCGCCCCCCTGCTCTATCATCTTTGCAGCTATGATTTTGGTAATTATAGCAGGTGCCCGTAAATTTACATTCAGCGTAGTATTCCAGTGGCTAATATCAAGGTTTATGAGAGTTTCCGGAAAACTCAATCCTGCATTGTTAACGAGAATATCTATTTTATCCATTTCCTGCACAAAATATTTCGCCATTTTTACACAATCATCACTATCAGATAAGTCTACCCGAAAGGTCCGGCAAATTCCACCAAGAGCAGTAATCTCTTCGGTAAGAGAAGCTAGCCCGTTCTCTTGTATATCAGCAGCACAGATAGTTCCACCTGCACGCGCAAATGCCAAAGCCACATCCCGACCGATTCCATTAGAAGCTCCGGTTACCAGGATTGTCAACCCGGTAAAATTATAAATCACATTAGATACATCAGCAGCACCCATTCTCTTCTCCTTTTTCACCTTTCACGAGGGTATAATATTCTTCCAATCCCAATTCTTCAGCTTTTTCTTTAGTAGGAATCCCTGACTCACCCCACCCCCGATACTGGTAATACTCTTTAAGCATCTCGTCCAGTGGCGGCAAATAATTCGTGCCCCCACCCCGTTTCTTTTTAAGCATCCGCAACGGCAGGGTGTCATCCTTACGGCTAATCCCCAGACGGTTATTGTAGAGGCGTTTTATATTGAATATCCGTTCTCCTGTACAAAAAAACTCATCCCTGTCCATATCCCAACCAGTAGCTGCATTTATCGCTGCAATCAGTGGATCAACGGTTAACCCTCCGAACAAGGCGAACTTACAGGCAATAGCTGAATCTAGCATCCCCATAAGGTTCTGCATGCGAAACACATTTTCAGCCTTACCTTCAGCAGTAAATCGTTTTGGAAGAGCAGGACTTCCCAGATCTTTCAACACCGCACCCTCTTCAAAATCGTGAGCAAATCCTGAAAGATGACAAGCTCCCCGATTGGAGGTGGCCATGCCTATAGCTGTGGTAAACTTGGCACGTCCGTCATGTGCAGGCGGTTCAAGTCCTTTTATTTCGACCGCAAACTCTTTTACCGCTGGACCTAGTTGTTCTGCAACTTTTCGCACACCCTGTCCAAGGAAGGCTCCCATACCAATACGATTCCCTATTTGCTCAACCAATTTAATAATAACTGTTGAATTTCCCCATTCCAGAGGAAATTCAGTTGAATCTCTTTTATCAAGTAATCCTTTTTCCCAGACTTCCATCCCAAATCCAATTACTCCTGCTGTTGATATTGTATCCAACCCATACCGATTACAAAGCTCATTTGCTTTAATTATTGTCGGGAGATCATCATTCATCAAGTTCGTGCCCATAAGACCAAGCGTTTCATATTCGGGTCCTCCAATTTCCTGCCCATCGTAAGGACCTCCCTGGGCTTTGACTACTCGTCCGCAGGAAATCATACAAGTTCCGCAATTGTAGGTACCTGATAAATACTCGTTTGCCATCGCCACTCCGGAAGTTTTTGCTGCACCTTCCTCCCAGCTTCCCTGTCCCCAATTTCGGATTGGCAGATTCCCTAATTCTTCAGAAATTTCCAAACCTCCACCAGTTCCACACTCCTTCATTCCTAACATATTTTCTTTTATCGCAGCAGCCATACTTTTATTTATTTTTTTAATAGCATCTTTATCAGCTATCGAAACTGACTTGGTACCATTTGCAACAACTGCCTTTAGATTCTTTGAACCCATCACAGCTCCCACACCACAGCGCCCCAATGCCCGTCCGTGCTTTCCATCAGTTATTATACAAGCCAGATTGACAAGTTTTTCACCGGCAGGGCCGATTACTGCTGCCCGGGCCTTATCCCCTTCACGCTCCCGTAGAATAGTGGTGGTTTCAAAAGTGTCCTTTCCCCACAAATCTGAAGCGTCCTTAATTTCAACTTTATCATCAGTTATATTTAAATAGACCGGGCCGGAGGCTTTTCCAATAACTATAAGGGCGTCATAACCACATTTTTTGAATCGGCCAGACCAATAACCACCCGCACTGGATTCAGCAAAAATCCCTGTAAGAGGAGATTTGGTTACCAAATCAAAACGATCTGAATTAAACAGACCTGTTCCGGTCAATGGGCCAGTGGCAAAAATTAACGGGTTTTCCGGACTCAGTGGGTTGGTTTCTGAAGTTGTATATTCAAACAGCAGTCTGGCACCAATACCTGAGCCGCCAAGATATTGACGCATTATTTCTTCATCAGTCTCTTTCTCCTGTATTTCCCGACTGGTTAAATTTACTATCAGGATTTTCCCCATGTATCCTTTCATATTTATTCTCCTCTTGAAACTAACTGATAAGCCGAAAGAATCCAAATTGAAGGACTCTTCAGTTCAGAAAAGTTAAATAGACATCGTTTTTCTACATAGACTGTTTAATAATTTTAATCAAATCATCTTTGTTGAGATCCATCGGATCAATTTCAATCGATCCGCCCATATAGTTGATCACCCCATCAGCAATTTTTTCAATATGTTCCTCTTTCACCCCCAAAGAAGCCAACCCATTATTCAGCCCTATATCTTTTATCAAAGATTCTACCTCTTTGACACTATCTTCAAGCTGATATTGTCCTATGTTGATGTATTCATCCCGGAGAAACATGCCTATATTTTTAAATTTGTCAGGATTGGCTTTCATAGAAAACCGCATAGTTTGGGGAGTCATAGCAGCCAATGTTTCCCCATGGGTTGTTCCAACTACACCGCCTATTGAATGACCTAAACCGTGACAGACAGTAACTATTCCAACGGCAATACCAAACCCAGCCATAGTATTGGCAAAGGCCATTCCGTTGCGGGCTTCACGGTCTTCCCCGTTTTTCACAGCACGGCGTAGATATTTACCGACAAGACGCATAGCTTTTTCACACATCATATCAGTTACCGGAGTAGACAGTGTGCTGGTATATGCCTCAATTGCATGAGCCAAGACATCAAAACCCGTAGAGGCAGTAATTTTTGGGGGCAGACTAGTCATTAATTCAGGATCGACTATAGCTACTCTAGCAAAGCTATAATCACCACCAATACCCGGTTTTTCTCCTGTATCCGGGTTGGTAATAACAGCCCATTGCGTTGCTTCACTACCAGTCCCGGATGTAGTGGTTATGGCAACAATCGGGAAAGTTTTATCAGTAATTTCTTTAACATCATCGCCAATACAGAAATCCCAGATTGGTCGATCATGCCCTCTTGCTACAGCCATTCCTTTAGCTGCATCAATAGCACTTCCTCCACCAAGGCCGATAAATACATCAACATTTTCGGATTTAGCCAGGGAAGCCCCAGCATCAATCTGGGTGTGAAGTGGATTAGGATCAACATCAGAAAAATGAATCGAGGCTACCCCCGCCTTTTGTAAAATTGCTTTTACCCGCCCTACAAGACCATTCTCATTGAATAAGTTTCCCGTTGTTACAATCATAGCTTTTTTGCCAAATGATGCTACCTGTTCTCCCGCCTGAGCAAGGGCTCCATTCCCAAAAACCAGCTTAATTGGTACAAAATAGTTAAAGTTTTTAATCATCCTAAATCTCCTTATAGTAAATTTTATTTGTCAAAACATATGACAATCCAAGTGTGTTTTACATTTTCACATATCAAATTATATTTGTCAATTAAATTTTATATATAAACTTCCATTCTTTATATAAATATTAAAGGAGGTCTACCGTGATATTATAATTATTTTTTGAGGTTGTTCTACAAAATATTGCTATATACATACATCAACAAACAGCTGATTTGGCAGTTTTAGACCTTATCATTAAAGAAATCTCCAGTATACCCAATATCCCTTGAAACACGGTAGGCACACTTAAGTACACTATTTTCAATTTCGGCCTTCATATTATCTGTCATCATACTTAATAAACAAGTAGTTCCCAAGCCGGCCACCGGTTTTCCTGCAAAGTCAAAAACCGGAGCACCAATGCACAACATACCTGAAGTATACTCTTCTTTATCATACCCCAGACCGGTTTCCCGAATTTTTTCCAAATGCTGAATAAACTGATTCCGATCTGTAATAGTATTGGCGGTTAGCCCAATCATTCGTGGTGGGATAATAGATTTTATGTACTCAACATCCATAAAAGCAAGAACCACTTTACCATAAGCATTCGGATGATAATATATCAGGCTACCCGGTACAACCCTAAGATAAAACTCTTTTTCAGGATTTATTGAATCAACTACCAACATTCGTTCTCCTTGGGGAATCTGAAGTTGACAGGTTTCTTCTGTTTCCCGACACAACTTTTCCAGATGAGATCTGGCTCTTTGCCGTAATTCGAAACGAGTATAGAGGCTCATCCCCAAAGTAAAAATCCGGGTACTGAGTTGATAATTGCTGGAAACAGCATCCTGAGTAGTATATTCACGTTCTGTAAGTCGTTTTAAAATTCTGAAAACCGAATTTATAGGGATATCAAGTTCACGAGCCATTTCCGTTGCACCATAAGGTCGGTGATGATCAGCCATAAATTCCAGAATGTCTAAAGCCCTATCTACTGCAGGTGCAGTGTATTCTCTTTCCTTCTTTTTCTTAGCCATAGTTGTATCTTCATAATGCCTTTATAAATTTTAGTGTAATATTACTTTCTATATATCAAATCGTCAAGTATAACTATTTCAAACATCCACTGATTTTAAAAAATATAATCTTTATAAACACACAAGACAGCTGTGGTAACTACAGGAATTACTTTAAAGCTATTCCATTACTGCTTTATCAAATCCCAATTACCGGAAGACAATTAATAATACAGTATATCATTATTTAAAAAGTTTATATATAATATATTGTTTTATATTTAAACTTTTTTTATTGACAATCTTGCTTGTTGGTGATAATATCTTAAAAAACGATTTGATATATGGAGGTATTTATGAAAAACAAAGCGTTTATGATTAGTGTTGTATGTATAATGGTAATGGCATTATTGACTCTGCCTTTATTTGCTGCTGCAGAACCGGATGGTGAAGAGATTCGAGTCACATTCATGGTTCATGACCTTGGAAATCCATTCTGGGCAGCCCAAGCAAAAGGTGCAGAAGACATGGCTAAAGAACTCGGTGTCAAATTTACCGTTATCGACCTACAAGTAGATGCAGCAAAAGAGGTCAGCAGTTGGGAAAATCTCATCACATCAAAGGTAGATGGTATAATGATATCCTGTGTAGATGAACTGTCGAGTCAGGAATATTGTAAGAAAGCCCAAGCTGAAGGAATTAAAATAATGGCAGCAGTTCATCCTCTTTCCGGAGCGGATGGATCCCTCTCAAATGATGAGTATATGTACGGTTATATGGCAGGTGTTGAAGCTGGTAAATTCATCACGGACGTGCTTGGAGGAGAGGCTGAATTTGCGCTTCTTGCTGCCGACTGCACTGCATTCGTCATTCCCCGAACAGATGGAATCAGAGACGGAATCCTATCAGAAGCTCCTAATGCCATACTAGTTTCCAGACAAGATGCGTATCAGACTGACGTTGGTATGACAGTTATCGAATCCGTACTCCAGTCTCATCCAAATCTTGCTGTTATTGGCTGTCTTAACGATAACGGCGCACTAGGTGCATACGAAGCAATGGCGGCTGCCGGAAAAGATCCTGATAAAGTTTGTATCGTAGGAACAGACGGTATTGATCAGGCTCTTGATAAAATCAAGGCAGACACAATGTACCGCGCATCTGTAAGTATGGCTCCCTATGCTTCCGGTATGCGTGAAATGGAAATACTGTATAAGCTTATCAATGGTGAAAATTGCGAAGCTCATCAAAAAATCCAGAACGAAGCTATTACAATCGCAAACGTTGACAAATACATAAACAACTAAACAAAAGCAACCCCCTTCCAGCTACAGTCTGAAAGGGGGTTATTCTGTTAATGGAAGAAACAGATATGAATAAGCAACCTATTCTATTATCAACGCGAAATATCGTTAAGCTGTATCCTGGGGTTAAAGCACTTGATCAAATAAATTTAGATTTCCATACAGGAGAAATTCACGCTATCTGCGGAGAAAATGGTGCGGGAAAATCAACATTTATTAAAGTCTTAACCGGAGCAATCCAAGCTGATAATGGTTCTATCGAAATAGATGGAATTCCACGAAATGGATATTCTCCTCATGAGGCTACATTTCGTTTTGGTATTTCAGCTATCTATCAGGAATTAAATCTTATACCAGCTCTTAGTATTGCTGAAAACCTATTCCTTGGTAAAGAAATTCGTAAAAAAATTTTTCTGGATAGTCGGGCCATGAATAATAAGGCAAAAGACATTCTATTATCACTGGGAATTGATCTAGATCCACGCACTCCTGTTGGATCCTTGACAGTTGCCTATCAGCAAATCGTTGAAATCGCAAAAGCTACTTCCTACAACGCACGACTCCTTATTATGGACGAACCTTCAGCTCCACTGACAACTCATGAAGTGGAAAAACTTTTCTCTCTTGTTCGGAAGCTAAAAGAGCAAGGTATTACTATTATTTACATATCTCATCGTCTATCAGAAATTTTCGAACTTTCAGACCGGGTAACGGTTTTTCGTGATGGAAAACATATCAGCACACTTCAAACATCAGAAACTACAAAAAACGAGCTCATCCGAATCATGGTCGATAGGAAGCTTTTGGAAACCTACCCCACCAGAATAGGCACACCAACTATCCCTCTTCTCGAAGTACAACATCTCTCGACAACATCCCTGCTCAAAGACATAAGTTTCACCCTAAGCGAAGGAGAGATCCTCGGATTCGGAGGACTTGTTGGAGCAGGTAGAACTGAACTTGCCCGAGCAATCTATGGAGCCGATCTCATATCTTCAGGGAAAATACTGATTCGTAATCATCCGGTTAAGATCAATCATCCTCAGCAAGCTGTTTCTTTTCATATTGGGCTAATACCTGAAGACAGAAAACAACATGGCATAATTTCTGAACTCTCTGTGAAAGAAAATATATCATTCAGCTCGTTTCGTAAGATTAGCAAACTGGGACTCATTCGAATAAAACTCCTCGAGAAAACAGCAGTTCAAATGATTAAACTTCTGCGAATTGTTACTCACAGTCCAAACAAAAAAGTAAAAGAACTCTCTGGAGGAAATCAACAGAAAGTTATACTTGCACGTTGGTTAGCAACTGATTGCGATATCATTCTATTCGACGAACCGACCAGAGGGATCGATGTCGGAGCAAAGCAAGAAATCTACGAGCTTATTATGGAACTGGCTTCCCAGGGGAAAGGAATTATTTTTATTTCATCTGAAATGCCTGAATTGCTGGGAATGTCAGACCGAATCATTGTCATGCACGAGGGAGTCATAACTGGCGAGCTCAACAAAGCAGATGCAACTCAGAATAAGGTGCTTCACCTTGCATCGGGAGAATAAAACATGAAAATCAACAAAATTATTTATAAAAAATATGCAATTCTCGGAGTACTGTTTATTCTAGTTACATTCTTTTCGATCTCAACCAACGCATTTCTTACAACAGGCAACCTGCTTAATGTAGCACGACAAGTTTCCATGTTGGGAATTTCAGCAGTAGGAATGACCTGCGTTATCATGACTTCAGGGATAGATCTTTCCGTTGGGTCGGTAATGGCGATTGTTAATATCATCGGAGCCCTTCTCATGACTCAGTTTGGACTTCCTATCCTTCCTACAGTCTTAATTACCCTCGCTATTGCTGCGACAATCGGTTTTATAAACGGTATTATGGTGGCATACCTTCGTGTTCCCGCTCTAATTACTACGCTAGCAATGATGACTTTACTGCGCGGACTCGCATATGTACTCTGTGGTGGCATGCCAGTATGGGGGCTTCCTGACTCTTTCAGAAAGTTAGGGCAAGGTCATCTTGGGCCGATCCCAATACCAGTTATTATCATGATCGCTACATTCGCAGTAGGATGGGTGTTTTTGAATCGAACACGAGTCGGTCGGTACATCTACGGACTCGGAGGAAACCGGGAGGCGGTAAGACTTGCGGGAGTAAGAACTGCCAGGGTTGAAACTATGGTTTTTGTTATTTCAAGTCTGCTTACTGGTCTTGCGGGACTTATAATGCTATCACGGATCAATACAGGGCAACCAAAAATCGGAACAGGTTTTGAAATGGACGTTATAACTGCCGTAGTCCTCGGCGGGGTAAGTATTATGGGTGGTTCAGGTTCCATTTTCGGAGTTCTCGTGGGGGTTCTTATTATCGGAATTCTTTCCAATGGCATGATTCTTCTTGATGTAAGCGAGTATTATCAACAAATAACCAAAGGGTTAGTCCTTCTCCTGGCAGTCACCTTCGACACACTTGCAAAGCGAAGTAAAAACTAGACGCCTGTCAAACTATTTGTGTCTATCATACAAACTCCAGGCAAGATTTATCTTATT
>Ga0075121_1001586_pt1 | contig 13921 bp, 10 predicted proteins | sample AntAceMetag02UKG_FD_69793 | JGI IMG/M metagenome (GOLD analysis project Ga0075121, IMG submission 69793) | Saline lake microbial communities from Ace Lake, Antarctica - Antarctic Ace Lake Metagenome 02UKG | ecosystem: Environmental > Aquatic > Non-marine Saline and Alkaline > Saline | place... | reverse complement strand
GACTTCTTTCAGCTGAGTTCCTCGCGAAACCCGCCTTGTCCTTCACTACGGTTGTCGTCACGACTTCCGATCATCTCCTTTCAGATGATGAGTTCATGCCCATGCCGGGCACACTAGGGACGGCTAACTGAGCCGTCCGAATATATGAACGAGCGGCTGCCTCGATTAGGCAGCCCTACCTTATCCGAACCAAGAGGCAAAGAAAACACCCTGTACAACCAATGGTTCTACAGGGTTAAAAAGTGGTCGGGCCGCCGAGATTTGAACTCCTGATCCCGATGCGCTTCGCGATCGGGACACCCCAAGTCCCGACTCTCAAGAGGTCGGGACGCTACCAGGCTGCGCCAGCCCATCCAGTACTTCCCCCATTTGCCCATGCCAATCGGACACAGGAACAGGACTTTTCATGATGTTTCGAGAATCGCAAATATAGCGCTCCATTGATTTTCGACTCTTTGATCGCTTGATATGCGCTTCGAGAGCCATCGCTTCCTTTCTGGAAGAAACGGCCTCCAGAAAAACAATCCGCCAGTCATCCGCTTGAGAAGTAAAAGGAGTGGAATGAGCCAGATGATGCAACATTCGACCATCTATATCGCTGGATTGGCCGATGTAATGCTTTTTCAAAGAGGGAGAATAGAGGATATAGACATGAAACATGGATATATCCTATCCAGAAAAAAGAGATAGTGCGAGGTGATATAGAGAGGGGGGAAAGTGGTCGGGCCGCCGAGATTTGAACTCGGGACCTTTTGCACCCCAAGCAAACGCGCTACCAGGCTGCGCTACGGCCCGACCAGATATCTGGCGCCTTTTCAGGCGAAAGACGTGTTGGGTGTATCACGGTTGAAGCCGATGCGTCAACGGCACTTTTCCTAGCGGCGCGGTTGACAGGCTTCCTCTGCCCCGTTATCTTACACCACGTTATGAATGGCGCGGTAGCCAAGTGGTAAGGCAGGGGTCTGCAAAATCTCTATTCATCGGTTCGATTCCGATCCGCGCCTCCAATTTAGATCTGACTGTTGCGCCGAAACGGCGCAATTTTCATATACAGGGAACAGCCGTATGAGTCATTCGCACACTCAGAAGGTCGAGGACGTCCTCGCCGCTCTAGCCGCCTCCACTCAGGGTTTATCCGCCACCGAGGCCGCCAACCGCCTCCATACCCATGGCCCTAATGAGCTGCAGGAAACGATTTCCCGCCCCGCCTGGCGCATGCTGCTGGCTCAGTTTATCGAACCGATGATCCTGATTCTGATTTCCGCCGCCGTTCTTTCCTTTGTGCTGGGGAACTTGACAGAAGGGATTGCCATTCTGGCCATTGTCTTTCTGTTCGGCGTGCTGGGCTTTATTCAGGAATACCGGGCGGAAAAGGCCATGGCGGCGCTGAAGCAGCTGTCGAGTCCGGTGGTGCGGGTCCGGCGTGAGGACCGGCTGCTGGAGATTCCGGCCCGGGAACTGGTCCCCGGCGACATCGTTCTGCTGGAAACCGGCAACATCGTTCCGGCCGACCTTCGCGTACTGGACAGCGTGAATCTGGGAATCCTGGAGTCGACCCTGACCGGCGAATCCGATGCCGTTCGGAAACAGATTGAAGCCCTGCCAGATGAGAAACTGCCGCTGGGCGACCGGACCAATCAAGCCTGGATGGGCACCGTTGTCGTTCAGGGCCGCGGGGAAGGCCTTGTCGTTGGCACGGGTATGGGCACGGAACTGGGCAAGATTGCCGGCATGATTCAAGGCATTGAGGAGGGCCGGACCCCCTTACAGAAGAAGCTGGCCCAGGTGGGAAAGCATCTGTCCATAGCCGGCTTGGTTGCCGCAGCTGGAATCTTTGTGATGGGAATCCTGCGCGGTAACGGCATCGGTGAGATGCTGCTGACGGCCGTCAGTCTGCTGGTTGCTGTCGTTCCTGAAGGCCTGCCGGCCGTCATCACCGCCACGCTGGCCCTGGGTGGACGCCGCATGCTCAAGCGGAATGCGCTGATTCGAAAGCTGCCTGCGGTGGAAACGCTCGGGGCCGTCACGGTCATCTGCACCGACAAGACCGGGACGCTGACGGAAAATCGAATGACCGTCACCCGTCTGCACACGCTGCATCGCGACCTGTTCCTTGCAGGCGACCCCTCCGAACCGGCCGCCCCAAGTCTGGAGGAAGGTCCGGAAGTCACCCCGCTTCTTCTAGCGGCCTCGCTCTGCAATGATGCCCATGTCGTGGCCGATGAGTCAGGAGAAACCCCCAAGCTGATTGGTGACCCGACCGAAAGCGCCCTGCTGGTACTGGCTGAACGCTTCGGTATCCAGACCGAACCTCTGTTCGAGTCCCTGCCGCGAATCGCTGAATTCCCCTTTGACTCCGACCGGAAGCGCATGGCCACCCTGCATCGCGGCGACACCGGCACATTCCCGCTGCCCGAGCCAATGAGCACACCGGTGCTGGCGGCCGTGAAAGGATCCCCCGACGGCCTGCTGGAGCAAGCCACTCAGGTCCTGGACCATGGAAAGATTGTCCCCCTCACCGATGAGGCGCGCACCAAATTTCTCGCCGACAATGAACGAATGGCTAATGAGGGTATCCGCGTTCTAGGAATCGCCTTCCGTCGGCTCGATGCCCCGCCGGCGGATGGAGCCAAAGCCTCCGATATCGAATCCGAGCTGATTTTCTGCGGGCTGATCGGCATGATGGATCCGCCTCGCGACGCGGTCCGTTCTTCTATTGCCAGCAGTCATGCCGCCGGCATCCGCACCATCATGATCACCGGCGACCACCCACTGACGGCCGCCGCCATCGCCCGCAATCTCCGTCTGGCCCCGGAAGGCGAAGAACCCCGCATCATGACCGGTACGGAACTCTCTGCCATTTCGGACACCGAACTGGATCGCATGGCAGACCAGATCTCCGTCTACGCCCGGGTCTCCCCCGCTGACAAGCTCCGCATTGTGACCGCCCTGCAGAATCGCGGCCAAATTGTCGCAATGACCGGCGACGGCGTGAACGACTCCCCCGCCCTGAAGCGCGCGGAAATCGGCGTCGCGATGGGCATCACCGGCACGGATGTCGCTAAGGAATCCTCCAAGATGGTGCTGCTGGATGATAACTTTGCCACGATTGTTTCCGCCATCGAGGAAGGCCGGATCATCTATGACAACCTCGTACGCTTCATCAAGTATTCGTTCGGAGGCAATTTAGGCAAGGTGCTGGTGATGATGCTGGCCCCGCTTGCCGGGATCGGCACGATGGCGCTGCGGCCGCTGCACTTGCTGTGGCTCAACCTGATGACGGACGGCCTGATGGGTCTGGGACTGGGATTGGAAGGCGCGGAGACCGATGTGATGAGCCGGCCGCCCCGCAATCCGGATGCGGCCATTCTGGACCGCCCTGCCATTCTGCATGTCGGCTGGATGGGACTCTTTATCTGTTTCATGAGCCTGCTGCTGGCCGGTATCTGGGAAACACTGGAGCTCGGGAACGGCGAATGGCAGACCGTCCTGTTTTCGGCCATCGGCTTCGCGCAGATTGGCCAGGCTTGGGGGCTTCGCGCCCTGACAGCCCGTGCCTTCCGGTTTACAAGCAACCCCGCCTTGTGGGTCCTGACCCTGATGACCCTGATCATGCAGCTGGTGGTGATCTATGTGCCGCCGCTGGCTAGGGCCTTCCATCTGCAGGCCCTCTCCTGGGAGGGGTTGGTGGCGACAGCCGGTCTTGGCGTTCTCACCTTTGTAATAGTCCACCTGGAGCGACGCTTCCACCGCAAAGGCTAGTCCCCTACCAGAACCGGTGGAAGTGGTGTACGGGGCCATGCCCCTCGCCGATGCGGTAGGCCGCACCGGCTCGGATGGCTTCTGTGATGTAAGCCTTCGCCTTCCATACGGCCGATTCCACGGACTCGCCCAGGGCGATGAAGGAAGCGATTGCAGAAGAAAGCGTACAGCCGGTGCCATGTGTGTTGGTCGTCGGGATCCGTTCACCGGACAAACGAACCGTTCGCGACTCTGCTCTAAGATAGAGGCAGTCGTCGCTTTCCGCGTCTGACAAATGCCCGCCCTTCACCAGCACATTCGCACAGCCCAGTTGCGCCAGTTCGACAGTTGCCGCCTCGACTTCAGAGGCCGCTGAGATATGCCGTCCGAGCAGGACTCCCGCTTCCGGCAGGTTCGGCGTGATGAGTTCTGCCATCGGAATCAAGTGGGCCTTCAGCGCTTCCACGGCATCATCCTGCAGCAGCTTATCGCCGCTAGTCGCCACCATGACCGGATCCAGCACAATATGTTGGACTCCATATTCCTTCAGTTTGATGGCCACGGTCTGAATCAGTTCGGGTGAAAAGAGCATCCCGATCTTCACAGCGTCGGCACCGATGTCGGACAGCACCGCATCGATCTGCTGGGCCACAAAGGGAACCGGCACCGCTTCAATACCTGTTACACCACAGGTGTTCTGAGCCGTCAGGGCCGTAATGACACTCATGCCGTAGCAGCCATTGGCTGAAATCGTTTTGAGGTCGGCCTGGATGCCGGCCCCGCCCCCACTGTCCGAGCCGGCAATGGTTAAGACTCGGCGATAGGTTTTTCCACTCATATTGTCCTTTCTTTCCCCCAGCGAGCTTGTGTCGCTGGAGGCGACGGTTGACTCCCCTGCCGCACAAGGCGGCAGGGCCCGTCCGAACCCAATCCTCAAAAGGTCTAGGGCTTTTTCTTCGTTCTTTCAATTTCCTGCCAGAGGGCAGCCGCGGCCTGCTGCGGGGAATCCGCCGCTACGATGGCGGAGACCACCGCCACGCCATCAGCGCCGGCTCGAATCACGTCCTGTACATTGTCACAATGGATGCCGCCAATGCCGACCAAGGGTACACGGACGGCCGCACGGATCGCACGTAGGCCTTCCAGTCCCAACGGAGGAGCCGTATCGGTCTTTGTCGGCGTGGCGAATACCGGACTGACACCGATATAGTCTGCACCATCTTTCTCTGCCTGGATGGCATCTTCCAGCGATTCCGCTGAAATGCCAATAAGGCATGAATCAGGCAGCTGCTGTCGCGCCTCGGAAATCGCCATATCGGTCTGGCCCAGATGAACCCCTTCGGCATCCACGGCACGAGCCACTTCCACATTGTCATTAATGATCAAGGGGACACCGAGCGGCTTCAAGAAGGCATGGAGTTTTTCCGCCTCTTTGATGAACTCTTGCGTGGAACCATTCTTTTCCCGCAACTGAACGCAGGTGACCCCGCCCGCCACGGCCTCGCGAACAATGTCCACCGTTGCACGCCCACGCGACAGCGAACGGTCGGTCACCAGATAGAGGGAAACATCGATCACGACCTAGCCCTCCTGAATCCGGCTTCCCTGCACGACTTCTTCCGGGGTCAGCGAAGCCAGGGCATCGATGAACCGGACTGCAAAGCTGCCGGGGCCTTCCGCCCCCTGCGCCGCACGCTCCCCCGCAAGGCCATAAAATGCCAGAGCCGTAGCCGCCGCAGATACCGGATCCGGGTCCACGCCCGCAAAGGCGCCGAGGATGGCGGTGGCGCCGCAGCCGGTACCCGTCACGCGCCCCATCAACGGGTGGCCGTTCGCCACGCGCACCACACGCTGACCATCGGTAATGAAATCCACTTCGCCGGTAATGGCAACTGGGACACCCAGCTCCTGCGCCAGACTGACGGCGCGTGCCGCCGCAGCATCGACTGTGTCGGCCGAATCCACGCCCTTGGTGTGGGCGGCACCGCCGCCCAGCGCCAGGATTTCCGAGGCATTCCCACGGACCACCGTCACCTTGGTTTCTGCCAGAATCTGTTTGGCCGCATTCGTGCGCAGCGCAGTCGCACCCGCGCCGACCGGATCCAGCAGGATGGGCACCCCCAGCTCGGTGGCTTTCTTCCCGGCTTTGATCATGGAGGCGACCCAGTCATCCGTCAGCGTGCCGATATTCAGGACCAGCGCCTTGGCGAAGGAGACCATATCCTCCACTTCGTTTTCCGCATGCGCCATGACCGGCGAGGCGCCTGTCGCCAGCAACAGGTTCGCTGTGAAATTCATCACCACGAAATTCGTAATGTTGTGCACCAGCGGGGCGGTCTCGCGGATGCGTTTCAGATTTTCACTGGCCTGGATCGCCAGCGGAGAGGGGTTAACTGTGTTCATTATACGGTTCCTTTGCTGGAGTTGGGCAGTTTCATAAAGACAAAATAGAGAAGTGCGGACGCCGCCATGCTCGGGATCGATGAGCCACCGACAAACCCGGTGCGGGCGCAGAGCTGGTAGAGGCCGAGCCCGATTATCCACGCCGCCATGGCTCTGGGGTTCACGCCGCTACGATACCAATAGCGTCCGCGCTGATACAGGTCCCGGGCCTCGTAGTGTCCCTTCTTCAGGATGAAGTAATCCACGAGGACCACGCCAAAGAGCGGACAGAAGGCCGACCCGATCAGCAGGAGAAAGCCCTCGTATCGGGTGGCATCGAAGAACAAGGCAATCAAGGTTCCCGCCACACCCCCCAGCAACACCAGCGGCCGCGTGCCCCATTTGGGAAAGAGGCTCTGCGCGGAAACGGCATTGGAGTAGATGTCGAGGAAGGTGGTCGTCAGCGTGGACAGCAGCACAATGAGCAGGGCCGGAATCAGCAGGCTGTGCTCGCCCAGCAGTTTAAGAAGAGTGCTTTCCGGTGCGGGTGAACGTGTAGCCACCGCGATACACAGGCCCACGGCATACATCCAGGAGCTGACAACGAAATATCCCCACCAGGTGCCGCGGATTCCCCGGCCCGGAACGGCTGCGTAGCGCGTGTAGTCCGATACGAGCGGCATCCAGGAAATCGGCATCGCGATGACGAGGTCCAGCCCCAGCATGAACGACATGTCCGACGTGGACGATACGGCCAGCAGTTCACGGATGCCATAGGTCTTCAAGGTCAGCACGGTCATCACCACGGACAGGAACAGCAGGAGCACAACCCCAACCTGCTGCAGGCGTTTCCATAGACGGCTCCCCGCCAGCGCCCAGAGGGTCGTCAGCACACCCAGCAGGATGATCCAGCCCTTTGCACCGATGGCGCTCTCCGACGCCACCCCCACCGCGGCCTGGCCGCCGATCCACAGCATAACGGCCGTCCAGCCGACCAGCTGCACCACATTCAGCACGGCCGGCAATGCCGACCCGCGATTCCCCAAGGCGCCGCGCATGCTGACCATCGACGGAACCCCATGGCGGCTGCCGATCATCCCGCCCATCGCCATCGGCGTCCCGCCCAGCACATGACCCAGCAGAATGAGGCCCAGACCCGCCAGCAGGCCAAACGGCACCAGCATTCCACCGGCCCAGATCTCCGACAGGGCAATCGCCGCACCGGCCCACAGCAGAAAAAAGTCCCGCTCTCTCAGATTCCGTTCTTTGCCCTCTACAGGCCCATTCGTCGACATGTATCGCTTCCATTTCCGGCGCATCGGGAGCCCTGCCGCGGACACCCAAAAAACCGCGGTTCCATTGAAGAAACCACGGCTTCCGAAAAAGCGATCCGCTGTCCCTACGCTGGAATGATCCAACAGGTTCCAAGGGTTATCCCGGGAACGGGAACTCTCAGCCTTCTCCTATGAAGGCACCCCTAGCGACCAACTATACTAGTGCGGTGACGATACCACCCTGCCCCGACCAGTCAAGTCCGGTCCATTCGATCTATTCCTCTGCCGGAGCCAACGCCGTTTCAAGTGCGGTCACCAGCTCCCTGTTGTCGGGGGCTGTCCGGCTCCCGAAACGGTCCAGAATGGCGCCATCCCGTCCAATCAGAAATTTGTTGAAATTCCAGGAGATGCCGCCGGCATGCTCCGGTTTGGTTTCCTTCGAGGTCAGAAAGGCATACAGCGGATTGATGTCCCTGCCCTTCACGGAAATCTTGGAAAACATCGGGAAGGACACGCCATAGGTCAGGCGGCAGAAGCTTATAATCTCGGCATCGGTGCCTGGCTCCTGCCGGAGGAAATTATTGGCGGGGAAACCCAGGATCTCAAAGCCGTTTGTGGAATACGTCTCATAGAGCTTCTCCAAGCCCGCATATTGCCCGGTGAAGCCGCACTTGCTCGCCACATTCACAATCAGCAGGACCTTCCCCTTGTACTCCGAGAGGGGGACCTCCCCACCCTCAATATTCTTCATGGTGAAATCATAGATGGTTTTCATCGGTTCCTCTCCGTGCGCAATCCCGCCCAGTAACAATCCCCACACCAACGCCGTCACTCCAAGCCCGTGTTTCATGATTCAATCTCCTGTGGAAAGAAACGTACGCCCGGCAGGAGCATCCCGCAACCGGGTATCGTGAAGATCCTCAGGAAGCGGGGGTGTTGAACCACTCGAAAGTGGTTTTGAGACCGTCGGAAAAGGTGTGCTCCGGGGTCCAGCCGAGGACGGTCCGCGCGAGCGTGGCATCGGCCTGCGATTCAAGGATGTCGCCGGGACGGGCAGGCTCATAGGACGGCACAAAGGGCTGGCCTGCAAGCTTCGCGATGCCCGCGGCAAGCGCGTTCACTGAAATGCGGTCGCCGTAGGCGATATTGTAGACGCCGCCCGCCGCGCTGTCGGGAGCGGAGATGCACGCGAGATTGGCCGAGACGATATCCTCCACAAACGTGAAGTCGCGAGTCTGCCCGCCATCGCCATAAATGACAGGCGGGAGGCCAGCGCCCATCGCACGCATGAACAGAGGAATCACGGCCGCATAATGCGACGCGGGATCCTGGCGCGGACCAAAGACATTGAAATAGCGCAGGGCGAAGAAATTCAGACCATAGAGGTCATGGAAGATGCGCCCATAGTGCTCGCCGGCAAGCTTGGAGAGCGCATAGCCGGTCATGGGCGCCGGCGCCATATCCTCACGTTTGGGCATCTCGGGCGAATCGCCATAGACCGAAGCGGAGGAGGAAAATACGACGCGATCCACCTTCTCCTCGCGCGCGGCAAGTAGCAGGTTCAGCGTCCCGGTCACATTGACTTCGTGTGTGGTGGCCGGATCGTCCACCGAAGCCTGCACGGAGGCAAGCGCCCCGATATGAAAGACATTGGCCACGCCCGCCATGGATGCGCGCACGGCATCGGCATCGCGCAGATCGCCCTGGACGAACTCCACCTGCTTTTCGAGACCGGCCAAATTTTCCAGATGTCCCGAGGACAGATTGTCCAGCACACGGATGCGGTCTCCCTGCCCCGCCAGACGGCGGACCAGATTGGACCCAATGAATCCCGCTCCCCCCGTCACCAAATGCAGTGTACTCATGATGAGTCTCAACCGCCGATCGCGCTGGCAAACCCGGGGAAGGCCAGGGGCCAGATCCGAATCCAGCCGGTGATGTTGTCGTCGCCATCCGACGCCTGTTCCGGGCGGATGCGGACCCCGACGCCAATCCCCAGGCAGCGGGTGCGATGAATGAGATAATAGGAGTGCTCCTCGAGCTGCGATTCTTCCATATCCATCCGCGCATAGACGCGGGCGGACCAGCGCTGTTCCGGGAACAGGGTGAAGTCGCCGGCAATCTGGTTCCGGATGTCCCGATCATAGCGGTAATCCATCCCGAGGATGAAATAGTCATTCCCGCGGATTTCGGCCTGCGTGGTCAGATAGCTAACTTCGCTCTCCACCGCATCCACCGTTCCGGCGATATCCCACGAGAGCCACTCCCACGGGCGCAGTTCGGTACGGAAGCCCACCTGATTGAAGGTTTCCTCCCCCTCATCCGGCTCCAGTTCCAGCGTGGTGAAGATGTCGGCATAGATCAGATTGTGGCTGGATCCGTTCCGCTTGGTCTGCAGGAAGTTGCGCATTCCAAGCTTGAGGTCGTTGCGCTTGTCCAGCGTATCGATGGAATCAAATTGCCACAGCTCATCCGGCAGGACATTGGGCTCAAAGCGGAGCGTGTAGTCGGCATAGGGCTCGGCGATGTGGCGCAGGTCCTCGTCTTCGCCGATTCCGGTGGGGCCGTGGTGAAGATCGCCGAAGGCCTTAAAGGAGGTTTCCAGTCCCAGTTCCGGCAGGTTGCGCCAGATGGCGCCTCCCTCCGTAATCAGCGCCTCGATCTCATTGGTGGTGCCGATCACGACGCCGGTGTCGTTGGTGAGAGCCACCACATTGGTGATGCTGCTCTCCTGATAGGTCTTGGAAAAATAGGTGCCGCGATAGCCGCCTCGGGGGATGAGGCTCAGGAAGCCGAACTGGCGCGTGGCCCAATAGATCATGTGGCGCGTGTCGAAACGGATCTCATCGTAGCTGTCGGCCTCCCGATAGTCAGCATAGATCTTTTCGAGGCTGCTCAGCGTGTTCTCGCCTTCATAATAGAGCGGGGTGTCTAGGATCTGCTGCCGGTTCATGTTGAAGAACACTTCCGGCAGGCGGTTCACATTGTCATAGAAATCGTTCAGGCGGGTGTTGAGGGTGACGCCCGCGTTGAAGTTGTTACCACGATGCGTCAGGGTGATCCGGTTTTCCGGCTGCACATTGCTCTGATATTCGTCGTCGAAGAAATCTTCCAGGATCCATGGATCGCTCACATAGTTCAGGGTAGTGAAGAGGGAATCGCGGTCGGTGAGATTGTGGCGGTCGTTCAGGTGGATCCAGTAGCGGTCGTTATCGATGAGGTCTTCGCGGATCGCCTTCTGGTCGTCATCGTGCCAGGGATTGCGGTCATCCGCATAATAGAGACGGAGCATGCCTTCGTAGTCGTTTCCGTCGGGATCCTTCCACGACAGATCCTCTCCCACGGCGACGCCCCGCTCCTGGCGGACATCGAAATGCGTATGGGTTTTCAAGACGTCGTTCATCTGCCAGTTGTAGGCCGTCAGCAGGAACGGGCCCATATCGGAGCTCCACCCGGGGGTGAACTCGAAGTTCGCGAAGGAATCCGCATTACCCTTGATGTAGGGGAACCAGAAGAATGGCACCGGGCCGAAGTGGAAGCGGACATTCTTCGCGCGCAGGGTCTCGTTATTCTCCAGCGTGGCCGAACTGGCCCGCACGGAATACTCCGCGGCATCCGGGTCGCAGGTGGTCAGCATGACCCCCTTCAATTCCATCATCTCCGGCGAAATGCGCTTCGAGTCCTTCGCCGTCACGTAATACGGAGGCGAAAACAGTTCGAAGGCGCCAAAATCGCCTACACCCGTCTTGAAGTTATAGATGGCCTCTTCGCCCTCCCAGGTATTGCCCATATACTCGATTTTGAGGTTGCCGCGGGCCGTGACCTGCTCCGTGGCCGTATCGATTTCGGCATAGTCGGCGACCACCGAGTCGGTGCCGCGCTTCACGATGACATTCCCGCGGGCAATCACTAGGCGCCGGGCGGCATCATACGACAGATTATCTGCCTGAATATCGATCAGGCCCGCGAGCGGGGCCGCCGTCAGGCGCTCGATGGCACTGGGGGGAACAACAGGTTGCTGGGCCGAAGCGCAAACAAGGGATCCGAGCAGGCACGCCGCTGCGCACCCGACCAGAAAGGCTCTGGCACCACTGATTTTGGGGGATGTTGTCGTATGCATGTGAAGGGCAATCTATCAGCCCCGACTCCCCCCCGCCAAGCGCAATATGCAAGCGCGGCGCTTCAGTCGTCCGCCGGAGCTGGCGGTATTGCAGCAGCCAGCGCATCGGCCTGGGCCAGCCGGCAGGCCGGGGTCGGCATCCGCCGGAGCAGAATCACCAGCCAGGGCGGCGCATCCATGGCAAAGGGAGCCCGTTCAAATTCGTGTTCCAGACACGACAGGAGCACCTCTTTGCCTCCCGCATGCTTCAGGGCAAAGCGGTCGGCCGCCAGCTCCACCCGGCGGAACACCGCATGGGAGGCCAGGCCCGCGAGCGCCGCCAGGCCAAAGAGAGCCGTCACCCAGAACGGGAACGCCTCCGGAGCCGCCACGCCCGACAGGCCCCGCGACCGCGCCGCCGCATCAGCGATCCACCCCGCCCCCAGAAAAACTGCACCAGCCAGCGCCACCTGAAATGCCTGCACCTTCAGCACCCGCCCATGGCGCAGCCAGGCCATGTGCCGCGCCGCCAGAAACACCTGTTCGCGCAGGCCCAGCGACCGCCAGGCCTCCCGGGAGAAAACCGCGCGCCGACGCGTGCCCAGCCCGATGAGGCGGATCTCTTCAAGGTCCTCCTGATGATCAAAATCCCACCAAGCCGCCCCCTGGATATCCAAACCCGCCAGCCGGCCCACCCGGCGCAGTTCCGCCTCCAACGCCACATCATCCGAGGCCACGGGCGGGCGCACCCGCGGCAGCAGCCACGACGGCCCCCACTCGCCCAGGCCGACCACCACCACGGCATAGGCCACCATCGCCGCCAGCCACCAGACCGAGGGGAAAAACACCATCAGGACATAGATCCCGGTGAAACCCGCCGTCACGATGAGCACCTCGATCAGCATCGTCATCACATAGCCGCGCAGCCAGGAGCCGAACTCGATATCGAGGTGCCCATAGACGCGCTCCAGCGAGAAATCCGCCAGCACGGACAGGGGAAAGAGAATCACCTCATAGCCGAACACCGCCATCGCTGTGAATCCGGCGCAGACCACCGGCCAGGCAAACGGGAAAGAGAACCCCCGCTCGAGACCCGCAGCGAGAGACCGGGAGAGGCCCGACATCCAGAACACAGTCGCCAGCGCAAACAGCAAGCCGAAGCGAAGCAGATAGATCAGCGCCTGCACGCGGTTATACGACCGGGCCAGTGCCTCACGGCGTTCGTCGATCCACGCCGGCATGGCGATGCCCCTCCCCCTAGACCAGATCGCCGAGATTGAGGGTTTCGAGAAGACGCGACAGATCCTCGTTGTCAAAATAATCGATCACGATCTGTCCCATCTCGCGCTTGCCGCCCGCCAACAGGCGAGACGGCGACAGGCCGACCTTCGTACCCAGCTCCTGCTGCATGCGGTTCGCCAGGAATTTGAGATGTTTGGCCGTCTTGTCATCGACCCCGCCGGTGCCCGAGGGCGGCTTCTTCGTTTTGCCGCCCTTGCCCGAGCCCTGACCGGCCACCAGCTTCTCCAACGCGCGCACCGACAGACCCTGCACGATCACGCGGGACGCCAGCAGCTCGCGATTGGTTTCTTCCACCCCCAGCAGCACCTTCGCGTGGCCCGCCGACAGTGTTTCATTGGCCAGCGCCTTCTTGATGGTGTCCGACAAATCCAGCAGGCGCAGCGAATTCGCCACAGTGGCCCGCGCCTTGCCCACACATTTGGAAATCTCCTCCTGCGTCAGCCCGGCCTTCGCCATCAAGGCACGATAACCCTCCGCCTCTTCAATCAGATTCAGGTCTTCGCGCTGCACATTTTCGATCAGCGCCATCTCCATGGCTTCCAGATCCGAAACCTCCCGCAGCAGCGCAGGAATTTCCGTCAGCCCTGCCGCCTGGGAAGCGCGGAAACGGCGTTCGCCCGCGATCAATTGAAATTGATTGCCCACCGGGCGCACCACGACCGGCTGGATCACACCCTGGGTCCTGATGGAGTCGGAGAGTTCCTGCAGCGCCTCCGCCTTGAACTCTCGGCGCGGCTGCCAGGGGCTCTTCACCACCAGATGAAGCGCCACCATGCGGACCGAGCCATCGGCTTTCGCCGCCGCCTTCGCCGCCGCTTTGGGCGCCGTCTGGCTTGCGGTCTTGGCCGCGGGCTTCTTCTTCGGCACCGTTCCAGGCCGGGTCGCCCCGCCGTGAATCAATGCATCCAGTCCCCGCCCCAACCCTCTATGTTTCGCTTTTTTTACCATGATTCTTCGATTTCTACCCCAAACCCGCCAAACAATCAATCCCTCGGAAGAAAATCTAACCTGGATTATTCATCAACATGGACGAAAATGCTGTTATATGATGCTGTGCAAATTGATATGAAAATATGTCGCAAAAAGTCAGTTTTGATCCATGTTGACCAAGGGCGCGACGATT
>Ga0075121_1001581_pt1 | contig 13935 bp, 11 predicted proteins | sample AntAceMetag02UKG_FD_69793 | JGI IMG/M metagenome (GOLD analysis project Ga0075121, IMG submission 69793) | Saline lake microbial communities from Ace Lake, Antarctica - Antarctic Ace Lake Metagenome 02UKG | ecosystem: Environmental > Aquatic > Non-marine Saline and Alkaline > Saline | place... | reverse complement strand
TTCATCGGCATTCTGTTCAATCTGGGTAAGTATCTGGCTGCGTTTCATGTTCAACAAGGTAACATCAGCAGGGACGGTGGCAAGCTGATCCACTATCTGGGAGCGTTTCATCTCCAAAAGTTCAATATCTGCTGCAATATCATTATAGGCGCCCTGTGCCTGTGTCTGTTTATTATTGAGAAGTGCAAGTTCATCGGCATTCTGTTTAATCTGGGTAAGTATCTGGCTGCGTTTCATGTTCAGCAAGGTGACATCAGCAGGGACGGAGGCAAGCTGATCCACTATCTGGGAGCGTTTCAACTCCAAAAGTTCAATATCTGATGCAATATTATTATAGGCCGCCTGTGCCTGTGTCTGTTTATTATTGAGAAGTGCAAGTTCATCGGCATTCTGTTCAATCTGGGTAAGTATCTGGCTGCGTTTCATGTTCAACAAGGTAACATCAGCAGGGACGGTGGCAAGCTGGTCGAGAGTTTGATTACGCCGCATTTCCAGAAGTTTTATCTCTGTATCGGTACCATTATACCTTAGCTGTTCAAGCTGATAATCATAATTTGCAAGATCATACTCCAGTGAACTGGTATCTTCTGCATCGGCTATCTGCTTATCAATATTTGCCAGATCATACTCTAAAGAGCTGGTATCTTTTTTCTGTTCAATCTGCAGGGCTATACTTGCAAGGTCGTAGAGTTCGTTCAGGTCATTCTTTGTCTGTGCAATCTGCTGCTCGATATTTGCTAAATCATACTCCAGCGAACTGGTATCTTCTGTATCGGCAATCTGCTGATTGATATTTACCAGATCGTACTCCAAAGAGCTGATATCCTCGCGCTGCGCTATCTGCAGAACAATACTGGCCAGATCGTAGAGTTCATTCAGATCATTCTTTGTCTGTGCAATCTGCTGATCGATATTTGCAAGATCATACTCCAATGAGCTGGTATCTTCAGTACCGACTATCTGCTGGTCTATATTTGCCAGATCATACTCCAGTGAACTGGTATCCTTACGCTGCTCTATCTGCAGAGCAATACTGGCCAGATCGTAGAGTTCGTTCAGGTCATTCTTGGTCTGTGCAATCTGCTGATCGATATTTGCAAGATCATACTCCAGTGAACTGGTATCTTCTGCATCGGCAATCTGCTGGTTGATATTTGCAAGATCGTACTCCAGTGAACTGGTATCCTTCCGCTGCTCAATCTGCAAAGCAATACTGGCCAGATCGTAGAGTTCATTCAGGTCATTCTTGGTCTGTGCAATCTGCTGATCGATATTTGCAAGATCATACTCCAGAGAGCTGGTGTCTTTTGTCTGTTCAAGTTGAAATTTAATATTTTCAACATCATACCGAAATGAAAAATCATCCAATTCGGCCAATAAATCACCAGCTTTTACTTTATCGCCTTCATTAACATAGATATGGGTAATAGTTCCGGATGTACTAAAAGCCATATCCCTGCTGTCAAAAGGTTCCACACTTCCGGATATATCAACATAATCGGCAAAGGCAAGCTGCTGTACGATGAACTCCTCTGCTGCTCCATCAGAAACTGCTGATCCTTCGGTATTTCGGTTTTTTACTGCTGTTTTGTCATTAATAAACAAAAAATAGGTTCCCGCCCCCACAGCTATTATTGCTAAAAATACAATCCAGCCAATAATTTTCTTTCGCCGTTTGCTGCGAATTCGTTTTTTTGCAGCGGATAGACTCCTTTGCTCGGGAGTCATTGTTTCATCGGTTCCTTTTTCAGTTTTATTCATCGTTATTTCCTTAGTATTTTTAAATCTGCTACTATAATTTCAGAACTCTTATATCCCGCTCAATAAGCAGTCCATCAAGTGCCTGCAGTATCTGTTCATATTCAATTAGCTGTAGCTCATATTGTGCATCCTGAACATCACTTACTGTCCCAAATCGTTTTGAATGGGCGTAGACAGCATCTTCCAATTGAAGGTTTTTTTCAGAATATGCTAAATCCAGCTCAGCACTATTTATGTTCCAACTGCTTATACGAAGCTGCATTTCCTGTATATCATAGAGGTAATCGCTATAAGATTGATTATAGCTTTGCTCTGCTGATGCTGCCTGATTTTCCAGAATATTTACCGTTAGTTCGTCAAATTCTTTCCAATCATCCGGCTTATCTGTCCATCTCCCTGTTATATAGGCTGATGGAGTAATCCCTGTTGAGTTTATAACGGTACTGACTCCAGCCTCAAAAATAAATTCTGAGTTTGATGCGGTTACTCCTGCCTGCAGGGTGTGATCATAATTGCTCGCAGGTTGCTTTAGACCAGCTTTATAACTTCCATTTAGTGCATAGGTATAAGAAGAATCACTGATTTTATTGGATTCTCTGGTTGAAAGTTCATCAGCCAGTTTTTGTTTGGCTATTTCTACATCCAATGCTGCAGAGAGAACTATGGTGTTTCCCATATCAGGTGCATTTAAGGTAATATCCGGCTGTGGGATCTCTTCATAAGTTACATCTTCATACCCGTCACCTGTTAAGTTTTTGAATTTATTGAGAGAGACAGAAATATTATTTTGTGATGAGGTAAGAGTATTTTTAAGTCTGGTTATTGAGTTGTTACGCAGCATCCAGGCTGTTGACCCCTCTTTGAGCAAGCCTGATTTAAGGTCGTTCTCAAGAGAAATTGCTGCATCAGAGATACTCTTTTCAGTAATAAGTACAGATTTATCCAGAGTAATCAACTCTTTCACGCTCTGAAGCACACTCTTTTCAACTGCTATAAGGCCGGCATAATAATTTCTGTCAATATCCATTTTTACAGCAGCAGATTCAAAATCTTCAAGAGTAGTATCATCTTCCGGGTTGTAGGTTTCCAGTGTTTTTTGAATCGACACTTTTGGAGCGCTTGAAACAACCGTATCAGTTGCATTAAGTGTTGTAGGTGCTGTCAGGGTAATAATGAGATCTAAATCATGAAATGTTACCGTTGCTGACGGGTCAAGAGTTACAACATGATCACCAGTCAGATCCTTTGCATAGGAGAGTGTTCCGCCTCCGGATGAAAAAGAAACACCTTCGTCCTCCGGTTGTTCGAGTTCACTGCGTTCCCATTGAAGCGTACTTATGGTTCTCTGCAGGTCGTTCAACCTACCGGACATACTGTTTTTCTGTGCTGCAGCTAAATAGGAGTCAAAATCATCCGCCGGGAGCATAACCGACCCAATCAGGATTAAGAGACTAACCATTAGTGTAGTTTTTATAGCGTTATTTCTTTTCATAGATAGATTATAGCAATATTCATGCCAATAGTGGTGATAAATCTACTGGTTTTCACCATTCATATCTGCATACACTGTATATAATTAACATTAAATCAAACAATCTGTAATGTGAAATAATTTCCTTATAGATTTTTAGTGTGAATATTTTGCACAGTATGGGGATAAAAGAAACCCGGTATCCTCATCATGATACCGGGTTAGTGTAGCATAGTAATACTTGTAGCATAGTAATACTTGTAGCATAGTAATGCTTTTAGATCTCTTATCAGAACTGAACAATTACGTCAATCGGATATAATCTTTTACCCGGTCAAGAATATATAATACTTCTTCCTGACTTGAGGGCTTTCTGTCTTCAGGATCCACAAAAAACTCAAATGGTTTTACTTCGAGGATCAGGGAAAACTTCTCCAAAGTTTTAACCGAAGGAAAGCTGCGCCCCACTTCGATTTCCCCAACGAATCCGGCTGATATGGAGCATTTCTCCGCCAGTTTTGCCTGAGACAGTCCTTTTGACTTTCTGAATCGTTTCAGATTACTGATAAAAACCTTCTGTAATTCTGGAACATATTTACTCATAACATTAATATAACTGTTTTACTAAAAAGTGTATAGGTTATACCCGAGTTTTTTGTTTTTTTTACTCTGCCTCACAGGTTATACATAATCTTCATTGACCTTTTGCTTAATATTCCAGATATTATATAGCATAATTAAAAGGAGCCGCATTTTGCGAAGCTTATGATACAAAATATATTAACTGAAAATGTTGAAAATTACTTAAAAACACTCCAACCTGATACAATCGATACCTTCCTACTGCAGAAAGGTTCCATTAGAGGATCTCTTCTCCATGGTACAAGAATGGTTCATGAAATGCAGGCCAATCACGGAACGGGCATTCTGGAGACTTACATACTCGGGCATGCCTATATTGCAGTAGGTTTACTAACTTCAATGTTGAAGGGAAATGATAAAATTGGTATATCAGTGGAGTGTGCCGGACCGGCAAAAGGGTTTGATGTTGAAGCCTCTGCACGAGGTGATGTAAGGGGATATTTACGACAAAACCCAATTCCCATTGAAAAACCTTTAGAAAGTTTTGATATGTCACCCTTCTTCGGACCGGGTTTTCTCACATTGACCCGGGCATTGGAAGGTTCACGTCAACCGGTAACAGGGCAGACCATGATGAGAAATGGGAGTATTGCAAAAGATCTTTCAAACCACTTCCTTGAATCAGAACAGACCCCAACACTTTTTTTCCTCAGCATACAATTCGACAAAAAGGGAAATATTGCCGGGGCCGGAGGACTTTTCCTGCAGGTAATGCCTGGTGCAAATGACAAAATCCTAAGCCGGGTTGAGGCTGCAGCCTGTTCGATGCCTTCAATGGGCCAATGGTTTGCTGAATCAGGGAGTACCAAGGAGCTTATGCAGAATGTTTTTTCAGACTTCTCCCCTGAAATCATCGGGACAAGAGATATTAATTTTTTCTGTTCCTGTGAAAGATCAAGATTCCTGAATTTCATCTCATCCCTGACGGGAGAGACTCGGAAATCAGTGCTGGAAGAGGGGCCTTTCCCCCTACTGACAACCTGCAATAACTGCGGTACAATATACTCTTTCAGCAGAGAGGAAGTTCACTCTGTTCTTTCAAATATAAACACAGCCAACGAGTAAATCGGTACGGCTCAGGAGTTCCCTACATGACTTTTTTTGCTTCTACAGCAGCAAACCATAATGATCTAGCTGCTACCGAGGCTCTGCAAGCCGGTGCTGATGAATCTTCTATCAGAATCGTTCCCGGCGGGGTTGAATTCAACGGTGATCTGGAAACGGGCTACCGTTTTTGCCTCTGGTCACGAACAGCATCACGTTTACTACTGCTACTTGGAAAAGGTGAAAATATCGAGACTGGAGATCAGCTTCACCATAGAGCTATGCAGATACCCTGGTTTGAACATCTGACACTAAAGAGCAGCTTCATGGTGCAGGTAACTGCACGAAAGACCCGCTGGCTCAAAAATCCTAATTTTGGGGCACTAAAGGTAAAAGATGCAATTGCGGACCAATTCCGTGAAATCTATGACGAACGGCCTTCAGTTGATACAAAGAACCCCGATGTAATATTCCATCTTCATATGGATGGAATCCACGGATCTTTCTATCTGGATCTTTCAGGCAGGAGTCTTCATAAGCGCGGCTACCGGAGGAGTGATTCATCAGCATCTTTAAAGGAGCATCTGGCTGCAGCACTTCTGCTTCGAGCAGGATGGCCGGAAAAAGCTGCAAAAATGGAACCTCTGATTGATCCGTTCTGCGGCTCAGGAACCATCCCCATTGAGGCAGCTTTAATGGCCTCTGATACTGCTCCCGGACTGCTGCAGCAGAAGAATTATGCATTTCTCAGATGGAAGGGGCATGATGCGAATGTTTGGAAAACTCTATTGCTGGAGGCAGAGGAACGAAGGGCTAAAGGCATGGCTCATCTTCCTAAGATTGCAGGCTGGGATATAAGTGCCCAGTCAATCCAGGCAGCCGAATCTCACGCACAGAATGCAGGATTTGCTTCTCATATCTCCTTTTCAGTTCAGGATTCGTCAAATCCTTATCCTGAGGCTATCCCCACCGAAAGTTCTGGCTTAATAGTTGCTGATCCTCCCTATGGAATTCGCATGGGAGTAGAGGCTGATCTCCGTGTTCTTTATAAGAATTTTGGAAATTCAATGGGAAAAAACTTTCCAGGATGGCATGTCAGCCTGCTGGCTGGTGAACCTGATCTCCTCCGGGAGATTAAACTCCGTCCGGACAGTACAAACGTCCTGTACAATGGACCGATAAAATGTACCGTAGCTCATTATACGATATTTGACAAAGAGACCCGTGACCGGTTGACCGAAAGAGCTGAAAGGAAACAGCGGGAACGTGAAGAGGCGGAACTTTCACCCGGTGCTGAGATGTTTGCAAATAGAATAAAAAAGAATAAACGCATGATAAAAGCTTTCCTTAAACGATCAGGAACAACCTCTTATCGATTATACGATGCTGATATGCCGGAATATTCTGCTGCAATTGATATCTATGAGGATAAATGGGTTCACCTGCAGGAGTATGCCCCTCCGGCTGAAATAGAACAGGAGACTGCAGAGACCCGTTTACGTGAGATGATTGATGGAATCAACCGGGTTACCGGAATCGCTTATGAGCATATTTTTGTAAAGCAGCGTAAAAAACAGAAGGGATCCAATCAGTATAATAAAAGAGCTTCGCGTGGACAGACCTATATTATGAAAGAGCAGGGCCTCAAGTTCTTTGTAAATTTTACTGATTATCTGGATACTGGTATCTTTCTTGATCATCGCCCAGTACGTAATCTGATTAGGGAACTGAGTGATAATAAACGTTTTCTCAATCTTTTCGGCTACACAGGAACAGCAACTGCTTATGCAGCTGATGGAGGTGCATTAAGTACTACTACTATTGATACCTCAAAAACTTATCTTTCCTGGGCTGAAAAAAATCTTGATTTGAATGGGTTTTCGGGAATGAGTCACCAGTTTTATGCTGCTGACTGTATGGAGTGGCTCTTGACTCAGACTCATACATTTGATCTTATTTTTATGGATCCCCCAACCTTTTCCAACTCAAAAAGCAGACCTGATACCTTTGATATCCAACGTGATCACCGAAGATTGATTGTTGCTGCAATGCGGCACCTTGAAAGGAATGGAACGCTAATCTTCTCCAACAACTTCAGAAAATTTGAATTAGAGAGCTATATAGAAGATTACTATCTTGTAGAAGAGATAACACACAACACTATACCGGAAGATTTTTTGCGCAAGAAGAGTATTCATCGGTGCTGGACGATTCGCCACAAGGCAAAGCCAGTTAAAGTGGTCAAAGAATCAAAGGCAAAAAAATTCACACCGAAAAAAAAGATTCAAAGTAAAAATGATTCAAATTCATTGAACCTTGATTTTTAAACTACAACACCTTCCATGTAAGAAGACGGGATTTTGTCCCGTCTTTTTCTTTGTCCAAAACAGGAGTGTATGATTAATAATGGCTACTTTTCTACTTGCTAGCAAAGCATAAAAAAAGCTGACCCCGAAGAATCAGCTTTCGTATTAGCAAATAAGTTACATTTTTTAGAGTTCAACTGTAACAGATGCTGTGATATCGCCAAGATCTGCAACTACATCTTCAGCTGCCCAACCAAGAGCAACAGTAGCACCGCCAACAAGCGTTGTTGAAGTGAATTTTACAGAAGCATCAATTGTTGCATCATTTTGATAATCAAACGCAGCTACAATAGATCCAGCTTCGATTGTCTGAGTCAATGTTGCACCAACGTTGAAAGAAGTTGCCATATCATATCCAACACGAGCATCTACCTGAGTTGCATCAGAAACAGCATAACCAAGTTCAAGAAGAACATCTGCGTTCATTGCAGCTGCATCATAGTCAAATCCACCACTAAGAGCGATAGCAATACCTTCAATCTCAGTTGCTACATCAGCACCTACATAATCACCGCTTGCAAGGTCATTGTAGTAGAAGTCAAGACCGATTGAGAGGTCTTCAAGAGCGATTGTGTTCTGATCTGCAACATATACGTCTGTTCCATCAAAATATACATTTGCATCAACTGTTACAATGTCAATTACTGCATCGATATCTGCTTCAACTTCATAATCGCCAAAGTTGTCAGCTGTATCAACACCAACTACTACACCGTAACCATCAGCTGCATAAGCAATCTGAGCACCAACATCAGCACCGGCAGCATCATAACCAGCAGCAAGAGCTACAGTTATGCCTTCAGCCATTTCAGCTGAATAAGCACCCCATACCATGTATGTAGTTGCAGGAGTTACTCCATCAATCCACAAGTCAGCACCAACAGTGATGTCGTCACCATAAGTAACATCAACTCCGCCGTTCATTCCAGCAAGTCCAAGAGAAGCTACATCGATATCTGCAGCATCGTCAGGATCTCCACCAGCTCCGTCTGAGTAGTCAAAATACTGTGCAAAGTTTCCAGCTTCTGAATTTCCAAGAAGATTTACAGTTACATCGCCAGCTACAATTTTGAATGTATCAACAGAAACTGCATTAAGTGCAGGTAGAGCAGGTGCAGTTGCTTCATCAACAGCAATTTCCCAATCGTCTACACTTACTTCTAAAACAGCATATACATCGCCTTCACCTGATACAGCTGCTGAGCCGCCAGAAATAAGAACGATAGATGCATCGTAATCTAAATCAACGTTGTCTGTATCACCATCTGATCCACCAGTCATTGTGTCTAAATCAAATGATGTTGAGAATGTTACGTCGCCTGTGATCGCAAGGTCTGCACCAAAAGCCATACCGCCTGCCAGTGCAAGTACCAAAAGTATTATTGAAAGTTTTTTCATACTTCCTCCTAAGAATTTCGGGGCAGGCCAATGACCCGCATCTTCCCTTTATTTATTTAGCTATACACCGGCTATTATAGCAACCGTCTATATAGCTGTCAAGAAAATATACAGATTTATAGCAGTTAATCGCATATTTTTTGCAAAAATCACCCTATTTTTATGCAGTATTAGGATTTATCATCTTATTTTTATTCAAAAAAAAGGGGAATCGGGAAGCTTATTGTATAATTTACCAAACTATGTTTAATTGAAACTATGAATAAACATACAGAAATTAAGTATATACTTTTCGATTTAGACAACACTTTATACCCCGCTTCAAGCCGGGTAGAGTATGAATTTAACAATAGAATTGTTACATATGTTGCAAAATTCATGGGAATAAGCATGGAGGAAGCAGATGAACTGAGGGCAAAAGGATTTATTGAACATGGAACCACTGTTTCCTGGCTTATTGCCGAACATGGTCTCACAAATATTGAAGATTATCTTGACTGGATACACATGAAGAATATCGGGGACTATATTACCCCGAATCCGGAATTAACAGCAATGCTGAAAAGAATTACTATCCCTCGATCTATACTGACCAATGCAATCAGAGAACATGCTGACCGTGTTCTTGAAGCACTCGGGATACGTCATGAATTTGAACAGGTTTTTGATATAAGAGATTACAACTTTAACAACAAGCCCTCTCCAATTGCTTATAAGACAGCTCTTTCGGCAATTGATGTACCCGTTGAGAATATCCTGTTCATTGATGACAACATTCATTTTATGCAGCCGTTTATAGATTTAGGGGGACAGGTACTTCTTATAGATGAGGAACAAAAGCATCCTGATTCCCAATACTCATCGATTCGTGAAATAACCGAACTGGAAAATTTTCTCTACCCTTCTTTCTGATCCTGCTTCCATTTAGCCAGATCCAAAGAAAATCGTTCGCTAAAAGGAACAAACCCCCTCTGTTCCAGAGCCGGAGAGATAACTGATGATTTACCGCTCAACTCAATTATTACTCTCTCTGCCCCGGATTCAGCTGCCCTTGAGCACAGGGAATCTGCAAGAAGTTTGAATATACCCAAACCGCGAAAGCGTGGTTCAACATATAAATGCTTTACCGAGTAGACAAGAGTGGTATCGTCTGGTGCCAGTGGTTCAGCTCCAATAAAACCTGCAAAGTCTTCCAAAGGAGACTCAACAAATATAATTAACCAATTTTTATTAAACTCAGCCCATGTTTTCTGATATTCCTGCACTAAAATCTCATTAAGAGGGTAATCGACTCCGGAAAACTCATCATCCAGCCGGCTTTCCCCAATTTTCAAAATATAGTCTACCCATTTCTCCCTATCTTCAGTAACAACAAAATCAGAGAGTATTAAATCTGAGACATCCTGTTCAGGTTCCCCAAGCTGTTCCAGAAACGAAATCTCTGTAAGCTGTTCATACCATATATAGATACTACGTTTAATTTCTCTCTCTTTAAAATAGAACCACAACCTTTCTATGGCAGGCTCCTCTTTTAGATTGTTCTTAAAGCTTCTAAAGACACCCCTCCCCATTGATAGCGACTCTTTAAGCTTTTCCCGGAATATGGGGTTTCTGAGTGAAGAGACAAATTTCTCCATTATCCGAAAACCATCAGCTGGTTTCCACGAGGGAAGTTCTCTGTATCGTGTTTTTCTCTCTTCAATACCGCCAACGGTGAATTCCTTCTGAATTGGTACGCCGTCTGCCATATCAAATACGTAAGTCCCGGCCTGATCCTCCATACAGAAAATTATCTGGTACATAAGTTCATCAGTCATGGAAGTCAGTGAATAAATCGGTGCGGAAATTGTGTTCTCATTCATAGTAATATTGTACCCGTTAATTGGGTTTTCAGCAAACAGAAAGTATTAAGATGGGGGTGATATACTTGACATTCAACCCAGTTACATACGATAGTCAACTGAACAATGAGTACATAGTTAGGGATGTGTTTTCAAATTCTATTTTGAAAACAACTAACATGCGTTTATAAAGCTATTCAGGAGAAGACATATGAGTATTATTGAATTTATTGAGGCAAGAGAAATTCTTGACTCACGCGGAAATCCGACTGTTGAAGTTGATGTAATTCTGGAAGACGGATCCATGGGACGTGCTGCAGTGCCGTCAGGTGCTTCAACAGGAATTCATGAAGCAGTTGAACTTCGTGACGGCGACAAATCCCGTTATCTTGGTAAAGGGGTTTTGAAAGCTGTAGATAATGTTAACAATATTATTGCCGGCGAGCTGATCGGACTTGATGCATTAGATCAGGTTGACATCGACAGAGCTATGATTGAACTTGACGGAACAGAAAATAAAGGCAAGTTGGGAGCCAATGCAATTCTTGGAGTATCAATGGCAACCGCAAGAGCTGCCGCTGATTTTCTGGGAATACCGCTTTTCAAATATCTTGGTGCTTATCATTCCTGCGTACTGCCGGTTCCTATGGCAAACATTATCAATGGTGGTTCTCACGCAGACAACTCTGTGGATTTTCAGGAATTTATGGTAATGCCTGTTGGAGCAACTTCAATTCGTGAAGCAGTCCGCATGGTTGCAGAAGTCTTTCACAACCTCAAAAGCATCCTGAAAGCAAAAGGCTACAGTACTGCAGTTGGAGATGAAGGTGGTTTCGCACCAAACCTTAAATCAAACGAAGAGGCATGTGAAGTTATTATCGAAGCAATTGAAAAAGCCGGTTACACAGTAGGAACAGATATGATGATTGCTCTTGATCCTGCAATGTCAGAACTTTACAACAAAGAGACAAAGAAATATGAGCTGAAATGGTCATCAGGCGCAACTCTTACTAGTGAAGAGATGGTAGACTACTGGGCAGAATGGGTAGAAAAATATCCTATTATATCACTTGAAGATGGAATGGATGAAGATGACTGGGACGGCTGGAAAATGCTGACAGAGAAAATCGGTAACAAAGTTCAGCTTGTTGGTGATGACTTATTTGTAACAAACACCAAAAGACTTACTCGGGGTATTGAACAGGGAATAGCAAACTCAATCCTAATTAAAGTAAACCAGATTGGTACACTCACCGAGACTTTTGAGGCTGTGGATATGGCTAAACGTGCCGGATATACTGCAGTCGTATCCCACCGATCCGGTGAGACTGAAGACAACTTCATTGCCGATCTTGTGGTTGCACTTGAAACAGGGCAGATTAAAACAGGTTCAATGAGCCGATCAGACAGACTGGCAAAATATAACCAGCTTATGAGAATTGAAGATTATCTTGAAGGTACTGCTTCATACCCCGGTATGAAAGCATTCAACTTTAAAAGATAATGAATCAAATTCCAAAATAAAATATTTTGGGAATTAGATTTTTGAAGTTTGCTTTCGCAAACTTTTGAGTAGTTTTTTCATTGTTCAGGGAAACTCCTGCTGACTACATCTGAGACACGACCATAATTAAACCCGCGGCGTATAAGCGCACACATCATTTTATCACGATTCATACTTCTATTTCTCAGAAGTTTTGCTGCAGCACTCTCCAGTGCCATATCAAGGGTATCCTCATCTATACAGTCATCCAGGACTTCCTGAATTATATTACGGGATACGCCTTTACGAGCCAACCCGGCAGCGAGCACCTCCCTGCCCTCCGGGTTCTTTCTTAGTCGAATCTGAACCCATATTTCGGCATATCGCCGATCACTAAGCAGGCCGCTCTCTGTTAGGGAAGTTATTACATGGTGTATCGTTTTTTCAGGAAAATCTCTTCTGGAAAGTTTTGTACGAAGCTCAGCTGTACAGTGTTCACGAATTGCAAGTAATTCAAGAGATTTACTCTTTACCTTCCAGAAATCAATCCTGTCTTTTAGATCTGAGTACTCTTGTTCTGTCAGTTCCTGACCAGCAGATAGGTTTAACTGTTTCGCCAGCTTCCCGGGAATAAAAAAAGAGGAGCCATCCTCCGCAGCAGCAGTAAAGCTGTTCCGGTTAACTCCTCTTTCAATTCTCCCAAAAAACGTTTTATCGTTTTGAGAATTGGAACTTTTTGCGTGCGCCTTTTTGTCCATATTTCTTTCGTTCTACCATTCTTGAGTCACGAGTAAGAAACCCGTTTGACCGAAGTACTTTTGTATTTGTTTCATCATAAGCCTGAAGAGCTCTTGCAATACCATGTCTGCATGCACCGGCCTGACCTGATGGTCCGCCACCCTTCAAATTGATTACTACATCAAATTTCACTAATGAATCAGTAACGTCCATTGGTTGTTTTACAACAAACACAAAACTGGGATTACCAAAGTACTCATCCACGTTCCGACCGTTAATGGTAATAGCTCCGTTACCTTCTCTGAGGTATACACGTGCAATTGCAGTTTTTCTTCTGCCGGTTCCTAATGCCAGATTTAAATTCTTATCCACTTACCTGCTCCTGACCTTAAAGTTCTAATGTTTCGGGTTGCTGTGCTGCATGCGGGTGATTTTCACCGGCATATACTTTCATATTTGTGAACAGTTGTCTGCCCAATCTACCTTTGGGAAGCATGCCCCGAACAGCATTTTCCATCGGAAAGGTCGGTTTTCTTCTTACCATATCTGAATACACTTCAGAAGTAAGTCCACCCGGATAACCCGAGTGTCTGTAATAGACCTTCTTATTCTCTTTTCCGCCTGTTAAGGCAGCTTTCTCTGCATTTATAATAATAACATAATCACCATTATCGTGCAGCGGTGCAAATTCCGGTTTATTTTTTCCGCGAAGGATATTTGCAGCCTCAACAGCTACTTTCCCTAATCTTTTCCCTTCAGCATCAATTATAAACCACTTTTTTACCAAATTTTTTGGCTTTACATAAATTGTCTTCATATCTTCTACCCTGTTACAGAATTATTGATTTGTTCATAAATAGCGGTGTATCGTTTCATATTTGACTATTCTTGTCAAGCAGTTTCCAACATTACTATTTATGAAATTTCAGGACTTGAATTTGCCCGGAAAATTGTTTGATAAAACGGCAAATTACTACTCTTAAAATGCCTATTTTTTTGTCGCATTTATTAGCTATTACTCATCAGGAAGCACCCTTACAGCACCTTTATCAGCTGAAGCTGCCATTAGTGCATACGCTCGAAGTGCTTTGGACACCTTTCTGGTTCGATCCTGGGGTTTAAAAGCCATTTTCCCTTTTGCAAGCTCTTTTTTTCTACGATTCTCCAACTCCTGCTCACTGACTTTCAGCT
>Ga0075121_1001574_pt1 | contig 13960 bp, 11 predicted proteins | sample AntAceMetag02UKG_FD_69793 | JGI IMG/M metagenome (GOLD analysis project Ga0075121, IMG submission 69793) | Saline lake microbial communities from Ace Lake, Antarctica - Antarctic Ace Lake Metagenome 02UKG | ecosystem: Environmental > Aquatic > Non-marine Saline and Alkaline > Saline | place... | reverse complement strand
TAAAAAATCTCTAATATGTTTTTCAACTTGTGATTCTTTTAATATCATAATTTATATATTAAATTTCAGTATGTCGGGAATCCCGACCAACTGGTGACAAAATGTCACCGTCTAGCTTTCCTTCTTTATTTTTCCATCAGAGGCAGTTGTTAAGTAATCCTTAACAACTGATTTTTCGCTTAACTCTCCCTCTTTTAAGATATTTATGGTGTGCGAACTGATGTTTTGCTTTAAGGTGTTGTATCTGATGATATTTTATTGTAGATCTTGTGTCATGGAGTTTAAACTTATTTAAGTTTCTTTTGATTTACTTTTTTATTTTCAAGATAGTTCTTATCTGAAATCACACTTCTTCCAATTTCTTTTTCTGTATTTTCTCGTGCATCTCCTGCTACCTTTCCACCTCGTTTTGCTACTTTTTTATTTTCAGTCATTCCTTTCGGGTTTTCATTCTCAGATATTTCAGTTGTAACTTTTTCACCAAGCATTGTAAAAATCAACTCAAGATCTGTCATATTATCTCTCAAGTTTGCTTTTGATTTTGTAGGAATATTTTTGAGTTTTTTGTATTCACTCGGAGTCATTCCAAAGGTTGCTTTTGATATTTCCGCAGTCAAAATAGCGTAATCTCGATGTTCGGTAATTCCTCGATCTTTCCATTCATCTGTAAGATTTTGACGAACGGCAATCCCACGCAAGCGTTTATCAATCCAATTTTTATCATATCCTTTTTGCTCATATAATTGTTTCATTCTTTCTTGAGCGAGTTCAGGATTTTCTATTTCTTCAATTCGTTCATATCCCACTTTTGCAAGCCATCTTTTGAATGGTTCCGCTTTCGGAGAAGGAATCGATTGGATGATACGAAGAATCGTCTCAGTATTTCCTGAAAGAGTTTTTCTATTTTTTCCTGTTTTTGTAGGCATTTCTACATGGGGACAATTTGTCCCTATGTAGCTTTTTAGCTCTTCATCTCTTTTTCTTAGTTTTTTTAAATAATCTGTTGGGTTTGTAGAATCTGTCAAAGCTTCAACAATATCTACAACAGAAAAATACCATTGATTTTCATACCAAATTTTTCGGATTTCTTTTTTTTCAAAGAGGGCGATTTTGTGGGGAATAGGATTCATAGGGCTTAGATTAATTGTTCCTGTTTTATTTTTAATTCCCTTGATTTCGGTGGAATTGAGATTTTTTCAGGATACTCATCCCAAATTTTATTGAGCAAAGTTCTTCCATTCGCTTTCTTACTCCTTCTTACTCCATCAGCCCCCCATGTTCCCCATTGCTTGAAGAAAAATGCTGTTTCCTGTTTTTTACATTGTTCCTTGATATTTAAAACCCATTCCTCTTTCATTGGTCGAGCTTTTGCTCCGCTTTCGCCACCAACGATTGCCCAATCAATATTTTTTAAGTTTAATTCTCCCAAATCTTCTAAAAGTGGTTCTAATGACAAAAATTTGATCTTTGCATCAATATTTCGTAGGCAATCAATTCGTGGTCTTGTGCGTTTACATTCAACAGTTACGCCAAGCCATACATTTTTAGGTATTACTTTATTTTTGAAATACTTTTCCATATTTTCTGCTCGTTTTGTTAAAAGCTGGTAAGTATGTTGTGGTGTTTTTTTAATAACTTCAAAAATTTGATCTAAAAATTCTTCAGGCATTTCTTCATGCCAGAGATCACTCATAGAATTTACAAAGAATTTTGTAGGCTTCTTCGTTTTAAATGGTAATTCAAGGCGATGAGGAAGTATTTTGAATTTAAATCCATCCTTGTAATCATCTACACCCATTGCCTGAAGTCGTTTCGCCATAACCTCTGCATAGCAATTTTGGCATCCCTCAGATACTTTTGTGCATCCAATTGAAGGATTCCATGTTGCCTCTGTCCATTCTATTTTTGAAGTTTTCATAAGTCTATTGGTTAAAACGAAAAATTATATTTTTTGTTATTTTTTCAGCAATATTCCATTGTGATTGCTTTGTTATATTATTTCCTAGTGCATCAAATACTGAAATTTTCTTTTTAGAATCAAGATCTTTTAAAATATCCTTTGCATATTTTGGTAGAAATTCCTCCATAATAGTAAATTTTACTATTTCTGAATTTGTCATTTCCTTTACTTCTTTCAATTTTTCAATCAACTTCTTAGAAAATATTTCGAATTTTGATGTTCCTTGTGTGCCAAATAACGAAGCTTGACCTGTATTTTTCGTATTCGCTCCTTTTCCATCTTCTGACATTTTTAAGGCAACTTTATTCATATATAACATTCCTTCTTGGTTTTTAGTTAAAAGAAAAAGGGCATTCTTACTTGAACCTCCATCAAGAAGAACTGGTCTCACAAAATCCAGACCAATTTCTTCTTTAAGCTTTTCTTTTACTGACTGCATAAATTCATCAATATTTTCATAATCTGCTATTCCTTTTTTTGTAAAAGCTTCCACAAAAACTCTTGTTTTGTGATTTTTTTTCATTTTTTCATCACTGGCAAATCTATAACTATGAAAAATTGGTATAAATAATAAGATTTCAGAATAAGGAAGCTCCATTAATAATCTAAGATGATCCATTCCAATATTTGAATATGTGAAAGGATCTAAAAAGAAAAACTTAGGTAATTTATTGTTTTTAAACTGTTTTAATATTTTGGAAGTAATATCAACAAAATCCTGATTTTGAGGTGGGAAAATATTAATAGATTCATCAATAAATCCCTCTAATTCTTGTTTTAGATTTTCAATATTTTTTGCCTCGTTATCATTAAACAAAATATATATTTGAGGATTTTTCTTTTTTAATATTTCGGAAGTTAAAATATATTGAGCTGTGTCTAGTAATACTAACGGACTTCCTTTTTCTTCTCCATTTTTTCCAGTCCCACAAAATAAGTCTGCAATAAAACATTTTCCAAAAGTCATTAATATCTTAGGTAGATATCCTTTAATATAGCCTTGATAAATATCAATTTTTGCAGAAGTTAAACTGGTTTGTTGATTATGGAAATTTGTCATATTTGGAAATTTAAATTTAAGAATTCAAAACCACCTCTCGTTCCTCCTCCGTCAACTCATAAAGCTCAAAAACAAATTCATCAATCTTTAATTCTAGTTCGGTGGTGTCGGCTTTGGGATTGTCTTTTTTTGTGGTGAGGATTTTGTCAGCGAGGGATTCGATTTGAGTAGCAATTTTCTTACGAGTTTCTGTATCTAAAGTTGGAATCATTATTTGCTCTACAAATATTTTTTTATATTCCATATATCCTCCTTCACGGCTATAAGCCAATTTTCTCATTGAGTAAGTAGCAAATTTTGAATTCAGTACAGCACATAAATATTTAATACTATCTGAATCAGATACTAATAGATTTGCAGGTGCTGAAGCATAAAGAGAATCACTATCAACAGAAAATTTGGCGGATGTAGATAGGTTACCCCAAATCACCTTCTCTTTTCCGAACATTGCAATATATTCATCTTTTGGATTGTTATCCAATTCTAGCCAGTGATGCTGACCTTCGTAGTCGGAATTTGCCCCATTTTTTCCTGCTCGGGAGTATTTGCATTGTCCGCGATCTTTGAGCTTGGTTTCATGTTTTTTGAGATGCTTATAAATTGCGGGGAAGTCGGCTTGTAAAGTTTTATAACTACCAAAATTTGTGATGATGATATATTGATCCGCCCACTTGTAGCTATACCGCTGAATATCTCGCCCCCGTAGAATCGGTTTTATAATTTCAATTGATTTCGGATCAGTTGTGATCAGTTCGTCTCGCTTGGCTTGGTCGATGATAAACGCTTCGTTGAAACCTGTTAAAATTCCACGATTTATTTTTACATCCCAATCTTTCAGTGGAGCCCCGATTTGTTCTATTTTCTTTTTAAGATCCAGTTCTGCTTGACTCCCGATAAACCAAGTACCCGAGCTAAGATTTTTTAGCTGGATCTTATTGGTTTTAAAGTAGTCACCGAGTTCAGCACCTCGTTTGTAGTCATTTTTGAAATGACATGCCGCGAGCTGATTTTGATTTTCGCTATTTTCAATGATAAGAATATTGGTGTCTACTGTCGCACTTTCAAAAACTTTAAATCCTCCAAAATCAAGAAGTTGCAATGTATTTTTATTTGCAAAATATCCTCGCAAAGCTTTACCATATCCTGACCTCATCCACTTATTACTTGTAATAAATGTAAGCAAACCTGAATGTTGTTTGGAAATTAAAAGACCTCGTTCGTAAAAAAGACAGTAAAGATCTCCACGAGCAGCAGCAGTTTTATAAATTTTCTTGTATTCTTCTTTATTCTCTTTAATTTTCTCAAGACTGACATACGGCGGATTCCCAATCACCACATCAAATCCCTTCACCCCAAACATAAACTCAGGATCAAAAAACTCCGCCACTATCTCCTCGTCAAATGGATGATAACTTTTTAATTGATTTTCTTTATCTGAAGCAAACATATTTTGTTGTCCACCTTCAATTAATTTCTCGAATTTCTTCTTTAAATTCTCCTTACTTTTTTTAGTTCGAGCATTATAATATTTATCTCTTACCTCCTGCATTTCCTCTTTCAATCCCTGCTTATCAAACAACCCTTCATCTTTTTTAAGAGGCAAGAGCGAATTAGCACACACAAATTTAAAATCAAGATTCGGTAAAGGTTCGATGTTTTCTTCATCAACCACAATACTTAACCATGCTCGAAGTCGGCTAATCTCCACCGCCATTGGTTCAATATCAACTCCAAAGAGATTATTTTTAATAATGTTCAATTTCTTTTTATATGGATCAAAAGTTGATTCCAATCGCTCATAAGATTCAAGTAACAAAGACAACATACCCATAGGAAATGCTCCCGACCCACAAGCAGGATCAATAATTGTCATATTATCAAGAGCCTTCAAAATATCGTATTTATATGGTTTTAAATCTCGACGATAATTTGTTTGTTGATCTCGCCAGTCATGTTCTTTACTGTCTAATAATTTATCAATTACCTCATACGATTTTCCTTCTTCTCCAAGTTGCCCTTTCAAATATTCTCTCAAACTTTCTCGACACATATAATCCACAATTTCTCGTGGTGTATAAAAAGCACCTTTGGCTTTTCTGGCTTGTTCCCCAGTTTCTGAAACTTGTTCTGCAAGAAGGTTTTCAAAAATACGACCGAGCATCTCGGGATCAATCGCCACTTGTTGAAAAGTGCTAGTGCTTTCATCCGTAGTAAAATTGTAATGTTTAAGAAATTTAAAGAACCGATCAAAATAATCTGCTGGAAATGTGAGAGAGGAGTCTCTAAATTTATCACCATCTTTTGGATCAAAAAGACCACCATTTAAAAACGGAGTTTTATTATCTATTCCTAATTCTCTATCTTCAATTGGGGTATTAAAAACTTTAAAAAACAATGTTTCCAATTTGTTTCTATAAAATTCATCGGCTTTCTGTTCTTCTGTATCAAAATATCCAATTTCAGGATTGATAATATTTTTCTTTTCCAAAAACCAACAGAAAACAACTCGCCCAATAAGACGATTCACAAAATAAGAAGCATGTTTATCATCAAATATATTTTCTTTTGTGAGATACCCCTTAAGTTCCACAAAAAATGAACTAATTTCTTTATAAAATCGCTTGTTAAGTGGTTCTATATCAAAACTCTGCCACAATGCCTCATGGATTTGTGCTTTGTTTGCAAAATCAAAATCAGACAACCATTTAGCAAAAATTTCTTGCTGTGTAATAGAGAGTTCACCAGAAAGTTCCAGTGTACGAATGACATAATTTTTACTCAAAATCACAATCACTCGATCTGCTTTTTCTGGAATGACAAAATCAATTCCCACACTCAAGTTTCCATAAAAGGGTTCATCTTCAAAATTCGGCGTTAGAGCAACAAGCCAGCTAATGACCGACTTACGAGTCTTTTTCATCCAAAAAGCCTTCAAATCAAGCCCCTGTGCGTTTCCTTCGGCAATTTTGTAAGAAGCACGCCTGTCTGCAAACCCGTCTGCCTCTTTAAACCATCCAGCATTTTGACGGATTTTCCCCTGCGAATCATTAAATAATTTCCATGTATTATCAGTTTCAATTCCCAGTAGACCTGAAACCATATTAATTACATTTTGAGCCTGCACAAAACCCTTCTCTTTTGTAAGAGATTTTATGGCTATATCTAGCTCCGATATTTTTGCAGGAAGTTTACTCATTATCTTTGACATAAAATAATATTTGGTTTGTATGGCTAATTTGCTCGATACCTTCAGAAGTATCAAGTGTTTTGTAAGACAAATCTACAAGCTCTTTTAATTCATTTAAAAATGCTTCATTTGTTTTCTTTCTCGTTACTATCTTTCGCACTAACTTTGTGATTACCTGCTGATCAATAATATTCTTTGTTTGAAAAGCGAGCCTTACTTGTTCTATATCCTCCTCCAAAGAATGATTTTCGTACATTATACGTAATAATGATGTTTGTGTTGGAAGTGGAGCCCCTACTTCATCTTCTTGCATACTTGAAGATATATTTTGTTTTGTTTTTTCATTAATAAATTGCTTATCAAGACTTATGTTGTCTAATTCTTGCTTTTCGTTTTTTAAATCGGTTCTTAGCCATTCTAGTGCTTGTAAATTTGTAATAATTTGAAACTTAGAGCCATCTTTTTGCATAGCGACAAAACTATGTCCGATAACTCCATCATCTTCATCACGTAAATTATTGAATGATAAGACTTCGGGGCGAGAATCTCCACGATGTAAAGACTTTGGCATTATTGCCCATTTTCCAAGAGGTATATTATAAATTTTCTTTTTATATTTTTCATCTAATTGTAGGTCATGATGGAACACTTTTAAATCCGTAACAAAAGCATCTTCTGCAAGTAAAAAATCAGCTTCTCGTTCTGCTTTTTCCATAGCTTCAATACGCTTTTGCATATCTTCGCTATAAATATCTTTAAGACTATCCGTAAATTCAATGGGATTTTCTTTTTCATCTAAAACAGGGGAATCTGTACCAATAGTACTTTTGATAAGATTAATTTTCCCTTCAAGCCTTTCTACTAATTGTAAATATTCTTCTAACTGTTTTTCAGGCGAAATGTTGTAAATATAAACTTTGTCATAACTGCTTCCTAAACGATTTACACGACCGTTTCTCTGTATCATTCGCACGGGATTCCAGTGCAAATCATAATTTATTAAAATACCGCAATCTTGAAGATTTTGACCTTCTGATAAAATATCTGTTGAAAACAAATAATCTAATTCCGATTCATCCTCTTTTATTTCGTAGTTTTTTGCAATTGGAGCAAATCTATTTGCCAAGTTTTCACTATCTGCTCTATTTTTTGAAGAAAGAAATGAAGAGTTTTCTTCTGTCAAACATTTTGCATATTGCGGCAAAGATTCTCGTAAATATTCAACTGTATCTGCATAAAAAGAGAAGACTAAAACTTTCTTTCCTGCTGGTTGAGTTTTATTTAATTTTTCTAACAATTCGCCAAAAGCTCTTATTTTTGAGTCATCTTCTCCAAGAAGTGTAAGTTGGGCATCTAAAATATCTATTAAATCTTTTTCTTTTTGAATATCTGATTTTATTGCCTCAAGATTGTATTTCTTATCATCAACTGTATCGAGTTCCATTTCTTCATCAAGAGTAATATCATCAGGATTAAAGTCTTCATCACCGATACCAAGAATTTCTTCAATATTGCTTAAATCTTTTAAACTTACAATTTTTCCAGCTTCTATTCCACGTTCAAATACTGCCAGTTTTCGCCTGTAAACATCTAAAGAGCTTCGAATGGCACTCACGGAAGATTCTAATCGTTTTAGAAACATTGTTCGAAGAATCCCATAAATACTCAGTTGCAAAAATAATGATTTACTATCTGAAGAATTTAATTTCATAGATTTTACCTCTCCTCTTGTTTTTCCATAATAACGTGTTTGATACATTTGCCACCTATATGGCACAAATCCTAGTAATAAAATTATTTGATATACAAATGCAATCGCTGAAAGATTGTTGAATTTATTATCATCAATATCAGTTTTAAGATCTTTAATTTGATTTAAGGGGTGTAGAAGTGATTTTGTATTGTTTACTATTTTTTCAGTAGGAAGACGATAAATCTTTGATAAATCAATATTGTCATTTTTTAAAGCTCTTACTTTATCTGCTACTTCTTTTTTAAAACCATATTTTGTTATTTCGGGAATTACTTTTGGAAAATGTCGTTCTTTCCCCGCAATCGTCAGTCCACCATATTCCTTTTCAATACCTTGCCTTGTTCTACGAACCACAAAAGCTCTAATAATAGGAGCCATAACCTGTTGAACATGATCTTGATCAAAACTTCCATCTCTTTTTAAATCCTGTTTTATTTTCTTCTGTAAATTCTCAATGGCTTGATGAAAAGTCATCTGAACGGTCTGTTTCAATCTCTTGTCTACTGATGTCACTTTCAAAGCATCTGCCATACCGCGTGTCCCAAGGAGTATTTGATTTACAATATCACTCAGTTGATTATTGATTGGAGTTGCTGTTAGAAGTAATACATGTGCTTTTGGATTATTACGAATCCACTCAATGATTTGATCAAAACGTTTTCCCGCACGATTTTTCAAATTATGTGATTCATCTATTACAAACAATGAAACACTCGCAATATTGTCTAAGTCTTTTCGCTCCTCGATCATACGAGGATTTTGCAATGTAATGGGATCACTAAAGTTTTGCATCCCTTGCACTGTCATTTCTTTTTTCCACTGTGCTTTTAGGGACTTAGGACAGATAATTTCAACTCTTTGTTGCCCTGATTCAGTATGTAAATACTGCTTAATAACCTCAATAGCTGTGTATGTTTTTCCAAGACCTACTGAATCAGCAAGCATAGCAACTTTGTATTTTTTCAATCTTCGCAAAAGAGCTTGCACATTTTTTCTTTGAAAATCTAAAAGCTCATGACTTCCCTTAATCGTTTCGACTAAATCTTCTTCCTCAAGTTCTTCACGATAAAGCTCATAAAGCGTTTTAATGTATGTTTCATATGGGCTAAAAAGGGTATCTCCAACGGGAGATGTTCCAAGTAGCTCAGTAAATTCACCATTCCATTTTTCAGTTTCAGGATCATTCCAAAATTTATCAAACCAAAACAAATGCCCCACTTCCTGTTTTTCGCTTTGTGGCTGAAAGGTAACAATACGATGATCGGATTCTAGTGCATTAAGTTCTGTATTGGCAGTAAGTCCATTTTTTGTAAAATTTGAAGACCCAATTACTCCAACACCATTTTCTGATTGATAATCACCAAAAATATAGCATTTTGCATGAAGAAAGTTCTTGCGATATACACGAACTTCTAAATTCCCTTTTTCTATCATTGCTTTAATAGATCTAACCAGCTCTTTTAATTCAGGAGTTGGTTGCATTCTCTCTAAATCGTAAAAAATATCTTGATCAGGATAATCAGGCTCAGGCTCAGATTGTTTATGTCTTGGGATAAGGGGTTCTCTGCCAATAAGTAATCGAATATTTTTATAATTCTTAATTTTATCAAAAACCATCTGCATACCTTTCAAATCCCAATATCCAGTCGCGATTGAAAGCGTGTCATATTCAGGCATTACTTGCTGAAAAACTTCTAGCAAGCTTTTGCGATCATTATCGATTATTTTGGGTAAATTATTCATAAGTTATTATTATTTTTGTCATCCTCTGGCGTAGATTGTAAATAGGCAATTACATCCTTTTTATGATATCGGCGTTGTTTGGTTGTACTTGGGCGAAATGCACTCAGTACTCCATCTGCATCCCATCGTCTAAGCGTCATAGTGGAGACATTAAGGATCTCTGCCACTTCACCAATAGTGAGTATTTCGGGTTTATTTTCGAGCATAGGTTGTAAATTAGTGAGAAAATCAAAGTTATACAAACCTTAACATTCTTAGTGTACCAATGAAGTGAGAAATTTCAACCTCAATTCGATTCACTTTCTACAAAATTCAGTCAGTGACAAATTGTCACCATCTGAACCATCTACATCACCCATTCATCCGTCTCATTCGCCAACCTCTCCTCCAATCTCAGATTCGGACAATACGCCCCTTTCTCAAAAGCGAAATAGCGAGCAATGGCTTCCAGTCTTTGGAGCCAGCACTAAAAACGTCTTTATCGTAGTTATAGAAAAGTTTTCTGCGGTTTTTAGAATGTTTTTTTATTGTGTTGACTTTTTTTGCAAATTGGTTTAATATACCATTGTTGTTTATATAAGAGAATGCCTAAAGAAGATAATTCCAAATTGCCAGATGTGTGTAACGGTTGCGACTTTCAAGTACGTGATAGGTGTGCCGCCATTGCTAATGATGTAACGATGTATCCGCGAAATACTCACGATGATTCTCGCCAACCCAAAATTGATGTCAATACTCCCTTGGAACTTGCCAAAAGAGTATCCGACATTGAGGAGGTCATGCTCTTTCAAGAATTCCTCTACGGTATTTTAGTAGAATTGAAAAAGCTAGAAAGTGACCACGCAATAGAAGAAGATGCTTTTGCAGATAACACACATGGGGCAAATCGCAGTGAAGTAATACAGGATTTTCAAGCCAAACTCCGAGAAAAAACGATGAGAATTGCAACCGAAAAACTTACCGATTTTTTTCAAGAGTTTTCTACTTGCGAAGTCACAAAGCCCATGATAGAAACTCTGCAAAAAGAATTGAAAGAATGCCGACATTCTCCTAATAATTTCTTCAACAAGCTTCAGTCAAGCATAAGAAGTCTCGGGCAAAACTATAAGGATTTAGTTTATTTAAAAATAGCAAAGTGTGTAAAAGAGGAGGAATAGTTTTCTGGCTTTTGGTTCTCTTTGCCTGTGGCTACACTCATGCCACTACGCGAACTTCGGCTCTAATAAGCCTCAACTCCTGCTCCCAGCTCGTATGATTTAGTAGTGGCACAACATAGTGTTTCTTGTTTTTCGTGTAAGTCAGTATGGTTCGGAGATAAGAAAATAGTCGAGACACTCACGCCACTACACAAACTTCGTTCTTTCAGAGGGATTTTTTTACACATCACCTTTCGATTCTTCTAACCACAACCATCTCTCGGTATTTTTGTTTTTTCTTTTGCTCTTCCTTCCCCCGTTCTTCATCTGTGATAAATTCTTCACTATCAACAAAATAGCCCTCTTTTTGGGGAAAGGAAATAGTGACATTTGAAATTGAATTTAATTCACGAGAAGACTCATCATCAGGTTTTATTACCATTTCATCACTTTTTTCGTCTACTCCTACTCGATCGTAATAAAGATGCTTCCAACGCTTCTGCTGTTCTTCCATATCTTTTAGCAATGGTGCTGTAATGTCCTCAATTCCTCTCGATTGCTGCTCTAAGCTATTCTGACTTATTGCATTCCCATTAAGTATAGACCACGTTATAGACTTTTTTTCTATATTCGATATTTTTTGTAGAACATATTCATTGAAACATTCTAGATATTTTGATAAGCCCTGATTCTGGTGCTGATGTGAAATTTTTATTGATCCCCCTTCTGCAATCAATTCTCCATTTCGTTCCTTGATATCCGTACTTCTGATTCCAACGGTCTTACTATCTGCGTCTGTCATAAATAATCTATAGTGATATCCTCCCTTCTCCTTCCAAAAAACAGTCTGTATCTCAATATCCAAATCATTCAGTTTCAAGGAGGGACCATTTTGTAGTTTTTTTTGTGAAGAACATTCCTCAATCGTATTATCTAGGGATTCATTAAATGCAGGAGACAGTATCGCACGTTCAATCTTTTTCTTTATAAACTCAATATATAGTTGGCTCATGGAGCTATTATTTTCTTGTTCCGCATCTTGTTTGATATTATCCAAAGACACGCTATCGACACTGAAATGAGTAATTAAATCTTTAAGAGAAGAAATTTTTTTTATTTCTTCGTCATCGAGCTGTGATAGTCCAAGCAACAAAGTCTGAAATGTTTTTTTAGAAAATATCTCTGCTAACTCCTCGGTGGAAATTTTCTCTGATAAATCTGAAGAAATAATATGTAATTCTGCCAATTTACCAAAAACAACACCCCTCTTTTTCTCTTCTATTTCATGTTCTGGACAGTTCTCTGAAAAAAGTTTATAAACGGGGAACATTTAGGATTTGTAATAGACGGGGTATTTTAACATAGAATATGTATTTTTTCAACCCCCTTTTGGTTCTCTTTGTACTTGGCTACACTCATAAAACCACGCGAACTTCGGCTCTAATAAGCCTCAACTCCCGCTCCCAGCTTGTGTGATTGGGTAGTGGTGTGACATAGTACTTCTTGTTTTTTGTGTAAGTCAGCATGGTTCGGAGATAAGAAAATAGTCGGGAGCCATCGAATTATCATAGCGATAGAGCCATTTTTTGGCTATTTAAAATCTCTTTTCCGTTCCTTGTCATTCTGAATTTATTTCAGAATCTTTTCAATATTTTTTCAAAATATCGCGAAAAATTATTCATTAGCTCGCTTTTCTCTCTTTTTTCAGGTATAATGTAGTGATTGATTCACAAAATAGACAAAATGAAAAATCTAATGAAATCGGTATCATGTGAAAATATCGCAAAATTTATCTGGCAAGAGCGTCTTGATGAAGAAGATGATGATGAAAAAATTCTAACATCCGAAGATGATTACAAACAAGACCTTGCTGAAGCAGTCGAAGAAGAGAAAAATTATTTTAAGGAAATTGAACCGCTTATAGATGAACTAGGTGAGGAGTATATTGATCTATTTGAGGATACACCATCCTTAAAGAGGCTTGGTGAAAAAGCATATGATAAAATTATTGCCTACTTAAAAATGCATTCTACAGCTAAAGATATGGAAGCAATTGCAACACATTGGAAAGAGGATAAAGATATAGATAAAAATAAAGATGTTCGTGAAAAAAATGTAACAGGAGAGTCTTTAATAGAGGCCTTTAAAAAATATTTGCGTGACAGTATAGACGAAGGTGAAGATGAAAACGGGGACCTTGGCGCACTTCAAGATGCCTTTTTAGTTCTTGAGGAAGCGATTGATGAGCAGGTAGAAAAACAATAACCTTCGGAAGTTCTGCCTTTAAGGCAAGTTTCGATTGGCGGATAACCATGATCTGGTTCTCTTTGTCTGTCGCTACACTCATGCCACCACGCAAACTTCGGCTCTAATAAGCCCCAACTCCTGTTTCCAACTCGTGTGATTTAGCAGTGGTACAACATAGTATTTCTTGTTTTTTGTGTAAGTCAGTATGGTTCGGAGGTAAGAAAATAATCGGGAGCCATCGAATTCCACACCTATATACAGCTAAATTCTGACCTTTTTGAGCCTTTTTTTTTATTACTTATCCTTAACGGGTTTTTTCTAACAAAGTATCCTCCGTTTTTCATTTTTTTTCATGAAACAGGAAACAAACAGAATAACTGAGAATTCTAACCCGGGTTAGAATTCCAAAACGAACTTATGTTCATTTTTTTTTGTTTTTTCTCTCTCTAAAATGATATTATGAAGACAATAAAAAGACCCCTCTCATGAAAAAATTAATCCTTTCGGTAACATTCGTTTCGCTTCTTTGTATTAGTGTTGCATGGAGTTATGGAACAAACCGTATTAATGCACTCGATGACAGCAGTCTTGGACTTTTTGATGATGATTCAAATGGACTTAAGATTGATTTTGGTGGTTCTGAATTAAGTTATTATTTCGATGATTGGGACGAAGAAGGCAATGAAACTTATATTCATATTGATGATAATGAAGAAACTATAATTTTAAATGGTAATGTTGAGTTACCATCGAACATGATATTAGAAAATGTTGATGGCAATCTTTTTTCTCCTTATTTTAAAAAGTAAATATCCCTGGGCTTACGCCACAGGGCATTTCAACTGAATTCAAGCGAAGCTTGTCCTAATTTTGT
>Ga0075121_1001573_pt1 | contig 13961 bp, 10 predicted proteins | sample AntAceMetag02UKG_FD_69793 | JGI IMG/M metagenome (GOLD analysis project Ga0075121, IMG submission 69793) | Saline lake microbial communities from Ace Lake, Antarctica - Antarctic Ace Lake Metagenome 02UKG | ecosystem: Environmental > Aquatic > Non-marine Saline and Alkaline > Saline | place... | reverse complement strand
ATAATTAATTTGGAATTGTTCTCTAAAAAGAGGTAAAAGTAAAGGAATAATAAAGAAATAAATATCATTATAGGCATGACCCATGGCATTTAATTTTAATTTTGAACTTATGGCTTTTTTATCTGACATATGGTTACCTTCTTTTTGAATCGTTCTACGAAAGAATCATTTTAATGATTTTTATATTTTTTCAATTACCAGGAAAGTATCGGGTATATCGCTCTTCCTCCCGTAGGACAAGGCGTTCTACCTGTCTATTGGTATCTAAAATTGGTATATAGTTAACATAGGAAATCATTGGTAAATAGTTTTGTTACTTAATGGATTTGGAAACAGAAGCTTTTTTTAATCTTTCCATAATGGCCAATCCAAGGCCATATTTTTCGAGACTTTCTGCGATAATGACATCAAATTTTTCTTTATCAAAGTCTCTTAGAATAGAAAAAAGATTAGCTGCGCATTTTTTTAATTCGCTACCTTTCCCAATGATTTTTACCTCAAAATCCTCATATTTTTCCTTATTTTCTTCTTTTGCCATTATACCCACTCTAAATCCTTTTGCACGATAAATCATGGCTTGTCTAAAAACTTCTTCTATCTGAATTTCACCTTTTTTATCAACCAGTATTAATTTTGCCTTTGGTGAATAATGGCTGTCCATCATACCCGGAGAACGAAAACTTCTCTGCAATTTTTCCCCGATCTTTATTTCACCAATAACTGTTCGTAGCTCTTCAACTGTAATTCCTCCTGCTCTTAACAATTGCACCGGCACAGTTGTTGTATCCACAACTGTAGATTCTACCCCTACTCTTGTTCTTCCTCCATCAATTATTATTTCAATATTTCCTTCCAGATCTTCGATAACATGCCATGCATCTGTTGGGCTGGTTCTCCCAAAAAGATTTGCGCTGGGAGCTGCAATGGGAGTATTGGATTTTCTGATCAAGCTTAAAGCAATATTATTATTAGGCATCCTTACAGCTACCGTGTCCAATCCGGAAGTAACCAGACTTGAAACTGAAGGGGATTTTTTTATTACAAGGGTAAGTGGACCGGGCCAAAATGCTTCTGCAAGTTTTAAAGCAACCGGTGAAACTTGATCAGATAAAAGTTCTAATTCCTTGATATCAGCTATATGGACAATTAACGGATCATTAAATGGTCTTTTTTTTGCTATGAATATTTTCGAAATTGCCTTCTCGTTAAATACATCTGCACCTAATCCGTAAACAGTCTCGGTAGGAAAAGCAACCAGGTTTCCGTTTCTAATCGCTTTTGCGGCTTTATTTATCTTTGTAAAGTTTATTTTATTTGGATTTATTTTTATTATCTTTGTATTCATTTTAATATTTTTAATATTTTATATTTCATAATTCCCACAGGTACTTCAACTTCAACTTGCTCTCCTTCGTGTCTACCTCTAAAAGCAGAACCTAAGGGAGAATTCATGGATATTTTATTTTTAGTAAAATCTATTCGATCATCGGGAACGAAAATATATTCAATTAATTTTCCCGAAATAATATCTTTTAATTTCACAGTCGATCCGATACAAATACCATCAGAAAAAGACTTTTCCTCAACTACTTTTACCTTGCTTAATCTTTGTTTTAATCGAATAATTTTAATCTCGTTCATTCTCTGATGTTCAGAAGCAATTTGATATTCTGCATTTTCGCTTAAATCTCCATATTCCAAAGCTTTTTTTATCTCTTCTTGAATTTCTTTTCTTTTTATACTTTCCAAATGTTTGATCTCTTCTTTTAGTTCCTGCAAACCTTTTTCAGTTAAAAATATCTCCTTTTTTGCCATTTTTTATCCCTCTTTATGCTTATTGCTTTTTGTAATTTCCATTTAAAAATATGTTTTTTTACTTAAAAATTTAAATAATAAATCTAAAATCATCTATAAAAAGAGCAGGTATAACCTGCTCTTTTTATAGATGATTACTTTAAAAATGGTAGCGCAAGGGGGAATTGAACCCCCGTTTGCTGATTGAGAGCCAGCCGAATTAACCACTATTCGATTGCGCCGAATGGCTGAGGGAGGCGGGCTCGAACCACCGTTCCCAGATCCAGAGTCTGGTGTCCTACCACTGGACGATCCCCCAACATCAATACTATTTTGTTGTTTATTTTATAACATTTTCTATTTTTTTTAAAGCTTATTCTCTATTTTTTGCTTCTTTTATTTTTTCTAAAGCATCTTCTAAATGCTGAATATTCTTTTCTTTACCTAAAAACACCATCAATTCAAACAAGCCCGGACCTATTTTCTTTCCGGTTAATGAGACCCTGGTTGGATGAATTATCTTCCCGGCCTTTATTTGTAACGATAAAGCAACAGATCTTACGACGGTTTCCAGATTGCTTTCGTCCCAACACTCAACCGTTAAAAGTTTCTCTTTTAAAGCTGTCAGAATTTCTGTTACACCCTCTTTATTTAACACAGTTTGAAAAGCTTTTGGCTCTATATCAATTTTATCTGTAAAAAAATAATCTGTAAATTCTATAAATTGAGAAAAGTTTCTAAACCTTCCATGCATTAAATTTACGATTTCTTTTAACCATTCAAATTTTTCAGGAGAAAGCTTTTCTTTGGTAATATAATTTGCTTCTTCCAGGTGAGGTAAAAGCAATCGGGTTAATTGGTCAACCGGCATCTTTTTCATATATTCATTGTTAAACCAGTTTAACTTATCCATGCTGAAAACTGCAGCATGCTTGGAAATTTTTTCCAAAGAAAATTCTTTAATGATTTCTTCTGTGGAAAATATTTCTCTATCATTGCCCGATGACCATCCTAAATGTGCGATATAATTAACTAAAGCTTCCGGCATATACCCCATCTTTTGGTACTCCATAACAGATGCTGCTCCGTGACGCTTACTTAATTTTGCATGGTCTTCTCCCATAATCATGGGAATATGTGCGAATTTCGGTATATTAAATCCCAAAGCTTCATATATAAGAATCTGTTTTGGTGTATTGGAAATATGATCATCTCCACGCATGACATGAGTTATATTCATTAAAGCATCGTCTATAACGACCGCATAATTATATGTAGGAATCCCATCTGATTTTACTATAACAAAATCGGTTAATAACTCCCCATCAAAAGATACTTCCCCTCTTAACAAATCATTAAATTGAATCCTTTTTTCAGGAATTTTAAGTCTTATAACGGGTTTTCTGCCCTCTTCTTCATATCTCTTTTTTTCTTCCTCGCTAAGATTTAAACAATGTCTATCGTATTTTATCACTCTACTTTTTAACTTAGATTGCTTTTCTCTGCTGGTAGCCAGCTCTTCTCTACTACAATAGCAATAATAGGCTTTATTTTCCCTTATTAGTTGTTCGGCATATTTTTGATAAAGAGATAATCGTTGCATTTGATAATAAGGTCCGTATTTTCCCTCTTTTCCCGGACCCTCATCCCAATCCAATCCTAGCCACTTCATTCCTTCCAATATTACATTTACCGCTTCTTCTGTAGATCTCACTTGATCAGTGTCCTCGATACGCAGAATAAAAGTCCCTTTATAGTGTTTGGCAAAAAGCCAATTAAATAAAGCGGTTCGTGCTCCTCCAATGTGTAGCATACCTGTCGGACTGGGTGCAAATCTAAGTCGAATTTTATTATTTTCCATTTTTTTTCCATCCTTAATTGACGTATTGTATAAGTATTTGGTTTGTTATTTTAGTTAATAAAAAAATCCCGGAATACTACGAAAAATTATTTATTTACTCAGTTATTTTTAAAATTTATTAACTAATTGTCCAACCATTTTTTTCAAAAAAACATTATCATTATAATTTAAAAACCCCAATAACGCAATCCCTATCATTTTTTTTATTTGATATATCATCTGGTGTGGTGCATTCTGCTTTATTAAATAAAATGAAGAAAATAATTATTGATTGTTACTTATAAGCGTTGATACAAACACTATTTCTATTCCTTCTTTAATTAATTCAGGTACCATACGTTTTAGAACGTAATAAGTGTTAATACGATTATGACCAATTGCAATTACTTTACCTTTTTTAAATGCTAGTTCTTTTGCTTCCAATAACTGTCCTTTGATGTAATCCATGTCACCTTCATTATCCAGAAATACTGTTCTCTCCATTGAATTTATCCCCATCTCCAGGGCCAAATCATAGGCTATGGAATTCTGACTGGTTTTACTATCTACAAAATACAGATCTAAGTCAGTTTTCTTGAATTCTTCAAATATGAATTTCATTATTCTTTCATCTTCGGTAATCTTCGAACCCATATGATTATTCATTCCGGAAATACAAGGAACAGAATCAATACAATCTCTAACGGTCTGTCTAATATTCTCTTCCGACATATAGGACCTAATTGCTCCCGGCCCGGGATTTACAGAAGAATTATTTGCTTCCATTGGTAAATGAAGCATAATTTCCTGATTTTTTTCACATCCTTCTTCGGCTATTTCTTTTGAATATTGAAGAAAAGGAAGTATGGATAGTGTTAAAGGAAAATCCAGGTCCATCATTTTTTCTGCAATTCCTTTTTCATAACCAAAATCATCTATAATAAAAGCGATGCGAGGGAGGGTAGTTATTTCTTCCTCTGCTTCTGATGAAGCGATATCTTCAATAATAAAATCTATTTGTTTCTCGCTTTCGTAAATATCAGTAGTTTCTTCTGGCTCGGAAATATATTCAATCACTTCGGATCCTTTTTTTTCATCAGACGCCGAAACAAAAGCTAGTTGTCCATTTAAAGAGGAAGCTTTATTTCTATAAGATTTTGATAATAAATCCGAAACCCCTATACTAACAGCTAATATAACCAATATTGCCATTAAGTTTACAATTAATCTATTATTTTTTTTCAAAAATTACCACCCCGGGGAAATTAATTTATTTCTTCTTCCATTAATTGCAGAGCTTTGTTTAACTGCATATCCTGTTCAAGATCTTTGCCAATTTCTATTAAAATATCCGGTTCAATTCCTATATTATGAATAGAGCGTTCGCTGGGAGTATAGTATTCAGAGGTAGTGATGGCAATTCCTGAATTATCTACCAGGTCAAAAACCTGTTGCACAACACCTTTACCAAAAGTTTTCTTCCCTAACAATTTACCTCTTCCTGAATCCTGTACGGCACCGGCTACAATTTCTGAAGCACTGGCACTCCCTTCATTGATTAGAACAAACAACGGCCAATCGGGATAATTATTTCCTCGAGATTTTATAGTCATCATCTTTCCTTCCCTGTCATTAATATGTACAATCGGTCCTTCTTTGATAAACTTGCTGGAAACTTCTATTGCACTATCCAATAACCCTCCGGGGTTATTACGTAAATCAAGAATAATCCCCATGATCTTTTTGTTTTTCGCGAAATCATCTAAAGCATCTTCCAGTTCTTGTTCTGTATTTACATTAAAAGTGGTAATTCTTATATACCCGATCTTATCATCTTTCCCCATAGTTTCTTTTTTTACTGCTTTTACTTCAATGATATCTCTAATAATACTGATATCTAATATCTTTTCAACATTTTCTCTTTTAATTCCTACGGTCACCTCTGTACCCTTTTCCCCTCTCAGACTATTCACAGCTTCATCAACACTAATTCCTTCAGCTGATTTTCCATCGATTTCTACTATAATATCTCCAGCTTTTATGTTAGCCCGATATGCCGGGGTATCCTCTATAGGTGATATAATAATTAATTCATCATCTTTCACAGATATAATAATCCCTAATCCTCCAAAATGACCTAAAAACATATCTTCCTGTTCTCTTTTGAGACTCTGAGGATCCATGTATCGGGTGTAAGGGTCATCTAAAGCTTTTAACATACCTCTAATTGCCTCTTGAACCACCTTTTCCATGTCAACATCTTTTTCTATATATTCATCTCTGATTAGAGTAAGAACTTCAAAAAATGGTTCCAGGCTATTAAATAATTCTTCCTGATCAGTCTTGCCATTTGCTCCTACATTACTGAATAATAATGTACCAACTATGATGATTGCTATGAGAATTACAATCAGAACAATAATCTGTTTTCTTTTAAATTTTGTCAATTTTTTCACCGCCATATTTTATATAATTTCAGTTATAACCAATTCATAGGATCAGTTGGTTTTCCTTCTGATCTGACTTCAAAATGTAATCTGGGTGAGGAAACACCACCACTATCACCAACCTGTCCGATAATCTGACTTTTCTTAACTTTATCACCGTTCTTGATGATTGTTTTAAATAGGTGTGCATATAAAGTACTAATTCTTCCTCCATGATTAATGATGATTATTTGACCGTATCCTTTTATACAACCGGTATATATCACTTCTCCTGCACCCGCTGCACGAATGACTTCACCCATCGGTGCGCTGATGTCAATTCCGGAATTGAAAGTATAGGTGTTAAAATCTGTATTTTTCTGTCTTCCAAAATTCGAAATAATTTTTCCCTGTATAGGTAAAGCCAATATTCCCTTTTTTGCTTTAAGTGTATTTATAATTTTATCTTTCTCTTTATTTATATCTTTATCTTTATTTCTTGATTCAAGCTCCTCTTGATGCATTTTTACAATAATATTTTTTATTTCTTCAGAAGAGTGTTTTAATTCTTCCAAGGATTTTAGGTGGGCTTCTTTTTGAGAATCTATCTTATGAATAATTGATTCTTTTGCTTTAATCGTATAGTCAATATTTTCTTTCTCTTTTTCTACTTCTTTCTTTAATAAATATAATACTTCTTTCCTATTCTCCAAGCTGATTTCTTTCTCTTCCAAATGCTGACTTTTTTCTCGAACATCATTAATGATTTTTGCATCAATAGATAAAATATCTTTTATAAATTTATAACGATTAAGAAAATCGGAAAAATTTTTACTGTTAAATAGAATTGCCAGATAATCTGTCCTATTATGTTTATATATTTCCCTTAATCTACTCTCTAGGTATAACATCCTTTTCTTTAAATCCGCCTTAAGATTAACATATTCTTCCTCGGTATTCTTTAGATCATTTTCTGTAAATTTTAGGTCTTTTTCGATTTCCTGTAATTCCTCCCGGGTATCGGCTAATAATTTTTCTATTTTATGTAATGATGCCAAATAACCATTTTCTTTTTCTTCCAGGTTATTGATTTCCCTTTTTACAGTTTCAATCTCACTACTTATCTTTTTTAACCTTTGATTTTCCGATTCTATCTTTTGGTTTACAGTGCTGGTTTCACCATGAGAATAGAAAGAAATAAGCACGATTAAGATTAAAATAAGTATTAAGTTAATTTTAATCTTTGTTTTATTCTTTAAAAACAATGGTTTTTTAATCATTTAGATATTTACCTACTGAAAACAGGCTCCCTGTAATGCCAATTAAACTCCCGAGTATAACAATTGCCAGACCTATCGGTAATAACTCCAGTTTATCCCAAATTAATGTTAAAAAAGGAATGTTTCGCTGAATGGTATTTATCGTAAAGAAATAGGTTTTATATAAAATAGATACGGCAAAAATAGCAGAAATAAATCCCTGCAAAAAACCGGCGATAATAAAGGGCCATCGGACAAACCATGCGGTAGCACCAGCCAAATTCATTATCTCAATTTCATTTTTCCTGGTATAGACTGTAATTTTAATAATGTTTGAGATTATTAATATGGATGAAAATATTAAAAAACCTAAAATTATCAATCCTGCTTTTCTAAAAATGGAAGTGAATTTAAGTAATTTTTCCGCAATCCCTTTGCCGTACTCAACTTCATCGACATGGTTAAATTTTGCTATACTATCAGCAATTTTATGAATATTCCTGTTATCTGTTAACCTTATTATATAAGAGTCGGGAAGAGGATTGGCTTCAATTGCAGTTAATATATCCTGCTGACTTCCCAGGTCGGTTAACAAATTTTTAAAAGCATCTTCTTTCGAAATATATTTTATTTCATTTATTCCGGTAATATTACTTATTTTCTCATTTAATCCATTTATTTCTTTTTCTGAAATATTATCTTCTAGATATGCGATAATTTCCAATTGTGATTCCATGTTTTCTAAAAAAAGATTCATGTTTGCGTAGATTAATAAAAATGCTCCCAGAATTATTAAAATGGTTGTAAAGCTTATAAAAGTAGCGATATTTATCAAAATATTTCTTTTGATGCTGTGTAGGGCTTCTTTTAAATAAAATCCGGAATTTTCAAAAACCATTTTAATATTTTCCTTTTTGAGTATCTTCAATTATTTTCCCGTATACAACTCTAAGCACTCTTTTTTTTGCCTTGTCTACCATTAATTTATCATGTGTAGCCATTATCACTGTTGTTCCCCGCATATTAATATGAAACAAGAGTTTCATAATTTCCCAAGATGTTTCAGGATCCAGATTTCCGGTAGGTTCATCCGTCAATAAAATCAGGGGTTCATTGGCAATAGCCCGCGCGATGCATAACCTCTGTTGTTCACCTCCGGATAATAAATGCGGTTTGGTATTTCTTTTATGATCTAAACCTACCAATCGTATGACTTTTTTAACCTGTTCTTTAATTTCGTAATTGGTTGCACCGATAGCCTTTAAGGGAAAAGCAATATTTTCATAAACCGTTCTGTCATATAATAGTTTAAAATCTTGAAAGACGATTCCTATATTTCTCCTGAGATAAGGCACAAATTTAGGTTTAATACGAGCAATATTTACTCCGTCAATAATAACCTGGCCTTTTGATGGAAGAATTCCACGATAAATTAATTTTAAAAAAGTACTTTTTCCTGCTCCAGTTGGACCGATTAAAAATACAAATTCGCCTTTTTTAATATGGGTATTCACATCTTTTAAGGCTTTTATTCTATTGAGATAGGTCTTATAAACATGAAACATTCTAATCATCTAAGGGAAGAGATCCTCCTTGCTTATTTTCCAGCAATTGAAATAATAAATCGTTGTTGATATTCGCTTTTTCTTTTAAAACTTTAACTTTTTTTAATAATAACTTTATTATTTTATCATTATTTTCTCTAATATATTCTATCTTTTTTTTAACCGTTTTTAAAGATAAATCATCTAAATCTAATAGCAATTCAGGCAAATCTAAATTATATACAAAATATTTTACTTTAGGGTCATAGTTAAAGGCAAGAAAAGGGATTTGTGCTAAACAGGAAAACATAATAGAATGAAGCCTCATTCCCAGCATAAAGGATAATCTGGAAATTAAGGTTAATAATATTTCAGGTTCAAATTGTTCTTTTAAAACATATGCCTGTTCGCCGTTTTCCATTAATTCCATTATTTTCATACTCAAATAAACGTCTTCATCTGCTTTAAATGGGATAAAAATTATTTTTGCTTTATATTCTTGAATTAAATTATCTGCTATTAAGGCAAATTTTTCTCTCAAATCCTCGCTGTTTCCTTTGTACTTTCTAACCGAAATTCCTATAAGTGGCTGATTATTGCCGTCAATGAATTCCTTTAAGCGTGGAATTTTTTCTAATATGTTATCAATATTTTTCTTTTCCAATAAAAATGATGGATCAGCATTAACATACACTAATGGATTTTTAACCTCTAATTTTTTTAATAAATCCTTTGATTGCCTGTCTCTAACTGTAATTAAATCAATTTGATTTAAAACCCATTTAATCAATATTTTATTGAACTGCCGGTTAACCGGACCAATTCCCTGTGCATAAATCATAACCGGAATCCGGTATATTTTTGCCATTAAAATTAATCCTAAGTAATAGAGGATACTCCAACCTCGTCCGGTAGAATCTTGAAGTAATCCCCCTCCCCCGCTTATAAAAATATCGGTATGCGCTAAACATTTCAATATTTGCATCCACTGCATTCGATTGATTGAATTTACTTGATAATCACGGGAAGTCTCCAAGGGGTTTTTGGTAAGAACAGTTATCTCTGCTTGAGGTATTTTTGCTCTTATATTTTTTACCATGGAATATAGAATAGCTTCATCACCGGTATTTTTAAAACCATAATAACCCGAAATCATCATTTGTAATATGGTTTTAGATTTTTTCATTAGATATCATTTTCCTGAATATTTTTACTGTAAAATAGAATACAGAAATTACAAATAATCCGATCAATAATCCCAGCCAAACCCCATTAAATGTGCGTAATAGCGAAAATAAGAAAGGAGTATGAATATGACAGAAAGTATTAATTAGAGTAACAGGCCCAATTGTTCCAATGATTATTATAGGTATTTTAAACTCCTTTATTTTTAAATAATTCATGCTTATAGCTAATAATAATGCAGGATAACCAATTAAAAATTCTTTATTTCTGGGACGGGCAATAAGTATTTTTTCCAAAAATACCCTGATTTTTTCCTCGATCCCTAATACCGGCAGGAAGGAAAAATTTCCGGATCGAGCTACATAAATAACCAGGAATACTGCAAAAAAAGCTAAAATTATAACATGTTCAATAAGAATAGGTTTTTTTATCGTTTCCAAAATTAATAATTTACCTTCATTCTGCTTTAACCACATGATACCTAAAACCAAAAGCAGGGGAAGAAGATAAGAAATCTTGATACCGCTAAACTGCTCAATTCCTAACATAAACTTTCCACTACTTAATAATGCTGCAATAAGCAGGGCTCCGGACAAAGTAACAAAAATAATTCTAAAAAATCCAAGCAATACTATTTTAATCATTATAAAATATCCGGAATTTTCTTGATAGGTCTTTTTAGTACTTTTTGTTTCGCAATAAAAACTATCTCCTAAAAAATATTTTTCATTGCTTATAATGGCTAAAGTAGGAAATATCAATGCAGACAATAGAGCAAATAATTTAATCAAGAGTATTTCTTTTCCTAATAAGAGAAATGCTATTGAAAATAAAATTCCCAACACCAATAAAGCATAATTTTGTATTTTTTTCAAATTAAAAATATTTTTCAAAAGGATGATTCCACCGGAAATTACTCCCAGAATCAATATTAGTATAAAAATATTAGATTCTTGATATGGATTAAAAAGACTTGCTTTTCCGGTGCTAAAACCACAGTCATTTAAATTGTCTTTTATGTTCTTTATATAAGATGTATTTTCCTCTAAAAGATTTAATTCTTCATTCAGAAAGGGTTTGATATAAAATATTCTTACTTTTCTTTCTTTTGCTGCTCTAATCCAACGTTCCAAAGCCTTTTGAGTAGAAATAATTTCCATTTCTTCTTTCGTAATACTGTGCACCTTTACCGCCAATTCACTTGCTGAGTGTGCAATAGTTTTAATACCCTCCTGATTTGCAAATTCAATCATTCCAAACGGATACTTTTTTGTCCGTAGAAGTTCAGCGGTTAAAAACATGTTTTCTTTGGATGGATAGCCTAATACTGATTCTCCATCAAAAATGATTCCTGAAATATTACCAGCTTCATTACTTTCTTCGAATTTGAAATCAATATCTTCTTTACCTATTTGTGAAAAATTCTTAAAACGTAATATCACTTCAAAGCCAATATCTTTTACTAATTGGATGTCTTCCCGGGAAAATCCTAATCCCAATGCTTCAAGTTTTTCCTCGCTTCCTTTTACTTTTAAACTCCTGAAAGTTAAAAAACTATAATCTTTTATTGTATTTTTTCCCAATTGCCGCTGTAAATAATCTTTGATGCGAATATATTCTTTTTCATTTTTAAACACAATGTAAGATTCTCCTCCCGAAAGCTGAATTTTATCTATGAGATTCAGCGTCTTTAAGAAGAATTGGAATTTATTAAATTCTCTATTGGAAAAATATAGTATATCTCCGGATAAGCTCAACTTATCTAAGCTATCTTCATGAATTGCAATTGAATTAATTCCGGCAATTTTTATTTCTTTTAATAATTCGTCTTCTTTGTATCCTTCCTGATATGCCAGCTCTCTTAATTCATCCAGGCTCATTACTAATTCTACCTGTTTAAATTGATTTTCCAAAACAGAACGGTTAAAAAGAACTATAGCAGATACGGCCAGAGCTATAATAATAAAAAAAACAAAAACTTGAGGTACTTTTTTAGACAATTTTTTTCATCCTTTATTTTTCAATTTTGAAAACATAAAATATTTTAGCATATTTGTAATTGTAAGTAAAAGCTTAATAGAAGAAAGTATCGAGATATAGTATCTGGTATCGAACCCAAGGAAAGATTCGGGTTAAAATTGCAGGGAAAAAAACAGAGAAAAAAGTATGGAGAAATAAAATACAGTAATAAGTAATAAGTAATAAGAAAAGCGTACAACATTTAGCGTATAATTTATTAAGCTAAAAATTAAAAACTATAAAATCTACCAATTTGCTAATTTAACGATTAAAATATGTTTTTTCTCTTTGTCTTATTTTTTGATTTTCTTAACCAGCTAATGGAATGAATTAATAAATTTACTAATCAACTTCCTTATTCTTTATTCTGACTCCTGGCTTCCTTTTTTTCTTTTTCAATACCAATAGACAGGCGGGACGCCTATCCTACAGGAGGAAGAGTGATATACTCCATACTGTTTTACACTCCATATCCTTCTTCATCATAATTATTAGTACCGTTTAGTATTTCCATTCCCAGATGGTATTTTTTAGCTGTTTTTTTCTTTAAAAAATCTCTGGCTATTTCCGGAAATAAAATATAAGATAAAATATCTTCTATGTTTTCTGTAAAATATGGTGCTTCCTTTTTGACTTTTTCAATAGAAGGTTCTAATAAATCAGCAGGTCTGCATTTAATTATTTCATCTTTTTTAATTTTTGCTTTTTTAATTACTTTTGGATCAATAGTAGTAGGCGGCCGGCCGTAAAAACCCTTTAGATATTTTTTTACTTCTTCCGGAATCATTTTATAGCGTTCTTTCAGAATAACATTTAAAGTCGCTTGAGTTCCTACAATCTGACTGGTAGGAGTAACCAGTGGTGGATAGCCTAATTCTTTTCGTACATGAGGAATTTCTTTTAAAACTTCTTCGTATTTATTTTCAGCTTTTTGTTGTTTTAGTTGAACTGCCAAATTAGAAAGCATGCCACCGGGAATTTGATAAGTTAATACTCTGGTATCTATACCTTGCACATTAGATTCCATTTCCTTATGATTTTCTCTTACTTTTTTAAAATAAGCGGCAATTTCATAAGCTAACCTTAAATCTAATCCGGTATCTCGAGGAGTTCCCCGTAATGTTTCAACCAAAGGCTCTACGGCAGGCTGTGAAGTTTGAAGAGCTAAAGAAGAAATTGCGGTATCAACTACATCTATCCCTGCTTCCGCAGCTTTTAGATAAGCCATCATGCCCATTCCACTGGTAAAGTGACAATGTAATTGAAGAGGGATAGAAATCATTTTTTTTATTTCTTTAGTTAGGTTATAAGCTTCATAAGGAGAAATCAGACCTGCCATATCTTTTATGCAAATCGAATCCGCCCCCATTTGTTCCATTTCTATGGCCTTTTTCACGAATAATTCATTGCTATGAAACGGGCTTATTGTAAAACAAAGGGTTCCTTGAATATGAGCTCCTTCTGATTTGGTTACCTTGAAAGCAGTTTCCATATTACGGGTATCATTTAAAGCATCAAAAATACGGATGATATCTATACCATTTGCTACTGCTCTTTTAATAAATTCAATAACCACATCATCGGAATAATGCTTATAACCAAGTATATTCTGTCCTCTCAACAGCATTTGAAGTCTCGAATTGGGAAGTTTTTTTCTTAAAATTCTTAATCTTTCCCACGGATCTTCATCAAGATATCGAATACAGCTGTCAAAAGTTGCTCCACCCCAAACCTCTAAAGAATAAAATCCAATCGAATCTAATTTTTCACATATAGGTATCATTTCTTTAGTAGTCATTCTAGTTGCCAATAGAGATTGATGGGCATCACGTAGAGTTGTATCTGTAATTTTCAGGGGTTGGTTTGTCAATTGTTTGTCAATTGTATTTTTTTC
>Ga0075121_1001572_pt1 | contig 13977 bp, 11 predicted proteins | sample AntAceMetag02UKG_FD_69793 | JGI IMG/M metagenome (GOLD analysis project Ga0075121, IMG submission 69793) | Saline lake microbial communities from Ace Lake, Antarctica - Antarctic Ace Lake Metagenome 02UKG | ecosystem: Environmental > Aquatic > Non-marine Saline and Alkaline > Saline | place... | reverse complement strand
ACGATTTTATAGGAAAAAAAACGGCCCGGTCAGCATGGTGCATCGCAAAATTCTGATACTTTCAATGTTGGTTGTAATTCTGCTCTCCCGGGTCGTCCCGGCGGAATCCCATCCCCATATTTTTATTGTTCAGCGGCTGAGTATGGCCTTTGATGAAAAGGGCCTGGCAGGCATCCGGGTTCACTGGAAATTCGACGACATGTTTGCCGGGATGATTGCCGAAGACCATGATCGCAATCAAAACGGACACCTGGAACCTGATGAGGTGAAATCAATCCGGGAAAACGCCTTTTCCTACCTTGCAGAGTTTAACTATTTTGTTTTTATAAAAATTGAGAATACGTCGTTTAAGGTGAAATACACGACTGATTTTACGGCGACACTCCAGGACGGGCGGCTGGAATACCGGTTTTTTGTACCTTGTCATGTCCGAGCCACCCAAAGTATAAAAAAAATTACCGTGGCGACCTATGATCCCTCCTATTATTCGGCCATTTTTTTTGCGAAAAACAAACCTGTCTCACTGACCGCTTCAGATGCCTGTGAAGTCAAAACAGCCATTCGGGAAGACCCTGAAACCACGATTTATTATGGTATGGTTCACCCTTGGACCCTCTTTCTGGAATTTTGCCTGAAACCATGAAAAAATGCCTAACTATACTGCTGCTGTTTGTCGTAGCCTGCCTCTGGGCTGCTCCGGTTTCGGCACAGAATCCGTTTACTTCCAAATCGGAAACCCGGCATAAGGCTCCGCCACCGGTAATTAAAAGTCAGTTTTTTATAAAAATTATTGTCTGGCAGCACCAGATAAGACAAAAAATGTCTGATCTCATCAGGGATGTGCAGACCACTGGAAACATAATGCCGCTTCTGTTTCTGGTGGCGCTGGCGTTCAGTTACGGTGTCATACATGCGATCGGCCCGGGGCACGGCAAGTTTGTAGCCATGTCCTACGTTCTGTCGCACAGGGCATCTATTGTGGGCGGACTTCTGTTCGGTATTTTAACCGCCTTTTTGCACGGTTTTTCAGGGGCGGTGGGTGTGCTGGGGCTGCGCTATATCCTTCAGCGGGGTGTGGGTGAAACGCTTGGGTCGGTGACCACTGTAACCCAGATCATCAGTTTTGGCATGATTACGCTTCTAGGACTGAGTATTTTTTTGAAAAACAGTTACGCTCTGTTTTCAAAACCTGTATTCAGCCAACATGCACAGGAGACAAAGGCATCCCGCAAAGGCCTTGTCCCATGGGCTTTGGCCATTGGTCTGATTCCCTGTCCGGCAGTGGTGATGGTCATGCTGTTCTGTCTTTCCATGGATGCCATGACACTCGGCCTTGTCATGGCGGCTTTTATCTCCCTTGGGATGGCAATGACCATTTCCGGTGTTGTCATTGCCGTGCTTGTCGGCAAAGCCGGGGCTTTACAAATCGTTTCCAGAAAACACGCTGAAATGATCGAGCATGGTGTCGGGCTGGTTTCCGGAATGGCCGTTACCGTTTTTGGTGGGCTTTTTTTCATAGCTGCTGTCGGATGATTTATTGTTAAAAATGTGTTGGAAATCATGAGAGTTGGCGGTTGCAATTTTCTAATTTTATGTTTTTGAACTTTTTTGTATTGTACCGGTGCGTTGTATACAGTTTCGTGTTAGGGTACATTTTTGTGGTTGACTTTATGTTTCGTGTATTGTAAGTGAAAAAAATTCAGGTGCTCATGATGAGCTTGATAGGGAACCTCGTTAAAATCGGGGACGGGCCCGCCGCTGTGATCGGGGACGAAAGCTGCAAACCGCCACTGTTATGGAAGATTTTTTCTGAATGGGAAGGCGCAGCAAATAGGATGATCCGAGAGTCAGAAGACCTGCCTGAATTGTGAGGCGCCAGCTTCGTGGACAGAAGCGCGCCTGTGCCCCGAGGATGAAAAAGGGATTTCCCCGGATCGATTTTTTTCGGTTCGGGGATTTTTTTTCTCCGGACCCTTAAATTTTAATTAGGTTAATAGGGGGAGAAATGAAGAGAGAATGGTGGGTGTTTTTATTATTGGCGATAGCCATGTTTTTACCGGTGGCAGGCTATGCGGAGGAAACCGGTGACACCGAAAAGAAGGTTGAAATTCTGGGTGATATAGTTGTTACGGCAACACGATCTGAACAAAACGTTGAAAAAGTACCGGCACATGTTGCCGTTATCACAGCGGAAGATATCAAGGCCAGCGGAGCCCAGTCGATTCCTGATGTGCTGCGCAATCTTGGCGGTGTATTGGTTTCCGATTTGAACGGCAACGGCAACAACCAGACCATTGATATGGGGGGGTTCGGCGAAACCGCCAACCGCCATGTGGTCGTGGTGATTAACGGCCGCAGGGTAAATCCAATTGATCAGGCCGGTGTAAACTGGTCAATTATTCCGGTTGAAAACATAGAACGGATTGAGGTATTGCATGGCTCCGGCTCTGTTTTGTACGGAGATAATGCCATGGGTGGAGTGATCAATATCATCACCAAACGAGGCGGTGAAGGGTCGAAGTTTCACGTAGAAGCGGCCGCCGGAACAGCCAATACCAGCAAGATGAGAGTAGGCGGCGGATTCAGTGCAGGGCCGGTCGGATTGGATCTGGGATATACCGAGTATCATACAGACGGGTATCGGGATCGATCCGAGCTTGATCGTAAAAATATGTATGGAAATCTCCAGGCTGATTTTACGGACAGTTTTTCCGTATTTTTTGATGTTAGGGCCAGTCAAACCGAATATCAGCTCCCGGGTGTGCTGACAAAAGCCCAGATGGATGCGGACCGCACACAGTCTGTTAATCCCAATGATGAGGGTGAAGCCCGGAAAATTGCCTTTGCGCTGGGTTCCGAGAAAGATTTCGGGCAATACGGTGCATTGAAGGTTAATTTAAGCTACAGTGATGAAGATATCGACAGCGATATGGCATCGTGGTGGAGTTATATGATTTTTGATGTCCAGACCCTGGGATTGACATCCCAGTATATTCTTGAAAAAAATCTGGCGGGAAGAGATAATCGACTTACCCTGGGTGTGGATTTTTATGATACCCGGTATGAAGCCTGGAGCGGCAGCTTTAAAGGGGATCGAAGCAATAATTATAATCACAGCAAAAAGACGCTGGCCGGTTATTTTCAGGATGAGTTTAACCTGACGGATTCGTTGCTCCTGAATGTGGGTGCACGGTATGAGAAACCTGAAATAGAGCTGAACGCCGATGTCGCCGAAGTCCCGGGCCCTTATGGGCATCCTGCTAACAAAACGGATGAGGAGATGGATGAGGGAGAATGGGCCTGGAATATCGGTCTGGCCTATTCATTTTTACCCGGTTCAAAGATTTATGGACGCGTCTATCGTTCTTTTAGATATCCCGTGGTCGATGAATTTACCAGTTATTATACCGGTGAAATCAACGAAGATTTAAAGCAGGAGACTTCCATCGGATATGAGGCAGGCCTCGGGCTAACCCTGTTTTCAAAGCTAAAATTGAATCTCAGGGGCTATATGATGGAGGTTGAGGATGAAATCGTCTGGAGTGGTATCCAGAACGAAAATCTGGATGAAACCCGGCATGTGGGCGGTGAGGTCGATTTTACTTATCAAGCCACTGACCTTATTGCCCTTTATGGCGGCGGCGGGTATACGGATGCCGAGTTTACGAAGGGAATCAATGACGGAAAAGATATTCCCCTGGTGCCGGCCTGGAAAGCCAATGCGGGCGTCGATTTCAAGTTTGCCAATGGCCTGAGATACCGGGTTCAGTATAACTATGTGGGCGGGCAATATTTTGGAACCGACTACGGCAATGATTACGATGAAATGGACAGCCATAATACGGTGGATATGTATCTTTCCTATAATTTTAAGGGATTAGAGATATTTGCAAATGCGACCAATGTCTTTGATGAAGAATATTCCGATTCCGGATTCTATCGGTCCTATATGATGCCGCCTGATGCAACTTACTACCCGATGCCCGAAGCCGTTTATCTGGTGGGTGTGAGGTTCAGTTATTAATTTGGTGCCGGTTGTTTTGTAGAAAAGAAGCTTGATAAGGGGAGGCCGCGGGTCGCCCCTTTTTTTATGTTTCATTACGGGGCCATTTCCGGCATATACTTCTCCTGGAAATGGCGATAGCCGGTGGGCTGCATTTATGCTAATATGGATCTGTTTGTTTAAAAAGAAATTGTGGAGTTTCGGTCATTTTTAAAACAGAGGAATTGTTCATGCGAAATAGAAAAGAATTTTCAATCATTGCCCGGACTGTTTTTTTCTGCATTGGTATCTTGTTTTTTACCGGTATGACAGCGCATGCAGGGCCCCTGACCTTTACCGATTCGGGCGGCAATCATATTGCCATCGAGCAAAGCCCGGCCCGGGTAGTCTCCCTGGTGCCTGGGATTACCGAGACGATTTTCAGACTTGGCGCCGGAGACCGGGTTGTGGGGCGGACCTATCACGGTACTTGGCCCCCCGAGGTGGCTGACACCCCGGTTATGGGCGGTTTTTTTTCACCTTCTTTAGAGAGAATCGAGCAGGCCGGTCTGGATATAATTTTTTATTCAAAACTTCAGAAAAAAGTTATACAAAAATTTGACGGCAGTGCCTGCTCCATGGTCAATCTGGAAACGGGTTCACTTGCCGACAGTTATCAAAATATTTTTTTGCTGGGACGAATATTCGGACGTGAAAAGGAGGCACAAGTACTTGTGAATGAAATCAAGGATGAGATGAAGCATGTCTCTCAAAAGATAGATAAGATTCCAGCGGCAGCGCGATCGCGGGTCATGCGGATAATGGGGCGCGAGGGCATGATGACGCCGGGCAGCGACAGTTTCCAAAACGAGATGATTCGTGCGGCCGGGGGCATTGCACCTGATTTCGGCAAGAAGGGCAGCGCGGTGCCGGTAACCATGGATGAATGGATAAAATTCAATCCCCAGGTGATCTACGGCTGCGGCGGAGACCGTGCTCTTGTTGCCAATCTTCTGCGTCAGCCCGGGTGGAAGGATGTGGATGCGGTGAAAAGCGGGCGGATCTATTTTTTTCCCTGTGACCTGACATGCCGGGCCGCCACGAATACCGGCTATTTTGTCTCCTGGCTGGCATCCCGGATCTATTCGGGCGAGTTTGTGGCATCCGACAGCGGTGTTGCAGAGGATAAGATTATTAAAATCCGGAGCCTGGATATTGATCTTGATTATATCGAGAATGCACAGATCGCTTACAGTCGTATTTATGATTTTACCAACAAGACACTGGTGATCGATTTTAAAAATCCCCTTGATATTGTTTCAACTCTGGCCGGTTTTAAAAGCGATATAAAAACCGTGGGCAACCATTATGCGTCTCAGCCGTGCTGGGCCGTAGCCCATAAAGACGGCATGGATGCCATGGCCCGCCGGATATGCACGACCATGGAAAGAAGCCGGGACACTTCCAGTTTTATGATGACCGGGGCGGACATAGATAAGATGTCTGTCCGGACGGCGGCTTTCAAAGATATGCGGGTATATGCCCTGGTCACGGCCGGGGTTTCGTCCAATGCCCTCCGTACCTCCGTTGATGAAGGCAATTACTATGAACCGGGCACTATCAATATTATCCTGCTGACAAACATGAAACTCAGCCAACGGGCCATGACCCGGGCGATTATTACTGCCACCGAGGCCAAAACCGCGGCCCTGGCCGATCTCGATATCCGCAGCAGCTTCAGCGGTGCACTTAACCAGGCCACGGGCACAGGTACCGACAACATTATCGTGGTGCAGGGCACGGGCGTGGATATCGACAACAGCGGGGGCCATACCAAAATGGGCGAACTTCTGGCAAAGGCCGTGTATGCCGGTGTTACCGAGGCGGTTTTTAAACAAAACGGCCATACATCCTCGCGGAACGTTTTTCAGCGCCTGAACGAGAGACGATTGACCCTGTTTGAACTGCTTTCCGATATGCCCTGTGACTGCACTGCTCAAAGACCGGCGTTTTTTGAGGGTGTGGAACATCTCCTGCTGGATCCTTTTTATGCCGGTTTTATCCAGTCTGCCCTGGCCCTGAGCGATGCGTATGAAAAGGGACTGGTCCGGGATCTTGGGGCCTTTGAAATCTGGTGTCGTGAAATCACGCAGGAGATTGCCGGAGAAAAAGTCGATGATTCCAGGGATTTTATTGTTTCCGATAAGATTCCCATGGTCCAGAAGATGGCGCTCAATGCTTTGATAAACGGAGCCTGGCGGAAAGTTCAGTGTAGAGAGAAATGAATTAAACCTTGAGATTAAAGCGGAGTTTGTATACCCTCTAAGCGGTTCGGGCCAGGTTGCCTGTTTTGCATAACAGGTTATTTGATGCTGGGTAATGCATCTGGTCAGCGTCAAGTGCCCGGTAAGTTAACTTTTTCATGAGGCCTGTATGGCAGCCTATTTTATCCGGCGTCTGCTTCTTATTATCCCGACCTTTATTGGCATCACCATCATGGTGTTTACCATTACCCGCTTTGTGCCGGGCGGGCCCATCGAGCGGATCATTGCCCAGGCCCGGCAGATGCAGAGCATCGAAGGCGGAGCCCCGGCTGCGGGGGACAATCAGACTCAGCCGCTTTCCGAAGAACAGATCCAGGAGCTGAAGCAATACTACGGTTTTGACAAACCGATCCTTGTCAGCTATTTTTTATGGCTGGGCAAGGTGCTGACCGGAGATCTGGGGACATCCACCCGGTACTATGATCCGGTCTGGGATATGATTGCAGAGCGTATTCCCATTTCACTTTATTTTGGTCTGATCTCCATGGTCATCGTGTACGGAGTCTGCATTCCTCTGGGGATTGCCAAAGCCATCAAACATACAAGCGTTTTTGACAATATCTCCTCCATGATTGTTTTTATCGGCTATGCCGTTCCCGGCTGGGTCATCGGGGTGTTGATGCTGGTGCTGTTTGCCTCGCACTGGGAATTTTTTCCACTGGGGGGCATGATCAGCGACGGATTCGAAGACTTTGGCCTGATCCAAAAGGGGATCGATATTCTCTGGCATACGATTCTGCCGCTTCTGGCCTATGTCCTGGGGTCCTTCACCGTCATGACCTTTCTGATGAAAAACACGCTCATGGACAATCTGTCGGCGGATTATGTGCGCACCGCCATTGCCAAGGGCCTGCCGTTTAAAAAGGCGGTGTTCAGGCATGCCCTCAGAAACAGCCTGATACCCATTGCCACCAGTTTCGGCAATAATGTGTCGGTGATTCTGTCCGGGTCCTTTCTCATCGAAAAAATTTTCAATATCAACGGGATGGGCCTTTTAGGCTATGAATCCGTGGTGGAGCGGGATTATCCGGTGGTGATGGGTATTCTGGTGATTTCATCACTGCTTTTCATGATCGGCAACATTCTTTCGGATGTCTGTGTAGCCCTGGTGGATCCGCGGGTGAAATTCGAGTAAATCACATATGAAACTCAATCCCCTGACCCAAAAAAAAATAAAGCGATTCAGATCCATCAAACGCGGCTATTATTCGTTTCTGATCATCATGGCCATGATACTCCTGTCCTTTGGCGCGGAACTGCTGGTCAGCAACCGGGCATTGATCGTTCATTACCAGGGACAATATTATTTCCCGACCTACGGGTATCAGATTGCCGGGAAGATATTCGGGCTTGATTATGATTATGAAACCGATTACCGGCAATTAAAAATAAAGTTTGAAAAAGAAAACAGCACCAACTGGGTCCTGTTGTCGCCAATACCCTATAACGCCTTTGAAAACGACCTGAAGGAGGATGATTTCCCGCCGTTTCCCCCTTCCTGGGCCGATCATCATTACCTGGGAACGGATACCGTGGGCCGCGATATTGTGGCACGCTTGGTCTACGGGTTCAGGATCGCCATTTTGTTTTCCCTTGTTCTGCTGCTGGTGAACTACTGTGTGGGAGTTGCCATCGGCAGTGCCATGGGGTTTTTCGGCGGCAGGTTCGATCTTTTTTTCCAGCGCATTATCGAAATCTGGTCCAATGTTCCCTTTTTGTATATTATTATTATCATCTCCTCCATTGTGGTCCCCAGTTTTTTTATGCTGATTATAATCATGGCCTTTTTCGGCTGGATCGGCATGACATGGACCATGCGGACCATTACCTACAAGGAGAGGGAACGGGATTATGTTCTGGCGGCCAGGGTCCTTGGTGCCGGCAGCTTCAGGATTATATTCAGGCATATCATTCCCAATACCATTGCCGTGATTGTGACATTTGCGCCCTTTGCAGTCTCGGGGGGTATCGTTGCCCTGACCTCCCTGGATTACCTGGGGTTCGGCCTACCGCCGCCCACACCAAGCTGGGGTGAGCTGCTGCAGCAGGGATGGGCCAATCTGGATGCCTGGTGGATCGGGGGTTCGGTCATTGGTGCAATGACCCTTACCTTGATGACCGTTACCTTCACCGGTGAGGCCATCCGGGAGGCCTTTGATCCCAAGCTGCATACGACCTATGAATAAGCGTAATGAATCGAAAGGCAAAAAATAATATGGCATTTTTCGGCAAGGCTGTTTCCTGTTTAAAAGCATTTGTGATTCTTGTTTTATTAATCTTCATGGTTTCATGTGGAAAGGAACAGGAGGAAACTAAAGTTGAAACCGATGAAATAACAAAAGAGGTGACCGAAGATAAATCTGAAATAAAAATTGATAAAATAATACTTCCGCAAGACCTAAAATGGCTGGCCAATGATTCAGACCCTGTATTTGCCGCGCCCGATGCCGAAAAAGGCGGTATTTTTCACAATGCCGTCCTCAGTTTTCCATTGACATTCCGGGTGGTGGGGCCGGATTCCAACAGCAGTTTCAGGAGTGCCATCCTCGGAAACCACCTAAGCCTGACCGGAATTCATCCCAATACCTTGAACATCATTCCCGAACTGGCCACGCAATGGGCCTATGGGAAAGATAAAAAGACCATGTATTTCAAGCTGAACCCCAAGGCCCGCTGGTCCGACGGTGTGCCGGTGACAGCCGATGATTTTGCCTTTACCTTGGAATTCATGCGCTCCAGGCATATTGTTGCGCCCTGGTATAACGACTACTATACCAAGGAGATCGAAAAGGTTGTCGTGTACGACGATCAAACTCTGGCGGTGGTCAGTACCAAGGCCCAGCCGGATTTGCATCTAAAGCTCGGCATCAGCCCTACGCCGCGCCATTTCTACAAAACCCTGGACAAGGATTTTGTCAAAAAATACAATTGGAAGATTGTACCCAATACCGGCGCCTACCAGATTTCAGATTTCAAAAAAGGAAAGCATGTTATATTCAAGCGGAAAAAAAACTGGTGGGCCAAAGACCTGCGGTTTTTTAAAAATCGCTTTAATGTGGACACGGTCAAATTCTCCGTGGTCCGGGATCATAACCTGCTGTGGGAGTATTTTAAAAAGGGCAGGGTGGATGTCTTTTCCGTGGTAATGCCCAAGTTCTGGCACGTGCGCACCAAAACGCCGGTGGTGGAAAACGGATATGTACACAAGATATGGTTTTTTAACGATACCCAGCAATCGGCCATGGGGTTGTGGCTCAACCAGGACCGGGAAATTTTTAAAGATCTCAATGTCAGGTATGCCTTTGCCCATGCCATGAATATCCGGAAGGTGATTGAACAGGTGCTGCGCAATGATTACTTCAGGCTGGAGCACGGATTTGTGGGCTATGGCCCTTATTCCAATACAGCGATAAGGGCCCGACGGTTTGATCTTGAAAGGGTCGACCACTATATGCGGGCATCAGGCTGGCTCCGTGGCCCGGACGGGATCTGGCAGAAAAATGGCCACCGGTTTTCCGTGGAGGTCTCCTACAGCCAGGATGCGCATACACCACGGCTGGTGGTGTTAAAGGAAGAGGCCAAAAAGGCGGGCATTGAGCTGCGGCTCCAGCGCCTGGACCCTGCGGCTGCCTATAAAAAAGTTATTGAAAAAAAGCACGATGTAGCCTGGATGGGCTGGAGCACATCATTGCGGCCCCAGTACTGGGAGCATTTTCATTCGGTCAACGCGCACAAGCCCCAGACCAACAATATCACCAACACCGATGATCCGGACATGGATCACCTCATCGAAGCCTTTCGCGATTCTTTAGATGAAAAAGAGCGAATCGAACTGTCCCTGAAGATCCAGGAAAAAATTCATGCCATCGGCTGCTTTGTGCCGACATTCATGGTGCCCTATACCCGGGAAGCCTATTGGCGCTGGTGGAAACTGCCAAAGGTTCCGGGGACCCGGCATTCGGGCAGCCTCTTCAGCTCCTTTGACAGCACCACCGGCGGCCTTTTCTGGTATGACAAGCAACTGCATGAGGAGACTAAAAAGGCCATGAAGCAGAAAAAGAAATTTTCCCCGGTTACCATTATTGATGAAACGTTTAAGGGGCAGGGAAGTTAGAAATTGGAAATTTGGAACGAGCAAAGAGGAAAGAGAAACTTGCAACCTATCTTAACCCAGCACCCAAAACTCAGCACCCATTAACCCAAAGGAATATTTCTTTGAAATCCGATGTCATTCTACAGGTAAAAGATCTGGTAACGGCTTTTGAGACCGAAGACGGCAGGGTCAGGGCATTGGAAGATGTGAGTTTTTCGGTGGCGGCCGGACAGACGCTGGGGATCGTGGGAGAGTCTGGGTGCGGAAAGAGTGTCACCGCACTGTCCATCATGCGGCTGCTGCCCAAACCCTCGGGCATCATCGAGAAAGGAGAAGTTTTTTTTCGGGATACGGATATTCTCAGGCTCCCTGCCGATCAGCTCTATAAGATTCGCGGTAATCGGATCTCCATGATTTTCCAGGAGCCCATGACCGCCCTGAACCCGGTTCAAAAGATTGGGAAACAGCTAAAAGAGGTTTTCTGGCTTCACTACCCTGATATGACGGAACAGACGATTTGGGAAAAATCCATACAAATGCTGAAAAAGGTGGGCATTTCCGAGCCCGAGGCCCGGTTGAATGAATACATGCACCAGATTTCAGGGGGCATGCGTCAGCGGATCATGATCGCCATGGCCCTTTTGTGTAAACCCGATATCCTCATTGCCGACGAACCCACCACGGCCCTGGATGTCACCATTCAGGCCCAGATTCTTGATCTGATCAAAAAGATGCAGCAGGACATGGGCATGGCGGTGATTTTTATTACCCATGACCTGGGGGTTATTGCGGAGGTCTGTGATGCTGTCCTGGTCATGTACGCGGGCAGGGTGGCTGAACAGGCCCTTGTGGGGGAATTGTTTAAAAATCCCCTTCATCCGTATACCCGGGGGCTTTTATCGTCGATTCCAAGGCTGGAAAGCCTCCGAAAGTCACAATTGAAGACGATTCCGGGTATGGTGCCGAGTCTGGCTGATCTGCCCGAAGGGTGTCGGTTTCGAAATCGTTGTGAACATGTCATGGCAAAATGCAAAATAGCGCCGCAGTTAAGAGATGTCGGCGACAATCATCTGGTGGCGTGCCACCTTTATAAGTGAAAAGTGAACAATAAAAAGTGAAAAGTGAGAACTTAAGGCATTCTACCAATTTTAATCTGCAGATTACACAGATCATGTAAATTATAATGTATCCCGTTTATTTTATTTGTAATTTGTGCATTGTAATTTGGGATTTGTTTGTATTTTGGATATTGTATTTTGGAATTTTCAGTTTATCCTGCTTTGGTACTTGTAATGTGTTATTTGTAGTTGATTAGGATTAAATTGTTTTAAAATTCAATGTATTATGACTGACTATATTCTTGAAGTTGAAAATTTGAAGATGCATTTTCCCGTGCGCGGCGGTATATTTCGGCGCCAGACAGGACAGGTGCATGCCGTGGATGGTGTATCTTTTAAAGTCGAGCACGGCCAAACCCTCGGGATTGTCGGGGAATCCGGATGCGGCAAAACAACGCTTGGGCGTACAATTGTAAGGCTGTATCTGCCCACTGCCGGCAGGGTGCTGTTCCAGGGAAAGGACCTTTCCCGGGCGGATCGGCACCAGATGCGGCGATTGCGGCGGGATATGCAGATGATTTTCCAGGATCCTTTTGAGTCTTTAAATTCCCGCCATATGATCGGCGATATCATCGAAGAACCCTTTGCCATCCATAATATCGGCAGTGCCGCAGAACGCAAAGCCGAGGTGGGGCGGCTGCTCGGGCGGGTGGGCCTTTCCCGCAATGTAGCAGAGCGTTTCCCCCATGAATTCAGCGGTGGACAGCGCCAGCGCATCGGCATTGCAAGGGCCATTGCGCTAAAGCCAAAATTGATCATCTGTGATGAACCGGTTTCCGCACTGGATGTCTCCATTCAGTCCCAGATTTTGAATCTGCTTTTGGAGTTGCAGCAGGAAATGGGGCTGAGCTATGTGTTTATTGCCCATGATCTTGCGGTGGTAAAACATATTTCCGATCATATTGCCGTCATGTATCTGGGGAAAATTGTGGAATACACCGATGCGGACAAACTCTATGAAAGCCCCCTCCACCCCTACACCCGTGCCCTTATTTCAGCCATCCCCGTGCCGGACCCGGCAATAAAAAAAGATAGGCAGATTTTATCAGGAGATGTGCCTTCTCCGATTCATCCGCCCCAGGGATGCCGGTTTCATACGCGCTGTCCCGTGGCTTTTGATTTGTGTTTTCATCAAGAACCGGAGCTTCGCCCTGTCCAGGGAACCACAGGGAACGAGCACCTGGTGGCATGCCACAGGGCCCATGAATCTTATTCTTACGCCCCTGAATAAGGATGGCGCAGAAAAGCCATCATCTGCTAATCCGAATAGACCGAACCAGAAAAAGTCTCAGGTATGCGCAAAAATTCAGTCTTGACCGGCCGGTAGAATAATTTGTGCAGGATTTTATAATGCAGTTACAATTATGCCGGCAATAGCTGTGATCATACCAAGCCCCTGGAGTTTTGTGATCTTGTCTTTCAGAAATATAATAGCCAGTGTTATGGTGACTATCGATAAGGCGGAAGCGATGGGTGTAATCAATATTGCATCGCCGATGGTCAATCCATAATTAACCATTGCGACGGCCCCGGCCTCAATACTGCCCATCAGGAAAATTATTGTTTTTGTTTTTATGGGAGCTTTTGCCAGAGAAATCTCTCGTTTGATGAGAAAAGAAAAGAATAGTAAGAAAACAATAATTCCAAACTTCACAAATAGCGTTGTTGCCAGCCACCCAATTTTTTCAGATATAACTTCACTGATATTCCAGAAAACGCCAAAGAAAAAAGCGCCCAGGACGGTTTCTTTAACGCCGAGTGAAAGTTTAAAACGATGGTTTTTAATATCACGCCAATTTACGGATGCCAAAGTGACCCCGGAAATAATCATGAAGACACCTGCGGACTGCATTGCGGAAAGCCGCTGGCCCATAAAAATAAAAGCAAACAGCATCGTGAAAACCGCCCATAGATTCATGGCCGCGGCAACAATCGATACATTGCCTATCTCGAAACCTCTGAAAAAAAATAAGTATCCGGTAGAATAAACAATTGCCGCGATTGGGAGCAAAATGATTATCCAGATAGGGACATTGAAGTTTATTGTGAATGCGACTAAAAGCAGACAGAGAGATATTAAACCTGCCAGTTGTGACCAAAATAAAGATTTAAAAGGACCTATCTGTTTGGAGTAAACACCTCCTAAAAAATCATATAATCCCCATCCAAACATACCGCCTATGCCGGATAAAATACTTAAAAGGGCTGTACTCATGATTGTCGAATACCTTTCTTTTGATGCTATTGGATGCTCAGTCTAACTGGACTTATCAGGTAATTTTTTTTTCTAACAGCGTACCCAACCTATTTTATTTGGTGATATGGGTGATACCTAAGATAAGCGATTAGCTCTTAGCAATTAGACATAATGATTGATAGTGAAGCGGCATGCGATGGCATAGCCGGCAACCCGCAGAAAATGATCATGGGCTCCGACGAGCAATTGAAGGCCCATTCTCG
>Ga0075121_1001569_pt1 | contig 13995 bp, 15 predicted proteins | sample AntAceMetag02UKG_FD_69793 | JGI IMG/M metagenome (GOLD analysis project Ga0075121, IMG submission 69793) | Saline lake microbial communities from Ace Lake, Antarctica - Antarctic Ace Lake Metagenome 02UKG | ecosystem: Environmental > Aquatic > Non-marine Saline and Alkaline > Saline | place... | reverse complement strand
CATCCTGGAACGCAAAATATACTCCCTGAAAGAACAGTCTGTTGATTCCTTAAAAAGCCTTGAAAAATGGTCAGTGGAATAGCATGCTTTTCGCGCTTCATCTTTAAGCTTGAAGCGCTTTTCCGGCCGCTCACGAATTTTTCTGCACAAGTTTTGTATAAAGTTCGCAATTTTTGAATTTTCACAAGCCAAACAATATTTTTCATCCTGATGCTTTATTTCAAGAAGCGCAATCTTGAGCCAATCAGCCGCTTCCGCATCGCGCCGCTCAAATTTTAGCTTTGCTATTCGTTCAAGAATCTGAGAAAAAAATGGAAAATTGGATATTTTGCGGTGCAGTTTCGGCATTAAAGAATTATCGGGAAACACTGGCACGCCGCGACTGTCACAATAATTAAAATGAGAATAAATAACGACAAGCGGCTGTTCTATGCAAGTTGTCCCTATGTAAGAAATGCCGTCGCGCAAAAAAAAACAATCGCCGGAACTCAATTCGTATTTAACCCCGTCGATAACCATAGCCCCCTTGCCGTCTATTATTGTCCACAGGTCAAAATTGTTCCATTTCGACTTTTTCTCTTTTGTCCATCTCCAGTCAGGCTTGCAAAAAACCTTTCCGCAGCTTGTCACTGAAAGATATTTTAATAAATCATAGCTCATATCGTATTAGTCCAAATTATTCTCTGATTAGTCCATTGATTATAGACTTAAAATATTATAAAATCAAAATACGATATGCTTTATTATGACAAATTGCAACAATAAAGGTTTTTAGAAAAATGGATAAAATGACTTCACGCGAACGACTGCGCCGTTGCTATTATAACGAAGAAACCGACAGGCCCGGCATATATGTGCGCGGCATATCTCCATTCAAGGAGATGGATTCCACATATGACAATTTGAGAAAACGCGTCCTTGCTGAATGCGAACTCAAGGCTTGTTCTTCAGGAATTTCTTTTGTCAATAGATTGCCCGAAGAGACAAGAGAAGAAGAATACGATGAAAATTTTAAGCGTATAACAACAATCCTGCGCACGCCAAAAGGGGAGCTTCAATCCTCCCGTTTAGTCGGTTTGCGCGGACAGCCGGGGCTTCATGAAACCTATTTTTTAAAAGACGCTGAAGACGCTGAAAAATATTTATCCTTGCCCTTGCCTGAAATAAAAGGAGACTCTTCAGATTTTTTCCAGCTTGTTGCAAAAATGGGAGAGCGTGGAATTGTTGAAGCAGCCTTGAACCGCAATCCGGCATCAATAGTGGTCGAACTGTTTGGCTCCGAAAACTTTGCGCTAATGAGCGCGCTGGAGCGCGACATAGTTCATGAATTGATGGAAAGAGAATGCGAAATACTCAAAAAGAGAGTCAAAATATTGATAGAACAAAATATGGGGCCTTTTTTTTCAATGCTGGGAGAAGAATACATTGTCCCCCCATTGCATGGCCGCAAAGACTTTTTTGATTTCAATGTAAAATACGACAAGCCCATAATAGATATAATACACAATGCTGGAGGCCGAATCCATATCCACAGCCATGGCTCAATAAAAACTGTAATTGATGGATTTGTGGAGCTTGGAGCCGATGTGCTGCATCCTTTTGAGGCGCCCCCAATGGGAGACATCACTCCAAAAGAAGCAAAGGAAGCCTTGCGCAACAAAACAACACTTGAAGGCAATATCCAGATAGCGCATCTCTATGAGACAGACTGCAATTTTATAAGGGAGCAAACCGAACAGCTTATATCAACTTGTTTTGACGACAGCAAAGGACTCATCATTTGCCCCACCGCCTCGCCATATCTGATAGGACATGGCGCAGATTGCACAGACAAATACTTTGCAATGATAGACACAGTGTTAAATTGGAACAAACAATGAAAAAAGACATTGAAATAATCAGGCAACTGGCTCAAAGCTATCTTGAAATATGCAATGAAGACATTCAGGATAAACGGCGAAGCTTATGGCGAAAACATAACAGCTTGAAAATGACAAGGCCGCTTATCTATACTCGCGCCTTTGCGTGGAAAGAAATGCCTGAATCGCAATGCAAATGCGAAAACCCACTATTCAGGGAGCATGAAGAAAAATTGCGCAAAAAAATATTCTGGCATTCCCTTGATGATGACTCTATTTTTGAGCCTTGGCTTGAAATGGGAGTTGTCTTCAAATTTTCGGGCTGGGGCATAAACATAGCCAAACACTCAACAGGCGAACTTGGCGGAGCATACAAAACAGACTATCCTCTCAAATCTTTGGACGACATAACAAAAATGAGAGCTCCACTCCACGAAATAGATGAAGCGGAAACCGCTAAAAACTTGTCAATGCTTCAGGATGCCGTAGGCGATGTCATCATGATAAACCTTGACCGTGGCCCCGCTTGCCGCATGTGGACTGGCGACATTTCCACTGACCTGGGGCATTTGCGCGGAATCGAAAACATAATGATGGACATGATGGACAACCCTCAATGGATGCATGAAATTCTCGCATTTATGAGAGACGGAATAATGCAAAATCATGAAATGGCTGAAGCAGCCGGAGACTGGGGTCTATGCGCTCATCAGAATCAGGCAATGCCGTATTCGGAAGAATTGCGAGACCCTGTGCCAAACGCAAACGGCGTCAAACGCTCAGAACTATGGGGATACATGGCCGCTCAGGAATACACTCTCATATCTCCCGCCATGCACGATGAGTTTCTGTTGCAATACCAACTGCCTATCCTCAAAAAATTCGGACTCGTGGCTTACGGCTGCTGCGAAGATCTCACAAGGAAAATCGATATGCTCCGCCAGATCCCAAACCTCAGACGAATTGCCGTTTCTCCATTTGCCGACTTAAAAAAATGTGCGGAACAAATAGGAAGCGACTACATTTTGAGCTATCGGCCAAACCCAGCGGAAATTGCAGAAACTCTGAACCCGGATCGTGTCAGAACATCCATCAAACACGCTCTGGAAATATGCAAGGCTAACGGTTGCCACACAGACATAACCCTTAAAGATGTCGAAACTGTGCAAGGCAACCCTGATCGCGTTCGCGAATGGGTTAAAGAAGTCAGAGCAGCCATTGACAAAGACTGGTAAAAAAAAGGGATGCTCTATGTGTCCAGCTCAACCAGCCAATTGTAAGTGTCCGGCAATTCGCCATATTGAATGCCGATCATACGCTCATGCAACTTTTTCAAAACTGGCCCTATGTCATCGCTGTATGTGCAAGTAATTCCTTCGCTCATTATGCTTTTGACCGGAGTGATGATTACTGCGGTGCCGCATGCGCCAATTTCGGCAAAATCAGCGAGTTCATCCTTGTGAACCGGCCTTCTCTCAACTGTCATGCCGCAGTCTTCCGCAATTTTCATAAGCGACAAATTGGTGATGCTTCTAAGTATGGAACTCGAGTCGGGAGTGACGTACTTGTTGTCTTTGGTGATCGCAATAAAATTGCTTGTTCCAAATTCCTCAATGTATTTGTGCTCTTTTGCATCCAAAAACAAGGCGATAGACGCGCCTTTTGAATGAGCCAGCGCGCGCGGCTTCAGCCCCGCCGCATAATTCCCGGCAACTTTGACATGGCCGGTTCCGCTTGGAGCCGCGCGGTCAAATTCCTCCACAAGATATGCGTGGACAGGCTTTATCCCGCCTTTGTAATATGCGCCAACGGGCATTGCCATGACAATAAACTCATAATCCAGACTAGGAGAAATGCCTATCTGAGCTGAAGTCCCGATCAAAAGCGGACGGATATAAAGCGAGCCGCCTGTGCCATACGGAGGTATATAATCGGCGTTGTCTTTCACTACCTGGAAGACCGCTTCCATAAAAATATCATGCGGAACTTCAGGAGCCATTATATGATTAGCTGTGGATTGCAGTCTTTTTGCGTTTTCTTCCGGACGAAATATGCGCGCCTTTCCATCTTTGCAGCGAAACACTTTAAGCCCTTCAAAAGCAGCCTGGCCGTAATGAAAACATGTCGCCGCTATGGACAGGGTTATATTCGGATCGTTTGAAAGCTGGCCTTCACCCCATTTCCCATTGCGATAGCTGTAGCGGATATGCGATTTGACGGGCATATATTTAAATTCCAAATTCTTCCAGTCAATTTCCATAAAATAATGCCCGTCCTATTTTTTTAATGCAACAAACTCATTCTTTCAAAAAATTATCGCAATTAACTTGCAATTGCTGTCATACTAAATTAGTTATACTAATAAGAGACAAAGCTCATTAATCTATAATAAAACGTTAAACATACAAGGGAGGAAAGATGAATTTTTTTAAAGCTTTATTCGTGGGGTCTGTCATGACGTGCTTAATCTTGACAGTAGGATGTCAATCTGATAAAGTGGAAGGCGAAACAATCCCTCAACCGCTGGCCGGTCCGGGCAGCGGAGAAAAAATCGGCCCTTGGGAAGAAGGAAATTTATCATTAGCCGACAAAGACGGCTGGGTTCCTATTTCAACCATAAAACTGCCGACCATCTACTTTGCTTACGACCAGGACCGCATCGGCACCAGCGAAAGAGCCAAGCTTGAAAGCGTGGCCAACTATTTGAGCAAGAATTCAAGCATTTGCCTGATTATTGAAGGACATTGCGATGAGCGCGGCAGCGAAGAATACAACCGCGCCCTGGGCGAACGCAGAGCAATATCCATCAAGGACTACCTGGTTAATCTGGGCGTGTCAGACTTCCGCATGAAGACCGTCAGCTACGGCGAAGAGCGTCCGGCGGTTGAAGGCTCCACCATAAGCGCTTTTTCAAAGAACCGTCGCGGCGACCTTATAGCGGCCAAAAAACCCGCAAAATAAAAAAAACGCGCAAACAATAAAAATTTGCCTCTTTCAGGTTTATAAAAACTTGAAAGAGGTTTTTTGTTGCAAAAAAAAAGCACGGCGAAGCCGAAAGTTATATGCGACAGTGTGCTGGACTTTTGGCGGCTACATCTTCTTGCCTAATTTCATTTTAAAATAGTTATTGTTTTCTTGACATCACTTGACAAAATCTTTTTTTTAAGGTATACTTAATACGTGTTAAGTAAAATTAAAGAAGGTTTTTCATGAAACAAATAATCACTTTGAAAGATGTTGCCAATGCCGCAGGCGTAAGCCGAGTTACAGCCTCTTTTGTAATGAATAACCGTCATAATGATTTAAAGATATCTGAAAAAACTTGTCAAAAAGTGAAAGAAACAGCAGAAAAACTGGGTTACTTCAGAAATGAAATAGCCAGCTCTATGCTGACTGGCAAAAGCAAGGTAATAGGCATTGTCGCAAAAAACTCTTGGACTGAGTATTCTGCAAAAATAATAGAGGGAGCAATGATAAGAGCCGCTCAAAAAGGATATCATGTAAAATTAATTCCATGGGAAGAAAACAATATTAAAAATGTTGTCAAGCAATGTCTATCCCAGCGGCTGGCTGGAATTATTGCCCGTTCAATCGAGCTTGAAGAAGTCAATGAAATTTTCAACATATTAAGCAAATACAACATACCTGTGGCAGAAGTTGGAGAATCGTTGAGAACCGGAGCAGGCATAAGGGTTCTTTCAGACGATTTTTTGGGCACAAAATTGGCCCTGGATCATCTTCGCATGCTTGGGCATAGAAATATATATTTTGCCACTTTCGGCAGCGCTAAATCATTGTTCAGCGTTTTGAGGGCAAAAGCCTATTCCGCTGTGATGGCAGAATTCAACTTGAATGCATCTGGAAAAACGATTGTATTTGAAAAAGACACAACTGATTTTCAAAACAAAATAAGCAGCCTCTTGAAAAGCAAAAAGCGCCCTACTGCTTTTTTTTGCGGGGGGGAAACGTCTGCGATGCTTTGTATCAGGGTCGCATACGAGCTGAATATCAAAATTCCAGAGACCCTTTCCATCGTTGGATATGGGGATTCGATGTTAAGTAAATTTGCAACCCCAGCCCTTACAGTGGTGCATCAACCTTTTAGGAAACTAGGAGAAGAAGTGGCTGAACAATTGATTAAAGATATAACCTCAAAAAACATGCAGTCATTAACAAAACCCATTGAAAAAATACTGCCAGTGCAACTGACAGAAAGAAACACAACCGCCAAGGCAAGACAGGATAAAGATGCTCAAATGGAGGGCAAATGAAACAAATAAAACAATTTACACTTATTGAACTGTTGCTAGTCATAACAATCATAGCAATTCTTGCAAGCATGCTATTGCCCACCTTGAGCAAAGTGCGTAAAAAAGCAAAGTCTATACAATGCAAAAGCAATCTTGCTCAAATAGGCTTTGCCACTATGCAATACGCGGAAGATTTTAGTGGATGGGCTCCAATAACCAGCACAGAAAATACAAGCTATACATTCACTAATTATCATATTTTCACATCATATCTGAGCATAACACAAAAAACTCCAGGTCAAAATTTACTTGTGGCTCCAGTTGCGTTATGCCCCACAAAAAAATGGAGCAATGCCGACTTGGGGATGGGGGAATATTGGGCTGACTGGTGGGCTGCCAGCTATTCATACAATGCTCATATGACCAATCAGGCATGGCTAAGTATACAACCTGAATTACTAAACAAAATGACAAATGTTAAAAATTCATCGACTCGCCTCCTTTGCGCAGATTCATTTAAACTTGTTCCCAATTCACTTGACACAATAACGGAATTTGATTTTCGTCATCAAAAAATGACTAATATTCTATACGTTGATGGGCATGCGGGCCAAAAGCGCTTGGCGGAAATACCTATTTCAAGATTTGCCAACAACGACCCTGAAAATTTTTATAACAATAAGCAATGACCTGTTGCATTATAAACCATTAAAAACAAAATAACATAAAGAGGCAATTGCAAAAGAATCAACAAATACTTTTAGCTTTGCCTGTGAAAATAAGCTCTAATAAATCAAGGAAATATAAAATGCTTAAAATTGCAGTTGTTTTTTTCTGTATGCCCATTGGATTATTGGCAATGGTCATGAATGGATGCAATACAATAGAATTGGAACAGTCAAAGGTAAAACTAAATGTTAAAATTGACTTAAATAGGACTCAGCCGCTGAGAAAAACTGTTTGGGGATTAAATACTCAGATTATTTGGGACAAAGCTGTTTATCATCACAAGAGCTTCATTAAATTATATAGGCAACTTGGCAGTCCAACCGCTCGTTTCCCTGGAGGAACGCCAGCAAATTGGTATTATTATAAAACAGGGGGAGTGAAACTCTTTGCAAAGGGAGAGCATCACAAAGAGGCTATCAATAAAACAACTCAACTATTGCAGCAAAACAAGGAAAAAATAGACATCAACTCTTTTGCGGCAATGATACAAAAAACAAAAGCTCCATTTATATTGGTCTTAAACATGCATTATAGCGAAAATGAAACTTTAGAATACATGAATATAGTCAAATCCTTGGGCGTAATTCCTTATGGAATAGAAATGGGAAATGAACTGTATTTCAGTTATTACAGCAATGCTTTTTCACCTGAAAGCTACTTGAAGAAGGCGGCTAAATTATCAAAAAAAATCCATGAAGTTTTCCCTGACATGCCTATATCACTGCTGGTTCACTCTGCTATATATTCTCAAATGAGTTTTTTTAATAAAATTACAAGCGGCTCCTCAATATTTAAAAATCAAAATAATCAACGGGCTTATGAGTGGAATAAGGCCATCGCATCTGCCACGTTAAACTATCAGGCCATAAGTGTTCATACCTACGGCCCAATCGTGATGAACCAGCAAGAACTCTTTCACATTCTTAAAAATGATGATAACGTGAGTGAATTGACAAGCGCTGACGCTAGCAATCTTAATGCATTTTTAAAATACAGTTTTGCTTATTCAGACCAGCAATTCCCCAAATATATTGACTACTTAAAAAAGAATTATAAAAACAAGGAAATATGGGTCACTGAATATAGTTCAAAATCTTTCAAAAGGGACTCTTACAGAAAGTCATGGTGGGGAACATTTTATAGCATTGATTATTTGATGAAATTATTTAAAGAACCTGCAATATTTATCGCAAACTGGCATAATTTGCCCTATCTTTTCGGAACAGAAAATTATAAAAAACATGGATGTTGGGAGCTTTTTCACCAATTTGCCAAGCCAATATCAAGCTCTTCAGAAATAGCTTCAGTGGAAATAAAAAATCAAAGATATTTTGAAGCGCCAAAAGGAAAATTATTTAATGGAATAGGAAGAAAAACTTCTGAAATAAACTCTATTTTTTTTAAAGGGAGCAGAAAAGGATATTTATTTTTACTTAATCGCCAAAACACTGCCTACAGCTTAGATAAGCTAACTGTTGCCGGCTCAAAAAAATATAGGATTGAAAATGTAAATATTGTTGTTCCTGAAAATTTTCATAAGTCTAAACTAATTAAAAGTGTTTGCCTAAAAAGCTATGATGGCTGCGTTATAGACTTGCCCCCGCTTTCTTTAACAAGAATAACCATTGAGTATTGAGACAATGTCAACGCTCAAGTCAGCCGAATTTTAGCTTATTTGATGCGCTTTAAAATAAGCTGCAGTGTTATAATATGTCTTTTGTGCTGTCGCGGCACGAAATAGGGGCTTGTTGTCGCTTTGTGTCCCAACAATCAGCAGGCTTTCAATGCGCCATGCGCGCTTTCCGCTGGACTAAGCCCTGACAAAGTCCGGCTCCGCCGGAAGCTTTTATTATTCAGGACTTTTTTCGATGGCTCCATCGCATTGCTTTTGAGGCAGCGCATTATCCAATTAAAATACTTGCCGCCAAGCTTAAATATGATTGGCATGCTATCTGCGACAATATTCTCAAATAAAAACAATAAATAGGAGCGCTTGAGCTATGATTGAATTAACAACACTCAGAGGGGAGAAATATTTTTTTGATGTTTCCCGCATAATGGAAATCAGAAAAATACCTGAAACCCTTATTGCGCTTTTGGATGGAAACAATATCTTAGTCAAAGAGTCGCTGGAAGACATATTGGAAAAGATTCAGGCTCATGCAACAAGACGATGGGCTTAATATAAAAGTTGATCATTGTTGCGATTTTGAATTGATTTCTGCAACTTTTTATAGTTTTTAGAGCGCAAAACGTCATAAAAAAACAACATTTAAGGAGAAATTGCCTTGATTAAGATAACAGACGTGACAGGCAAGGAAAAGTATTTAAACTGCGATCTTATTGAAAAGATCGAACTGGTGCCGGACACTCTGGTGGGCTTGGTAAACGGGCGCAATATAATAGTCCTTGAAACTCCGGAGGAAATTATAAAGCGGATAACTGAATTCAAAAGGCGCTGCAATATGCCAGCTTTGGTTTCAGCCAGGAGAGAGCATGACACTGAAGAAGATTCGGCGACTGTTTTAATTGAAGAGACAGAGGAAACGGAAGATAGATAGCAGCCAGTTGTTTTTGGGCAAATATAAACGCAGGAGCCTGCCTCTTTGCTGATTGCCGAAACAGCTGAAAGGTTGTATAGTAAAAGAAACATTAAACAAAATCAGGTTCGATAATTATGGATCTAGGCACACTTGTTGGTATTCTTCTTGGGCTTGTCCTTATATTGGGGGCTATCGTTACTGGCGGAGCTCCGGCTTCATTTATAGATATTGCGTCTATCATGATTACTTTGGGCGGCACAACAGCGGCCACGCTTATAACTTTTCCACTCCCCAAGGTTAAGGCTGTTTTTTCGGTGACGAAAAAAATTCTTAACGCAGGCAGTCTGGACATATCGCCATGGTATCAGACATTGATTGACCTGGCAACCGTGGCCAGACGCGATGGGATACTGGCTCTGGAAGACCGTCTTGACGGCATTGAGGATGAATTTCTGAAACGCGGTCTTCAAATGTTGGTTGACGGCAATCCCGCAGATTCAGTTTCTTCCATTCTTGGAATGGAAATTGAAAATATGGAAGCGCGACATGGAATCGGGCATTCAATGTGGAAGTGCATGGGCAACTATGCGCCTGCGTTCGGAATGATAGGAACTCTTATAGGCTTGATCAACATGCTTCAGAACCTTTCCGATCCTTCAAAAATAGGATCCGGCATGGCGACAGCCTTGCTTACTACTTTTTATGGAGCTTTTTTTGCCAACCTTTTTTGTATTCCGATTCAAGGAAAGCTTGAGCAGCGCACACAGGAAGAAGGCCATTTGAAGCAGATGCTTTTGGCTGGCATTCTTTCCATTCAGTCCGGAGACAGCCCGAGGGTGGTTGGCGAAAAGCTTGAAGTATATCTCAGTCCTGCAGAAAGACTTGTGTTGCAACAGGCATCCGCAGGTTAATTTTATAAAACTCTGGAGTTTGCATGCCAAAAAAAGATGACAACATCATCTACGAAGAAGGATGTCCTGATTGGATGATGACAATGGGAGACTGCATGTCCCTGCTGGTCACTTTTTTTGTGTTGCTTCTTTCATTTTCAACGCCGGACGAAGCCAAGCTGATGGATGTTATCGGCGGTCTTCAGGGAGCTTTGGGCATTATGCCGGGCATTGAGAGGCCAGACATAAGTCTTTACAAAGAAGACAAACACGGAGTGGGTGGCGAAGTCCAAGGCGGCGGCAAAAAAGAAATTATGATAAAAAAAGAAAACAGCGCGGTTGTTAATCTGAGAACCATGAAAGTTATAAACAGATACAATGAGTTCAGGGAAAGGCTCATGGAGCTGGGCTTTAAAAACTTTGTGTCCGCCAAGCAATTGGAGCAAGGCATTTCTGTGGATATTGAGTTTGACAAACTTTTTGAGCCAGGCTCCGCGCAGCTTGACTATCGCGCGCCAAAGTTGCTGGAAAGTTTTGCAAATCTGGCCAATTCTGTCGCGAACGAATTGCAGGTCACGGCATTTTTCAATCTTGGCCAGAGCAATAGTTGGGCTCTTGCCACCAAGCGGATTGACGCAATAAGCGACATGCTGCGCGTTAAGTATAATGTGGCAAAATATAGATTCAGTTATGGATATAAAGTTATTGACGGCAAGGAAAAGCCGCATATAAACCTGTTGCTTGCAGAAGAAATAGGAATAAATCAGGTGGATATAACAGAGTTGATAAACCAGAGTCAGGATCTTTAACGCAAAGGGAGCAATATGGCAAAGAAAAAGGTCCAATTAGGAGCTCCGTCATGGATGGGGCAGTTCACTGCGCTTATGACCATACTGCTTGCTTTTTTTATTCTCATGGTGACAATGGCTCCTGATCAGGAATCTGGATTCAACGAAGGAATCGGGGATGTAAGAGACGCTTTTGGCCTGCAAGGCGGCATAGGCATGTTCACAAACATATTCTTTGGAAAAGGAGGCTCAAAAACTCCAAACCCCGACTCCGGCGACAATGAAGAAAAAGGAATCCATGAAGACCTTGTAAAAAGCTCCGGAGGAGCAGGAAACACAGAAGCAAATGTCAGCGACTCCAAGCTTGGAAAATATTTGCGGCTGAAAATAAAAGGCCGTTTTCCAAAAGGAGAATATAAAATACCGCAGGAAATGAAAGTTGATCTGGACAAGACTGGAATAGGCTTTACTCTTTTTGACTATAAGGTCAGCATAAGATGTTACACGGATGAGCTGGACAATTTTAATAATGACCGCACCCTTGCTATGGCCAGAGCAAAGCAGATTATGCTTTATTTGCATCTGCACTCTGCCGTGCCATATTCAAAGATGTCATGCGCCGGCTACACAACCGCAAGTTATTTCGGGGAAATAAAATCTAAAGGCCAGAAAGCGGTGCCTAGACAGGGAAATTATTTTTATATTTATATAAAGAAGCAATAAAACTAAATTAATGCTTAATGCAAAACTAAAAGAAGGGTACAGATATGCCAGCAGAGGAACCAAAAGAAAAGATTGAGAATGAAGAGCCTTCTATTGAAGTCAGCGCCGACAAAACCAAATCGGTTGTCATTTTATTGATTGTCCTTTCTGTGCTTGTAATGGCTCTGACGCCGGTGGTCACCATATTTGTGGTAAGAGCAATGGTGCCGACAACGGACGCTCCCAGCGAAAAAGAGATCAACACAAATATCAAAGAGATATCCCTTGATCCTTTTAAGGTTAACATCAAAGAAACACAGGGACGGCGCTATGCGCAGGTCACGGTGGTTTTGGAGGTTAGCAACAGCAATATGGAAGCATATTTCAAGAACAAATCAAAAGACGCCCCGGATGGTATGCTGAACAGGTTCAGGGCTGAAATAAGCAGCATCATATCGGACCGGAACCTTTCCGGCTTGCTCTCAAAAGACGCAAAATTAATGTTAGCCAAAGAAATAAAAGACAGACTCAATGAAATGCTTGAACATAAAAAAGTGGATGGAGTAGTCAACTACGTTTACTTCCCAAGCTTTCTTGTCCAGTAAAGGAAAAATAAAGATATGCCCAACATACTCAATCAGGATGAAATTGATTCTCTTCTTGGAGCAATGGAGAGAGGGGAAATTGATCAGTTTGAAGAAGAGGACAAAGGCACGCACCGTATAAACGATTACAATTTTCGCCGTCCGAATCTGATAACCAAAGATCAGCTGCGCAATTTCCAGACAATTCATGAAACGTTTGCCAAAGACATGGTGTCTACTTTAGCTCTTTTTCTAAGAACTGGCGTTGAATTTAATCTGGTGTCCACCGAACAGCAACAGTACAGCGAATTCACCAACTCGCTGTCCAATATCACTCTTTGCGTTGTATTCTCGGCAGAGCCCTTGCCTGGCGTTGCCGTGATCGAGATAAACCTGTCTCTGGTGTTCGGAGTTGTGGACATGCTGCTTGGCGGACAGGGCGACATTGAAACCGAAATAAGAGTGCCAACTGAAATAGAGGTTTCCATAATGAATCCTTTTGTTGAAAGGATTCTGGAGCGGCTTCAGGTATGTTGGAATTCGCTTATGGAAGTCACGCTGAAAAGAGAAAGATCGGAATCCGACCCGGAATATATTCAGGCGGCCCCTTCCGACGCTCCAGTGGTTGTTTTGGCTTTTGACACAAAAATAGGCTTTGCAAACGGAATCATAAACATATGCTATCCATTGCCTATGATTCAACAGGTAAACGAATACCTTGACGATATTTCCGGTGAAATGGACAGTTACTACGGCAAAAAAGCCGATCAAAACACGCGCCAGAAAGTCATGGACTCTCTATTGAAGGTTCCAATGCCTATTTCTGTGAATCTTGGCTCAGCCAAGCTTAAAGGGCGCGATTTGATGAATTTGAAGCCTGGAGATATAATTGTATTGGACAAAAAAATATCGGAGCCGGTTTCTGTTCTGATTTCAGGCAGTCCGATGTTTAACGGCAGGCCAGGGAAGATCAAAGATCATTTGTTTGTTAAGGTAAATGAAAGAATCAACGTGGAAGAAGGCGACGCTCTGTCCTTTGAATTAAACTAAAACACGAAAAAAATTAAAAATAAATTTTCAGGAGAAAGAAGATGCCAGAAAATAAAGCTGTAAATGTGGCCGATGCTGAATTCGGCAAGATATCAAATGTTGACAGGCCGGTTCCAACGGCTGAAGGCCAGCAACAAAATCTGGAAATGATATTTGATGTCCCGGTCTCAGTTAGCGCCGAACTTGGGAGAGCAATCATAAAAATCAGAGATTTGCTCAACTTCAGCCCGGGTTCTGTTATAGAGCTGGAAAGAATGGCCGGCGAATCAATTGACCTTAAAGTGAATGGCGTGCTTATCGGCAAAGGCGATGTGGTGGTGGTGAATGAAAACTTCGGGATGAGAATCACCGAAATAGTTTGCACCGAAGAGCGCATCAAAAAATTGTCGACTTAGTCCAGCATTTATCCATCAGGCTTACAATATGCAATTTTTGAGACTTGGCGCGGCTGGGATGAGAGGCGAGATAGGCGCAGGCCTTACTCCGCTTCTGGCTATTAATTTTGCCTCAGCCATGGGCGCTTACATGGAAGGGGGCAAAATTGTTGTGGCCTCCGACACCAGATTCTCATCCACAATGCTCAGGCACGCCGTAGTGTCC
>Ga0075121_1001567_pt1 | contig 14016 bp, 9 predicted proteins | sample AntAceMetag02UKG_FD_69793 | JGI IMG/M metagenome (GOLD analysis project Ga0075121, IMG submission 69793) | Saline lake microbial communities from Ace Lake, Antarctica - Antarctic Ace Lake Metagenome 02UKG | ecosystem: Environmental > Aquatic > Non-marine Saline and Alkaline > Saline | place... | reverse complement strand
CTCTTTGCCAGAAATAAACAGGAAATGAAAGAGATTACACAACATATTCAAATGATATTCCAGGATCCCTACTCTTCCCTAAATCCTCGAAAGAAAGTCGGTAGTATCATAGGACAACCCTTGAGGATTCATAAAAAGGGAACAACTGAGGAGATTAGAGACCGGGTAGAACATCTACTGGATGAGGTGGGATTGAACCCTCGTTACCGGGGACGATATCCTCATCAATTTTCCGGTGGACAGCGCCAGCGGATAGGTATAGCCAGAGCTTTGGCTCTCGATCCCGATTTTATTGTCTGTGATGAAGCGGTATCTGCTTTGGATGTTTCTGTACAGGCTCAAATTCTCAATCTGCTCCTGGATCTTCAGGATAAACATAATTTCACCTATATGTTTATTGCGCATGATTTAGCGGTAGTGGAATTTATTTCAAGCAGAATAATGGTGATGTACCTTGGGAGAATGGTTGAGGTAGCAGATAAAAATGAACTTATCCAGCGTCATATTCACCCCTATTCCAGGGCTCTTTTTAAGGCATTCCCAGCTACAAACCCAAGGGAGCGGGCTTCCAAAGAAAAAGTCGTTATGGGAGATGTCCCCTCACCTATCGACCGGCCTGCAGGCTGCCATTTTCATCCCCGCTGCCCTTTGGCTGAACCCCGTTGTAAAGAGGCATATCCGCCTTTGCGGGAAATAAGTCCGGAACACAGTGTTGCTTGCTGGGTGGTGTAAAATTTAATTTTAGGTATCATTGCATAAAAAATACCCCCGATTGTTTCTTAACAATCAGGGGTTGGTTTATATTTTTAGAGTCCCTTTTTATAAGGGATATTTCTTATTTATAGGTGCCTGTGATTGTGAAGTTGCCGTATGGAGATGCCACTAAACCGTCTACGGAATCATCATATACCCAATAAAAACTTCCGGTTATCTTACCTCTGGCTCTTCCCTCAAATGTTCCTGAATCCTTTACAGAAGTCCAGTTCATATCCAGAACTGCACCAGTGAAAAAGTTACCAACAATCGTACCATGAGCTTCTAGAGTTACTACTATTTCTTTGATTTCGCCTTCATCATCTGTGTCTATGATATTGATAATACTATGGTTGGATCCGTTAATCATACCAGTTCCACCAATGATATCACCAGTGACCGAATCAAAAACCAGATCCAAGTTATAATTAGTGATATTCGTCATGAAAACTTCTTTTCCATCTATTAAATCCCATCCATCTGAATCTATAAATTGTGGCTCAACTTCAAAGATGTCTTCGTAGGTGGTAGAGAGTTGTTCTTCAGTTGTACGGAAGTGGTTACTTTCCCCCATAGATAAAATATTGCCACGAGAAATCTGATTGAGGGTTACAGTTGCAGTAAATTCTGTAGAATTAATCTCCAGTGATTCTTCAGTTTTATCAGACATCCCCCGGCTCACTGCTGAGTCATTAAACTGCACTCCATTACCATCAAGATTACATCCGGCAAAGCTCACAGAAACGATAAGAACCACTGCTAAAATTAGCAGTTTCAATACACTCTTTGTTTTCATAAATTCACTCCTTATTTTTTTAAATATACAAATAGAGGAAATCTCATACTCATTTGCAAGTAATTCAATACTTTTTTTGTAACTTTATACTATACTTCATAATACGTTAGGTCAATAATTACAACTCACTATTTTTCTTCATTATTCTCATTAAGTGAGAATCTTTCAAAATTATTCATTTTGAAAGATTAACCTATTAGTGAAGTTTTTTGATTTCACATAATGAATAATACAATAAGATATGCTACTAATCAAAAAACTTCTGAAGTCAATTTCATAAATCAATGATTTATTAGAAATTGACTCAAGTAATAAAAACTACAATGGATCTCTCACAACCCAGCTGTAATGTTTGTCAGTTTTAGGCATATCTACTGAATTGCCGGGATCAAGATAGATGACCCAGGCCCTGCTGCTGCCATAGGGAGAGGCATAGGTGGTTGAAGTCCACCAGAATTTACCCTCAGGAATTGTTGTATCAAATCTACCTGCTAAGTACGTATCATTCGAAGCAGCTCCATAGGAAATCAGCGAACGCATTTCATTTCGATTCGGTAATCTCCAATCCGTGTATCCGGCATATTCAAGATTTTCAGCATGTGTTATGGCTTCTTCCCAAGTTATATAGGAGCTATATGGATCCTGTTTCCAAAGCAGCCCGGTTAGCGCATCGTAGACCAACCCATCATTAATTATAAAACGCGGTGATGGCCACAAAGCTCCTAATTCCAATGCCCCATCATCTTTAGGGCGAATATTCGCTGTCTTTCCCGTCTTTGGCAGCTCAACGGCCCCATTTATTGCTTCTCTCACCACCCAAATTCGGGCAAAAGATCCAACAGCTGATATATTCTGGCGTCCTAATTCTCCAAACTCCATATCAACCACCAAACCCATCGATGATGAGAATCCTGAAGAGTAACCTCTGGTTGAAGTCCAGTATTCGTCATTACGGATACCGCTAAATCCATCAATACTATTTAGCCATGCCGCAGGGCTGCTTTCCCCGGCATGAATCATACTCATCAGTTCATTGACATTGGGCAGGTGCCAATCGGTATAACCACCAAGAGCACAGCTATTTACGTAAGTATCAACAGCATAGCCCCACTCATAGCCAGCTGATGCATAGGTTGAATACGGGGGCGTCCCCTGCCACATGAGACCAGTTAATAGATCGGTAACTGTTCCATCATCGTTATTTACAAACCGGACAGCAGGCCATTCAACACCTGCACTGATATCACCGTCATCACCATCAGAAAAGCTTGTCCCCTGCCCGGTTTTCGGCAGACGTACGGCAGGCTCATCAATAACAATGGAGAAATTTGCCATATATGCAATGCCATATTGATCATTATAGGGGATGGTTAGAATTGCAGAATAGTAGCCGGTATTTTCAGTAAGTACTTGTAGAGTGAAATTTATTGACTCGTCCGGCATAAGCGATGTTTCTACCGGTTGGGTAAGTATTGAGAAATAGGTTGATGCTGCTCCGCTTAATGATACTAAGGGTACTCCACTGAGATTCAGGAGCGCTGTTCCCATATTTTTAATAGTAATTTCATAGTTCATCAATAGATTTTCATAACCTGTTCCCAGATTGTTTACCCCTCCACGCATGAGCATTGAAGGACCTTGATAGAGAGCCATATCGGCAAACCCATCATCCGATAGTTTAAAATCATCCGGATATGACAAATTTGCAATCATATCTCCATTAACAGTATCGCTGTATGCACTTTTCAATACATAATCTACACCGCCGACAGGATCTCCTCCACTGTTATCTGCATCTATAAATCCTGAAATACTAAAACATTCGTCTGCTTCAAATTCATTCAGTGTTCCGGGAGATCTTGAGGAGTCCGCTATCCCTATTTCTACCCGCCCGTCGACTATAATTACTGATCCGCAGAAAACTGAAGGATCGTCACAGGGATCTTCTGTTGATGAGCAATTACTCATCCGGTAATAGAATGACATCCCATTATGTTCCTCTGCGCCGGTGAGAATTATAGTAATGGTACCGTTTTCCAGGCCAAATAAATCACACCCCATAAAAAAAACCAATACGATAAAACAGAGAAATAGGACATATATTGCTGCTTTTCTACCAAACATCCTGATCACCTCCCTAGTACTTTGTACAACTTAAAGCTTAGGATTCTTACTTGTACGCGGCAGGGATCTGCTGCGTCATAATACATCACCCTAGCACGCTAGGCTTTCGTATTCTTCCTTGCATGTACCCACCGGGTACTGCATAAGAACCTGTAAGTTCAAGCTGTACTAAGTACTAGGTGATAGTGTTATTTACCTGATGCTGTTACTGATATCGTGGTGGTGTATGGGGAATCAGCTTCCGGATCGGTATTGCTGCTATCATCAAATGGAATGCTAATAGTTGCACTGTAAGTACCTGCAGATGTTGCCAGAACTCTGATAGTGAAAGACGCTGTATCACTCGGTATAAGGGGATCAGATGCCGGCGGAATCGTAACAGAAAATGGTGCTGCAGTCGCCCCGCTTAGTGAAACTAGCGGTGTGCCTTCGAGGTTCAGCATTGCCCCTCCGGTATTCTGGATACCGAAGACAAAATCTTTAAATACGCCAACCGTTACCGCTCCCATATCATTATCAGCATCGGAAGTAACCATAAGACCGCTGCTTTTTAACAGCGTAATACTGGCGTGGCCTGATTCGGAAAAATGAAAATCAGCTGGGTAAGCAGCATTGATTACTTTATCTCCATCAATATGGCCACTTCCAGCTTCCGCCAGCATATCATCCATTTCCTTATCAATTCCACCATGGTTCACACCATTGCCGTCAACATCGATATAACCATAAACAGTTACCACGTTATTGGCTTTAAAGAGATAGGAATTACCAAGCGAATCGGGATCCTCAAGAGTCATATTGACCAGCCCGCCGGCTATCGGTTTTGAACCGATAAATATTCTGGCATCATCCAGAGCCCGCTCTGCCGGTAAAAATGTTTCAATGTAATAATGAAATGATTTTCCATTATGATCATCTGCTCCGGTAATATTAATGGTCAATGTCCCATTTTCAAATACTTCACCAAAATTGCAGCCGGAAAATACTACACCAATCAGGAGAACAATACTCATCATACAGATAATTTTAAAAATGTTTTTTCCATAAGACATAACAGTCACCTCCACCTCTAATAGGTTATTAATTAGAAGTCGCGCCGTTGGCTTATTTCTTTAAAGAGGAGGCTGTTGCTATTTACTCATCACTCACCGTAAATTATAGCAGGCAGAAGTTGAGAATACAATAATAGAACACTGAATAAAACGAGTTATATACTAAGGCATGCAAATGATCAGGAAACAACCAGATCAGCAAACACATACCCGGATGCTTCAACCTGCTCTATCATCTCCTGCCTACAGGCGGCCAATCCTGTTTCAGATTCTGACTCACAATAGATCGTAATATGCGGTTGAGTGTTAGAACTTCTCAGGTTCCAGAAACCCGAATTACAGGAGACTCTTACCCCATCAATATCAATTACTTCCCTTTTCGCATTTTGGAGCCGTTCTTTTATATCTTCAATAAGCTGCAGACGTTTCTGCAGATCAAGTTCAAGCCGCAATTCACCAGTTGAATATATTGTCGGGAAGGTATCAATTATTTCAGCTAAAGAGAGAGTACTCTCATCAAGAATATTCAGCAGCTTTACCGCTGAAAACATTCCATCATCAAATCCATAATTATCTCTAAAAAAGATGTGTCCGCTCGTCTCTCCGGCAAAACCAATCCCATCGTTCTGCATTTTTTCTTTCTGATATGCATGACCAACTTTCCACATGACCGGTGTTCCGCCATGCGCCAAGACATCCTGATAGAAAAAGGAACTAACTTTCACTTCAGACATAACCGCTTCACCTGGATTATACTTAAGGAAATCTCTTGCAAATACTACAAGCAGCTGATCCCCGGTAATAAACCGCCCTTTGCCGTCAACAACTCCAATGCGGTCTCCGTCCCCATCAAATGCAATGCCTAAATCTGCATCTTCACTAATAACTTTATCAGACAGCATTTTCATATTCTTAGGCTGGCAGGGATCCGGATGATGATTAGGAAACGATCCATCAACATTTCCGCAAATAATTATATGCTCACCTGGAAGCTTCTCTGTAAATGGGTGAATTACCGCAGCTGAAGCCCCGTTACCGGGATCCCAGACAACTTTTAATCCTTTTTTAGGTATTTTTGCGGTTAAAAAGGAGATATATCTGTCTACTACATCAATGTTAGTAACTGTCCCGGGTACTGCTGTATGAAAATAGGTTCCATCTCTGCTGATTTTTGCCAACTGCAGTATTCTCTCGGCATGGAACAGTGCATCATTAAACAAAAACTTAAATCCATTGTATTCAGAAGGGTTATGGCTGGCAGTAACAATAATTCCAGAATCTGCAGGATAGGTTTTCACAATATGGTAGACAACCGGCGTAGGAACTAATCCGGCTAGGAGTACGGCAATTCCACACTCAACTAAACCGGCTATGAGATTTTCTGTAAGTTCCGGTGATGAGAATCTTCCATCATACCCAACTGCACAGGATTTCAAGCCTTCACTCTGAAGGATTGTACCAAAGGATCTTCCAATATGATAAGCTCCTTCACTGGTAAGTTCACTGTCTACGATACCTCTTATATCACAGGCTTTTAAGATTATCTCGTTATACGTATATGCTGTTTTTCTCATTAATTTATACATCCTGTTCTTTAGTAACTGCCGTAGGCAGCTCTACGGTGACTGTTGTGCCGGAATCCAGCTTGCTTTTTACACTGATTTCGCCATTAAATTCTTCTACCATCAATTTTGTAATCGAGAGTCCTAACCCACTGCCGGCAATCCTGCTGTTTCTGGATTTTTCAACCCGATAGAAACGTTCAAAAATTCTCTGTACATCATCCGCCGGGATGCCAATCCCCTGATCGGTAATTTCCAGCTGAATCTGATTTTCCCTGCTGCGGCTCAATTTTATGTGAACAGGACTATTTTTTAGAGAATATTTAACCGCATTATCGATAAGATTCACTGCTATTTGCTTAAACCAGATCTCTCTTCCCTGCAGCAGATATCGGGCATCTTCATCGTAAGCCTTCTCCAGGGTTATACATTTTTCCTGAGCAACCGGGATCAATGAGGTTACCGCATCAGAGAGCACGTGAACTGCATTAAAGATTACCGCATCAGAACCATCCATCTCTCCTTCAATGCGGGAGAGCATGAGAAGTTCAGATATAAGCCTTTTCAGGCGTTCAGTCTCCAACTCAATGATAGTAAGAGACTGCATTCTATCATCGGAATTCAGTGTGTTCCAAGACTGCAGGGTTTGCACGAACCCATTAATAACGGTAAGTGGTGTTCTCAGCTCATGAGAAACATTTGATACAAACTCATCTTTCAACCGCTCTAAACGGCGAAATTCAGTCACATCACGTATCAGAACAAGCGATCCGCTATGACCATACGGCTTATATTTGCTGTACATCGCCTCGATACTAAGATCAAGGATCACACCATCTTCAGATGTTACCGTTTTGGTACGAGGCTGTTTATCTTGATTCACTTCCTCTGTTAGCCCAAACAGTAATTGTAATGCAGGGCTCTCCTTTTTCACACCAGTTCTGTGAGAAAAAAGTTGTGCCTTATCCACAGTAAGCAGTTCTTCTGCCCGCGGATTTATAAGTGATATCTTGTTTTCAGGATCCACAATCATTATGCCTGTTCTAATATGAGACAGAAGAGAATTAATTTTACTGTATTTTGCACTATCGGAGGCAATCAGCAGATCGTATTTATCAATAAGTGAGTTAAACTCTTTAACCAACTGAAGCAGTTCCGGATTAGCTGTATCGATACTGATTTTGTTATAGCTGCCGTGGGCTGCAGCGGCTTTTTTTGTATGCTGAAGCAGTTTACTGATAGGTTTTCGATACTGACGAAGAGCATATTTTGTCAATATAAGCACCAGTAGAATGATCAGAAGAATTAAAATAACTGTCGAAATAGTATAGACACTTGTCAGACGATGAAAAGATAACAGATTATAGACGCAGGAAATAATAATTTTATCCCGTCCAGTCTCTATCATTTTCCCAACCGAAATGCTCATGGAGTTGTTTTTCCGGTCACGTACTATACTTGAGACAGCACCGCCTTCTTTTGCTGCTGACAAGTTTGCATTAAAATATTTTCCGCTTAAAGTTCCTGTATGATTAGAATCTGCCAAAAGATTTAAGTTCATATCAACTATGATGATATCAATGTCTTTCTCTTGGGCATATCGTTCTGCTGTTAGTTGATAATTCACCGGATGAGGTGATTCAATAATCTCATCAGCAAGCTGACGGATGTCACCAACACCCTGCTGTTCAACAAGATCTACCGCAATAGATATAAAAAAGAGGTAGATAAACAGCAGCGTCAGCAATACAGCTGATCCGACTATGGTGATCAAGATCATATGCATGCGAAGTTTCATGCTGTTCTACCTGAGTAATTATTCATTGATGGTGTAACCAATACCCCTGACAGTTTCTATACTGCATCCGGAAGCATTGGCAGCATCAAGTTTTTTTCGCAGATTCCCAATATGAACATCCAGAGAACGCCCCATCTGAGAAGGTTCTCTATCAAATATTTCACTTATAAGCGTATCCCGGGTTACAATATTCCCAGGCTGCTGAAAGAACATATGAAGCATTCTGAACTCTGTAAGTGTCAAATCAATACGCTTACCATCTGATTCAACCTGATATTTGTGCGTATCAAGCTGTACCGAACCAATTTGATACACACCGCCATTTAATCCTGATAATATTTCCACCTGACGTAAGGCCGCCTGGATGCGCAAAAACAGCTCCTGAAGATTAAACGGTTTTATCACATAATCATCAGCTCCGCCCTGAAGACCGGCAATTTTATCGTGCTCTTCGCTCTTGGCACTTACCATAATAATGGGAATCGTTCGGGTATCAGGTTGTGATTTCAGTTTTTGACAGACCTCAATACCATCCATTCCCGGCATCATAACATCAAGCAGAATAATATCCGGTTTCTGTGAAACTGCTGCATCCAGCGCCTGTTTACCACTATATGCACAGATACTCTCATACCCCTGTGCACGCACATTGATATCAAGCATCTTAACGATATGTTCTTCATCATCTACTATTAATATTCTCTGCTTATTTTTCTGCCTATTCATCCTGCATTGTCCTACATAGCAATCTTTAAGCGATTTATGCAAAATACTATAACATACTTTCAGAAACTAGTGGAATGATCTTCAAGTCAGCTTAGTGTTCCGCTTGCAATATTCCGCTCACTTTCACGATCAAAAAGAACATAATTTTTTGCATTAAATGCTATTTTAACTTTATTTCCTATTTTGAAATCTACACCGCCGAATACAACGCAAGTTACGATAAGTCCATCAATATCAAGTTTGACAATAGTTTCCATTCCTGAGGGAAGGGTTGAATAGATAGCAGCTTCAATGGTTCCCTCATTGCTGATTTCAATATCTTCCGGTCTGATTCCAAGATAGAGTTTTTTTCCTTTAGGGATCGTAATACTGGAGCTGTTGGGGGTATACAGCAGACTTAATTGATTATTTGTCAGCTTTATTTCATCAAGATTTACCTGCTCGCCCTCCATTTCAAGTATATTAATATTAGGGCTTCCCACAAAATCTGCAACAAAATAGTTTGCCGGATAGTGATAGATATCAAGCGGTGGTTCATACTGCTGAAGAAGTCCCTCTTTCAAGAGGCATATTTTTGTTGAGAGTGTCATGGCTTCAAGCTGGTCATGGGTTACATAGACAAAGGTTGATCCTGTCTCCAGATGCAGCCGTTTCAATTCGGTACGCATCTCCATTCGCAGCTTTGCATCCAAATTTGAAAGAGGTTCATCCATAAAGAGAATTTTTGGGCCGGTTGAGAGTGTTCTCGCTATTGCAACTCGCTGCTGCTGGCCGCCTGACAGTTCAGACGGATACCTTTCTGAGTACTCTTCAATTCTCAGCATGGTAAGAAGCTCAAAAACTCTCTCTTTAATCCTTGGTTTTTCCCATTTCATATTCTCCAGACCAAAAGCGACATTTTTATAGACGGTCATATGAGGCCAGAGTGCATAGTTTTGAAATAAAAATCCGACATTTCGTTTATCCGGAGATATATCGATTCCTTTTTCCGCGGAGAAGACACATACATCATCAATATATATATCTCCATCCGTCGGGGTTTCCAGACCTGCAATCATCCGAAGTGTTGTGGTCTTTCCACAACCTGATGGTCCGAGAAGTGTAACAAACTCTCCATCACCTATCTCTATAGTTAAATCATCAACGGCGATCGCTTTCCCAAATCGCTTTGTTATATTATTCAGACGAATTTGCGGCATGATTAGTTTCCCCCTATACCCTTATCGATTGATGCTCCAGTTACCTTATTTACTACGTAATTACTAATCACCACGAAGAAAACTATGAGTAGGTTAATGGCATTTGCATACTGGCTCCACCCTTTTTCATTGTATTGAAACAGCATGGTGGTCAATATTCTTGACGATGGTGTAACTAACAGGATAAACAGTGATAATTCACGCATACACGATATGAACGGCAGCAGATATCCTGAAATAAAACTTGACTTCTGGATCGGAATAATGATTCGCAGCATTCTCTTCCACCAGCCGATACCCTGAATTGTTCCTGCTTCTTCAATCTCATTACTCAATTGATGCATTGCTCCAACGCTTGCCCGTGATGCAAACGGCAGATATTTAACTGATCCTACCAGCACCAGTAGTGCAAAGGTGCCGTAAAGAGGAGGAATAAATCCACGTCTAACGGCAAACATCGAGAGATAGATGGCTCCAAAAGCCATACTTGGCATCAGATAGGGAAAAAATGCAAGATTATTAACCAGCGCTGAGAGTTTTGTATTCTTCTTCTTTACTATTGCATATCCTGAGAGAATTCCCACAGATCCGGCAATAAATGCTACAATGACAGATAATTTCACACTGTTCCAGAGTCCACGCAGAATTGAAATATTCCGCAGTATTCCGGGTTCACCGTTCGCTATCTCGGGAGATCCCGAACCTACCCAGAAAAGGGTGGTAAAATTACTGAATGAATAGTTTCCCGGTTCCATAATAAAGGATTCAATTGCAAATGTTATAAGTGGAACAATGCAAATAAGTATAATGCTTACCAACAATGTTATTGATACCGGGAGCCTGAATGCACGCAGATTAATCAAGGCAATATTTGAACTTTTCCCGGTAATAGTGGTAAATGATTTCCTTTTACCGATTATTCTCTGATTAATACCCAGGATGAGCACACCTATTAATATCATAAGCAGTGCCATGATATATCCATAACCAGGATTTAATCCGTTCAGGGTTCTAAACATTTGTGTTGTCAACACCTGATACCTGACCGGTGTACCCAAAAAAGCGGGAACGGCAAAGGCACTCATTGCACTTGAAAATACCAGCAGAAAAGTCGATAACATAGCAGGCATCACAATCGGGATAGTTATCTTACGCATTATTTTCGCTCTGCTTGCTTTCAGCAGCTGTGCAGCCTCTTCCAAATTTGCATCCATATTTCGAAGAATTCCTCCGATTAGGATATATGCAAAAGGTGCATAATGCAGACCCAATACTATAATAATGGGAACCGGTCCATAGGCAATCCAGTTAGCTGTTTCTATGCCGGTAATCGCAGTAAATATGCCCGGGGCACCACCTACATGCGAATTTTTGAAAAAATTGTACCAAAACATAGCCAGTGTCCAGGACGGCATAATGTAAGGGAAAATAAAAAGTGTCGATATTATCCCTTTATATTTGAGATTTGTTCTTGTAACCAACCATGCAACAAGTCCTCCCAGAAGAATGGCAATTAGACATGTTCCAAAAGAAACTATTAATGTATTCAAAAAAGGTTCATAGAAAATCTTTCTGCTTGCCGAGGAGAAGAGCACCTTGGTCCAATGATAGAGTGTAAAATCACCTATTTTGGATCCTTTAACACGCATCAGCTCTGACTGATGAACGGTAAATGTATCAAGGAGAATCGTAACCATCGGAATAACAGTAAGATAAATTAATATGAACGCCAGTGATACAAGAATAACGTTTTGAGGTTTTTTGATAAATGATTTAAACCTGTTTCTATAATTCACGCGGCATATCCTTATAAAGATGAAAGCAGCTGCGGATGCAGCTGCCGTCATATTTTAATTTAGACGTAAAATAGTCCCTTTTAGTAAATATACTCATTGAGGAATTCCTCAACATCAGCTCTGTTTTCAAAGCAGTATGCAGGATCCTCTTCAACCAGAATTTCAACCCATGTAGTCATTGGGTAATCTTTCGGTTGTATAGCTACGTTAGGATTCGATGAGTAGGTTCCCATATTTTTGCTCCATGGGGAGAATCCATCTTCTGTCAGCAGATATTCAATAAACAGTTTTGCTGCACTGGGATGCTTTGCATTTGTACTCATAAGAGCATAGATCGGGTAAAGGAATCCTGAGAAGGGTTCCATATCCATAATAGGCTGCAGTGCCAGGTTTTTGCTATCTACATATCTCAGTTTTGAAAATACAAAGAGTCCGGCATTTTGTGCTTTATTCTGTCCTTTTATACCAATACTTTCAGCTGTCTTTGTATCGGAAGTGGTTAGAACCAGATCATTTTCAAATATTGCCTTGATCCATTCATAACCGGCATTTGGTGTTGTCAATGTAATTTCTTTACCGAAAAACTCTTTATAAGCTGCAGCTATTTGATCAGCTACTTCAGGTTTTGTAACCATGGTCATGAAGTTAGCATTTACGCTCTCCTGGAAGGGGTTCTTAAACTGGAAGTTTCCTTTCCATTCATCGGTGGTAAGTGCCCAGATATTTGTGAATGGGCTATCAACTGACATCTCATTATTAAAGATGAACAGTTTATTGATAAATGAAAATACCAGCGGGTTCTGAAACTCTACGGGTATAACATTTTTCATTGATTCAGGTACAAAGTTATAGAGATAATCAAGGTTAATTAACTCTCCCATTACTCTTCCACCATCCTGCGCTAAAACAAAGTCTGCTCCGACTGCTCCGGTAGATCCCTCTTTTGAGATTTTTTCAATCAGCTCAAAATCTTTTAAGTTTGTTGCTTCTACTTCAATACCGTATTTTTCCTTGAATCCTTCAGCAGCATTTGCGATACGGCTTGTTACTGAGTAGACAACTACCTTTCCCTCTTCCTGAGCAGCTGTTACCAGCTCATCATGGGTCATAGGTACTTCTTCAGCAACCGGTTCAGCAGTTTCTTCTGCTCCACCTGCAAAAAGAAATGATCCTGCACATAGCATCAGAATCATTACAATTGATAAAACTTGAAATCTTTTCTTCATAATCAACTCCCCTTATAAAATCACTTTACATGATATGTTTGTAAATATTTCTTTACATACCAAGGCTTATGTTAAGTTATCTTTACATAGTTTGTCAATTAAAAAATTATTTATTTTTTGATCTGAACTGAAGACGGTGGGATAAAACTGCTATTAATATTTATACCGTAACACTTTAATTGATATAAAAACGGAAAATTTTACGATTTACAGAATATTTACCAAATAGAAGTCAATAACTCAACATATCGCAACATTTTAAGTATATCCCTTCCCACCGGCTTCGTTTCAGATTCTATTCATCCACTATCTTCTTTGTTTTTTCCCAATTCACCAGTATCATTACATTATGGGAGTATTTAAATGAAAGTATGTATTACGGGTGCCACTGGTGCCACTGGAATAAAAGTTGTAGAACAGCTCTTAGAAAGAGGAGTTTCTGTCAAAGCTGTAGTAAGATCAGCGGAAAAGATGCACGCATTATCACAGACATACTCACAACTGGAGATAATAACTACCGGAATTTCTGAGATGGGTGCTCTGGAGATGCAGAAACTGGTATCAGACTGCAATGCTGTCGTATCCTGTCTAGGCCACAATCTCTCCTTAAAAGGTATCTTCGGCAAACCAAGAAGATTGGTTACCGAGAGTATGCAAAAATTCTCGGAAGCGGTATTAAAGCTTAAAAGTGATAAAAAGATTAAATTCATTCTGATGAATACTGCAGGTAACAGTAATCGGGATCTAAAAGAGAAAAGCACACGCGGACATAGCATAGTTATAGGACTGTTACGGGTGCTGTTACCTCCCCAGGCCGATAATGAACAGGCAGCCGATTACCTGCGCAGAAAGATCGGTCAGGATCATCCAATAATTGAGTGGATAGCGGTTCGCCCCGATTCACTAATCAACCAGGATACAGTGACAGGATATTCCATACACCAGTCCCCTACCCGGGATCCTATTTTCAACCCTGGTAAAACA